>Ga0208040_1002481_pt1 | contig 16124 bp, 11 predicted proteins | sample AD_UKC083_MetaG_FD_184431 | JGI IMG/M metagenome (GOLD analysis project Ga0208040, IMG submission 184431) | Active sludge microbial communities of municipal wastewater-treating anaerobic digesters from USA - AD_UKC083_MetaG (SPAdes) (version 2) | ecosystem: Engineered > Bioreactor > Anaerobic >...
CTTCGGATTGCTCAGAGAGCAATCCCTACAAGTACCACCTCCGGCGTTTCACGCCACCTCCGCCTGCAGAGGACATAAAAGGTTGTCCCCCTCTGGAGGGGGTTAGGGGGAGGAAATTCCTTTAACCTTTTTGCCTTTGTCCTTGAACCTTGCACCTTGCGCCTTGTTCCTTTCACCTTGATCCTTCTCCCTTGTCCCTTATCCCCCCATCAGCTTTTTTTTCTTCCACGACCCTTTTTTATAATAAAGCCAGTTTAGAAAAACAGCCAGTGTGCTGCTTGCCAGCATGGCCATCCAGATGCCGTCCTGCCGGAAACCGACCGGACCGGCAAGAAAGTATGCCAGCGGAATGCGGATAATAAACATGGCAATAAATGACAGGGCAAGCAATGCCATCGTGTCACCTGCGCTCCTGAGTACGCCCTGAATCGCAAAAATTATTGCAAAGCAGGGGAAAATAAACGCCATCCATTGATAGTAGTCGCGAACAAGGCTAAGCACCTGCGCTTTTTCCAGGGATTCTTTGAGAAACAGGGCACCGATATGTTCCGGAAATATCAGCAGCACAAGAGTGCAAACAAGAGCGATGGCCAGACCTACATAAATGGATATCCGTGTTGTCTGGTAAACACGGTCCATATTCCGCGCACCCAGATTCTGGCCTGCGATCGTTGTCGAGGCCATCCCGATGGAGATAAACGGGATCGTCGCCAGCATATCCACCTGCATACCAATGCCGAAAGCGGCGGTGACGGCCGTACCATAACGATTGACCAGGGATACGATGATTACTCCGGCGAGCGAAACCACAAGCATCTGGAGTGATGCGGGCACACCGATCACAAAAACTTCCCGGATAATATGCCAGTCCAGGCTGTAATCCCAGTTGCGCATATTGATATAAGGATTAAAACGCAGCAGGTAAAAATACCCGATGATGCCGCTAGCTACAGCCGCAAGCGTTGAGCCCCATGCCGCCCCTGCCACCCCCAGGGGTGGCAGGGGACCGAAACCCTTGATAAACAGTGGAACGAACGTGACATTAAACACGGCAAGCATAATAAGGATCTTTACCACGGTTGTGGCGTCGCCCAATCCCCGCAGCATCCCGTTCATCCAGTTGATGAAAAAATGAAACACCAGCGAGGCCATCATAATCGTCAGATAAGACAGCGCCATGTCCCGGATTTCCACCGGCGCCTGCACCAATTCAATCAGTTCATGACGAAAGATCAGGGCAACAACGGAAATCAGCAGGCAGAACAGAATTGAAGAAAAAAATGAGTTTGACAGGATTTTCCTGAGCATGGCTTTGTCTTTTCGTCCGAATGCCTGGGCAATCAGGACATTCGTGGCCATCCCCAGACCAATGAGAAAAGCGGGCAGCAGCATAATGATGGGCAGGGAGGCGGCCACGGCGGCAACGGCCTTATGCCCCAGAAGCCTGCCCACCCAGATCAGGTTGATAATGCCATAGGCGGACATCAGCACATTGCCCAGCATGATGGGCAATGTGAAATCAAATACCTGTTTGGCGATGCTGCCTTCTGTAAAATCTTTCAAGGTCTTCCTTTAGCAAAACACGAACAGGCGGGGATAAATCCGCCGGCGGTGATAGGCATTTACTCCTTCTGTGCAATAATCAGCTGGGTTTTGGGCAAATATTGATCAAAAGATTCCATCACTTTCTCAGCGCCTTTCAATTCCATTAATCCGGCCCAGGTGTTTGACCAGCTTTGCAAAACCCGATGATAAGGGGGATTGATAGCATCCAGAACAGCCCCCTGCAGATCTCCCTTTTGATGCACCAGCCAGAACAAGGACATAAAGAAGGTCCAGTAGAAACCCCATGTTTCATATCTTTCCACTTTTAGTCCTGAATTTTCCACCAATCGGACAAAACGCTCTTTATCAAAAATCTGAATGTGGTTCGGCCTGGTAAAATAGACAGGGTCTGCAAAAGGCTTCTGCAGCATTTCCGAGCGTGAATCAGGCACCGTTAGAAAATACCGGGCGCCCGGTTTGCCCACCCTGACGAGTTCCTCCATGATCTTTTCAGGTTCGGTGGTGTGTTCCAGCACTTCCGTGGCCAGGATTTTGGTTGCATACTCATCGGTCAGGGGCAACGGCAGGGCGTCACTGACGAAACCTTCGACTTTTCTTGCTGAAGTTCTCTTGATTTTCTCAATCAGTGCTTTAATCTTTGCCTCATCTACATCCGTAAAGACAACATGAGCACCTTGCCTTGCACAAAACAAAACGGCATTCCCTTCACCGCATCCAAAATCTAAGACAACATCATCCTTCGTAATTCTGAAGCCGGTAAAAAGCTCACCGGTATCCAATTGATACCATCCGCGTTTGACCGCATCAAGTAACCCGCAGTGGCGGGGATCCACATCTTTTTGCACAATGGCGACCTGGGAGCTGGTACCCTGATCTTTTAATCCGCAATCCGCTTTCGATGAAGGCCTTTTATGTTTTGACCTGTTTGCCATTTCATTTCTCTGTCTGAAAAGTGATATAAATTGCCTGGACAGCTGATCATGGAGAATGTCCGCCCCCGTTATCCATCTGTTTGCAACCTACTTTAATTCATGAAAAATGAAAAGAAAATTTCATAAAGAGCACGCCCTATAACTATCCCTTCGGACTGCTCAGGGGAGCAGTCCCTACAACAACCACTTCGGATTGCGCAGTAAAAATCGATTATATCTTTAATTGCCGGTGTAATATTAGAAACGGCTTTGTACAAATATTATTCGCATGGAAACACAGAAAATTCTTTTGCAAATCAATGTGGATCAGATTATAAAACATCATGAGCGAGGATCTGAATACTGTAAAAAGTGATTTCATGGCATATAAACCAGCGACCCGAATGTTGTGCTTCGCATTCAATCACATGGAGGAGTGATGCAGACCTCTCAAATCTCTTTTTGGACCGTCAATCTGTGAATCCTGAACGCCGTATATTGGATGCGCCTCTGCTGGGGCTGCTGGCCATGCTGTATTTCGCACAGGGCCTGCCTTCAGGATTGCTGGGGAAGGCCCTGCCACCTCTTTTAAGGCAACAGGGCATATCCCTTTCCACCATCGGATTCACCGCACTGCTTGCGCTTCCCTGGACGATGAAGTTCCTCTGGGCGCCTTTTCTGGACCGTTTCTGGACACGCCGCCGGTGGCTGCTGACCCTCAACCTGATCATGTTTATCCTGATGATCCTCCTGGCCTCGCGGGATTTCGGTCCCTGGGTATCACAATTATTTCCTTTCCTGATGATTTTGCTATTCCTGATGAACATTACTGCTGCAACACAAGACATAGCAACTGACGGCCTGGCGGTAAGCAGATTAGCGCCACATATGCGCGGTCTCGGCAACAGCGTTCAGGTAATCGGTTACAAGGTGGGCATGATCTTCGGAGGCGGCCTGCTTTTGTGGCTGGTGGCCCGCTTCGGCTGGCAGTTGTCATATACAGCCCTTGCTTTTCTCATCATCCCCATTTTACTGCCCGTCTGGTTTATGCGCGAACCGGAAACCCTGGTAAGAAGTGAACCAAATCATGCTCCATGGCAAGGCTGGCAGGGATATATAGGATTATTTAAAGATTTTCTTTCAAGAGAGCGAATGGGGTGGTGGCTCCTCACAGTCGCGACATTCAAAGCCGGCGATTCACTGGCATCAAGGATGATTGGCCCGCTCCTTTTGGACCATGGCCTGTCTCTCTCGGATATCGGACTGCTGACCGGCGTTGTGGGAGCAACAGCAGGACTTGCGGGTGCCCTTCTTGGCGGCCTGTTTCTGCTTCGTCTCGGACACTGCAAGGCTCTTTTGATCTTTGGAGCCCTGCAGGCGGCGGGTTTTATCGGTTACCTGTGTATCGCGGGCGGTGTCTACGACATCCGCACGCTGTATGCGGTAGTCTGCATGGAGCAATTTGCTGATGGTTTGTCAACCGTAGCATTATTTACATCGATGATGGATGTATGCCGTAAACAATCACCGGGCACCGATTACACGCTGCAGGCGGCATTTCAGGTAACGGTCTCCGGCTTTGCGGCACTGGCCGGCGGCCTTTTCACCCAGAGGTTCGGGTATCAGGCCATTTTTGCGGCTGGCGCAATGCTGACAATTTTTGCCCTTGTGCCGGTCGTCATGTATTTTCGAAACGCAGGACCTTCATCGTCATCCGGCAAATAAAAAATAATTTAAACGCCGATGAAATCAAACGCTGATAGTTTTTCCTGGCAAAACGATTTGACAGAAACCTGTTTTTTTCATAGACATTATTGATATGTTGTCCGGAGAACCAATATGAAAAAGAAAACAAAAATCACCCTGCCTGACCGCAGTATCTATTTTAAGGGATTGTTGCTTCTCGTATGCAATGACGGCACAATCCACGAAAAAGAAAGAGCAATGATGCTGCGTGTGGGCAAGTTGCTGGACTTTGAGCAGCGTTTTTGCGAGAAAACAATTGCAAAAGCCCTGCAAAACAACCTGATTAGCGCTGAAATGCCGAAATTTTCCAATTCTGATGTTGCCAAGTACTTCATTAGAGACGGCATAAGGCTGGCGCTTGCCGATGGGCATTTTCACGTAAAAGAAAATGACTTTCTGAAAAGGGTTGCCAAACATCATGAACTGGAAGACATCTGGTATGAACAGACAATCCAATCGATTACCGATGAAATGGCGTCATCTCTGATCAGCAGCCTCGAAGCAGAAAACCTGGATTATTAACGACCAGGCAAGGGGCGCTTCGACAGGCTCAGCGTCCCGCTTCAACCGACAGGCTCAGCGACCGGAGGGGCAAGGCGCAAGGAACAAGGCAAAAGGCGTAAAATAAATTCCCGCTTAATGTCCTCCGCTGGCGGAGGTGTCACGAAGTGACGGAGGTGGTTGTCTGATCGCTGGCAGATAAACTACCCTCACCACCTCCTACCCCTTGAGGCTGTGTCGTAATGTCATTGCGAAGGAGCAACAGCGACTGAAGCAATCTCCTAAGTAGCCGAATACACGAGATTGCCACGACGCCTGAGAGGCGTCTCGCAATGACCTTTCTGCATTGCGACACAGTCTCTTTCCAAAGGGGGACAAGAAAATAAAACCGTTCCAGGATGAAAACAACCGCTCTTTTCTTTACCGGCTGAATAAACTATCGTGAAAAAGATTTACAAGGTTATCTCCGGGAAATGATAGCCTTTGTCCCGAAACAATTTCACACAAGCATCGGCAACAGTGTTGTCATAAAGAGTCCCTCTGTTTTTCTCGATCTCCTCCAGGGCTGCCTCAACACCCAGTGCCGGACGGTAGGGACGATGGGACGACATGGCTTCCACAACATCGGCAACGGCAAGAATGCGGGCTTCCATGATAATCTCTTCCCCTTTCAGATTTCTCGGATAACCCGATCCGTCCATCCGCTCGTGGTGCTGATAAACCATCTCTGCCAACGGCCAGGATGACTCCACGTCCTTCAGCATATCGTACCCTTTTACAGCATGCTCCTTGACCAGGGCAAACTCTACCTTCGTCAGTTTTGAGGATTTCGTCAGGATTTCGGCAGGCACAGACAGTTTCCCAATGTCATGAATCGAACATGCCATTCCGATGCCATCAATTTTTGCTTTTGGGATTCCCATTTCCGTTGCAATGGCGCGGGCAAGGTCCGCTGACCTTGTCTGGTGACCCGCCGTATAAGGGTCCCGCGCTTCGACGGCGCCTGCCAGAAGATGGATGGTTGTGTTCATCGCTTTGCTGAGCCTGTCCAGCGTCTGCTGAAGTTCTTCCTGTGACTTTTTTCGTTCCGTGATATCGGTATTGAAACCATGCCAGAGGATACTGCCGTCAGCTAATTTCTCCGGCGTTGATTGGCCGAACAACCATTTAACCGGCTGACCGGGTATCTGCACCCTGTATTCACATTGCCAGGTGGTCATTTGTAGAGCGGATAATTCAATTGACTTAATTAGTTTGTCTATATCTTCAGGCAATGTGACTCTGACAACCGGGGAGAAATCATCACGCACATCTTCCGGTGAACAGCCAAAAATGTTCACAATGGCTTTTGAACTGAATGGAACACAATAGGTCCCATCCGGTCTTCTCATGAATTGAAAAATCATTCCGGGAACATTCAGAGACAGTTTGTTAAACCGGATGTCACGTTCCCGCAGTGATTCCTCCGCTTTCCTGCGATCGGTAATATCGTTATAAAGAACCTGGAAACGCCGGACACCATCCCACATAATCTCTTTACGGAAAACATCAAGATGGCGAATATTTCCATCTTTTCTGATGATGCTGATGACATAATTCAAAGGCCCGCTCTTACCTTGTTTTCGCTCTTCTCTTCTTATCTTGTTTTCAGCGAGGCTCTCTTTAGTGTAGCACTTCGTCACAGGAGTATTTTTCAACTCATCAACATCGTCAAATCCAAAAAGATCGAACAGCGCCTGATTGGCATAGAGAGTTTCCCCGTCAGCAGAGACAATCCGCACTCCCAAAATGGACTGATCCATGGAATTTCGGAAATTCTCTTCATTCTTTCTCAGAACTTCTTCCGCCTCTTTTATTTTGGTGATGTCAAAAATGACCCCGAAGATTCCTCTGACTGTTCCATCCGCCGCCCTGTCCGGCATATAGGTATTGAGGCCATAAAGCATTTTGCCTTTGCGTGTCTTGAAGTGGGTTTCGGTACTTACCGTTTCACCGTCCATAGCCCTTTGCATAAGGGGTCGGATCTGTTGAAATACCTCCTCCCCAAACACCTCGGCAACCGTATGACCGAGCACCTGATCAGCCTTCATCCTGTGAAATATTTCAAACTGGTTGTTGATGAACCGATAACGATAGTCCCTGTCTATCAGGGCAATACGTCCGGGAAAACTGTTGACAATCAAAGAAAACTGCTGCTCACGCCTGCGCAGCTCTTCCTCCGCTCGCTTACTCTCGGTAATATCCCGTGCAACGCCAACAATACCCGTAATGTTTCCATCAAGCATAATCGGGGATCCGCTGATCTCGCCAACCCTGATGGTTCGATCTTTTGCGATAAACTCATATATTGACGGCGGCTTGCTTTCCCCTCTTAATATCCCGCTGATATGCTTGATTGCCTGATCCAGAGATGGTTTGGTCAGTAGGGAGACTAAATCAGAAACATTCCGGCCGATGAAATCCTTTGGCTTGTACCCCAACACTTTCTCCACACTCGGAGACATACTTAAAATCTTAAAATCCGTATCCAGCGTAAAAATGACATCCCTTACGTTTTCCAAACTCAGCCGATGCTGCTCTTCCATTGCCCTGAGTTCCTGATTCAGTGTTTCCAGATCCAGCATTTTCTTTTCGAGCTTGCCAAAAAGAATTTCATTATACCGCCGGAAAAACTCCATTTCCTCACCCAGGGGCTTTGAAGCATCCGTGCGGATGTTTCTTTTCTCCTCCAGTAACTCCACCAGAATCTCAAGCAGCGCTTCCGGATCCCTGGGCTTGATAATGAATCGATCCGCGCCCAAATCCAGGGCAAACTTTTCGTCCTGTGGCTCTGTGTAGGTGGCTGTGTAAAAAACAAAAGGAATGTTCTTTAATTTTTCATCGGATTTGCATTGCCGGCATAGCGTGTAACCGTCCATTACCGGCATCAGGATATCCGAAACAATCAAATCGGGAATATGATTCCAGGCAATTTCCAGGGCTGCCTTTCCGTTTAATGCCTCTAAGACGTCCCAGCCCTGACCTTTTAATATGGTCTTGAGCAGATAGAGGTTGTCTCTGTTGTCGTCAACAATTAAGACCTTCGTTTTCATTTACAATCTCCTCTCATGGATACTTCAGGAAAGGACGGTCAATTCAGATTCCGGATACATTACGGAATCATATTTCACGCGGTTTCTGCCCCCGTCCTTGGCCCGGTAAAGAGCCAGATCGGCACGGGCTATTGTTGTATCGATTTTTTCATTTTTGCGATAATCTGTCAAACCCAAAGAAACGGTCACTTTGAAATCGTTCCCCAATGAGGGGAATCGTTTCTGTTCAACCGCTTTACGGACACGTTCCGCACAGATCATCGCTCCTTCAATATCTGTTTGCGTCATGATAATCAGAAATTCCTCTCCTCCGAAACGGCCGTATAAGTCTACACTGCGAAGGCTGTTGCGAATAACATTTGAAGTTCCTCTCAAAACTTCATCTCCGGCAAGATGTCCAAGGGTATCGTTAACGGTTTTAAAATGATCGATGTCCAGCATGGCAATAGAGAAGCGTTCACCCCCGCGGGACACCCGCTGCCGCTCATTTTCAAGCTGTTCCATAATGTGCCTACGGTTGCTGGCTCCGGTCAGTTCGTCACGAATGGACATTTCCCGAATAACAGAGAGTGATTTGCCGAGTTTCTTGCGCAGATTACTTATGTAGCCCCCGATAACAGAAATAGCAACCAGTACCAGGGCAAAGACCACCATCTGCAGGAATTCCATCTTGAAATTGATGTCCTTGGAACGAAAGTGATAAAGAAGGATGATATCAATTCCATAGGTTACCAGCGTAAACACACTGACAAACAAAAAACTACGGATATCCAGCCGAAATATGCCAAACATAAGGACGATAACATAAACAAGCAACAGGACAGCACGAGATTCATTTGCAAAATACATTCCGTACATGATCACCAGAACAGCCGCGCACATTTGGATGGCCGTAAGGCTGGGATCAGACATCCTGAGATTCAATCCGGTGCGGAAAATGATATATAAAATAATATTATTGAAACAACAAATTAACAGAATTCCAATCATTCCATGCCATTCCATGATATTTGCCAGATAGGAAATATAAGCCAGAATGGAGCAAAGAACATAGCAGGCAAATGCCATCAGGAAACGGCGCATGCGAACCGCCTGTTGTTTATCACCTTTGGGAATAATCGAAAAATGAAGTATTTTCTGCAGAAGAGTTTGCCGCCCTGTTTGTTCAATGACAGTAGCCATGTTCCATCCTACAGATTAAAATTGCAACCCCATATCAACGCAACAAAACGGGGTACTCTTCATGCTACATAGACAGAAAGGATTCATCAGGTTATGGACCCGCATCCTGAGGATGCCTCATATGAAACATCTTTTCATTTATAATTTAGCATAAAATGACATAAATAGGAAATAAGACTTATCTTTTTTTCATTTCCAATTGATATTTCAAGACCGTCCCGGGAAAACCCGGCAATACTCTCCTGTCAAAACACTCCTTGACATAAGCGGGGGGTGGCATTAAACTATAAGCAATAGAGATGCTGCAATGCCCGAATGATGTGAACGGAATTAGCACCATTAAATTGGAGGTAATGAAAGAAACATCGTTGGGTGTTCGTGGTAATGTTACAATGCCAGACTGCAAAAGCAGTTGTTTATGAGCTGACTACAGCTTATGTATGTAAAAAGGCATTGCAGCTCTCTTTTTTGAAGAAAGTGCTGAATCGAGATACCGTTGTGTTCGTGTGGAGTTTATTCTGCCGGATTATCGTTAATCGAACACAGGGTCTTCGTGACTGTAATCGTCCTAAAGACCAATGTTCAATGATGTAACTCCATTGATCAAGCAGCGCGACACAGCCGGATCTCGTTACCCCCCGTAGGAAGTCATCATCCTCGAGGGGTTTTATATTTTGAAGCCCTTGCATTCGAAGTTTCAACAAATCAAAAAAACACCCGGCAGGAAGGCCACTGACGGGTGTTTTTACATGACTCAAGAAAGCAACGTTTACTTCATTAGTTCAATAATTTACAACATTCAGAAGCTGGCACCACTCTTACATTGTCTAACGATAACGACACCGGCTGATGCATCGATGGTATCGTTGATCGGCCTGTCTTTCACAACGGCGATAATAACCGGGTCTTGAGTGATATCTGCATCCCCTTAGAGCAGCACGTTGATTGTTACGGCACCGGTCAACGCAATAACTACGGTGTTTCGATGGAGGTGGACCATAACGATGTGGTCCGGGAGGAGGCGGGCCAGGCGGCTGCGCAAAAGACTGAGAAGCTGCCAATGTAAATATCATTGCAAAAACGGCGATAAAGAGCAAACCCTTCAAATTTTTCATTTCTCACCTCCATTTGATTTGTCTGATTACAAAGGATTACTTTCTTATTGATTAATTATATAAACATCCCCGCCGCGTGTCAATAATTATAGTTCTTCACCGGAGTCAGGGTAAAAACCCTATGAGAGGTTCCGGGCACATGATGAAAAAAAGGAATGAGACAGAAGAGACATCAAATTACGCGTAATTCTACATAGGTGAAGAAGTCTCATCACAACAAGAATCGGCAAACCCGAGGAAGCTTTGCAGCGTATCTTCCCATGCCTTTTTTCTCGCATCGCTGTAACGCGCCATCATTTCATCGTCATGGGCTTCCAGATATTCCTGGAGTTTACCCGACGTTTCCAATGATGCATAAGTGAGGGGCGCCTTGTCCTTTAATGCCTGTTTGATCACTTCCAGACGGTTTTGCTTCGGGCTGTCTTCAGGTAGATAGGTCATAGCCTGTATCCTCCGGTTTGTTTCATTGCATTATAGGTTGTTTGAATAATTTGTCAAACATATAGATCCTGCTGCGCGGCCTATTTGTTTTCATCGGGCCATGAATACACGGGTGGACGATTCTCAAAAATGGTCCCGTCGGGCATGACTTCCACATCTTTGCCATCCATCTGAACAATCTTTGTCAGTGTGGCAGGAACATGGCGCGTCCGGGCGGACGCGATGACTTCTTCAACTGTTTTAAAACGGGAAAGTTCTTCCAGCGTAATGATCTGTGGGAGAACCATTCCAATCTTACCTGCTTCGTAGTCCGCCAGCGCCAAAGAAGGCCGCATCCAGGCATGATCCGTCAGTTCCACGCCATCATGAACAACGGATTGGTCTTCCGGAGCTTCCGTTACAAAAAAACGCACATCATAGCGCAGGGGCAGAAATTCCGGTGTAATCCAGTGAGAAAAGTAATGAAGGCGATCACCGGAAATCAAAATATTTTCTGCTTCCAGCATCTGTAAGAATTTCATTTCTCCTTTGTTGAGCAGCTGCCTGTAGCGGGTAAAACGCTGACGTTCCTCACGCAGCCCGATGGAAATCGGCGTGCCGTCTTTTTTCCGGGCCATCAGAATACCCACTTCTTCAAATGTCTCACGGATTCCCGCCACCCAGGATCCCAGTGCCTTTTCCGGGCTCGACATATCCGGAAGAATCCGGGCAGCTTGAGGCCGATCAATACCCTGGACAAAACCCTCGACGCCGGGCTGATAATCCTCCGGATCAAGACTGCCTCCTGGAAACACGTGGTAACCGGGAACAAAACTGCTTTGCCGGTTCCTCAAGACCAGAAGGACCTCGATATCCTGTATGGATTTTTCACGACAGGGCCTCAGCAGCACCACTGTTGAGGCATCAGCCGGCATGGTATTCATTTTCGGATATCCCCTCTCCCGAATAGTTACCTTTTTGGAATTATAACACAATGTGCTTTCAGCAGACCAGCACCGAAAAATTACGGAGAAATGTCAAAAGGATAAACCCTTTCCCGCTTTGCGGTCGAAAGCTTTGCATAATTCTTTTTTTCGTCATTGAGGTGAAAAACGGAATCCAGGCGTTGTCCCGGCGAAAGCCGGGAACCAAGAATTAAATAACTACAGGATACCGGCCTACGAGACTGTGTCGTAATGTCATTGCGAGGGAGGGAAACGACCGAAGCAATCTCATAAGTTCACGAATACATGAGATTACCACGACGCCTGAGAGGCGTCTCGTAATGACAAAGAAGAATTGCGACACAATCTGCTACGCCGGTATGACAGAATAAATAAATGGACCTGGTTGTGCAAAGCTCTCTGGTCTTCTTTCATCACGCAAGAGCAAAATTAAAAAATGAGCCCTTCATCTGCGAAACTAAAGTAGCTGCCGTCGCCTATGATAAGGTGATCTAAAATCCTCACAGCCATCAGCTTTCCCGCAGCGGAAAGTTCCTGTGTAAACTTTTTATCCTCGGGACTGGGAATGATACTGGCACCGGGATGATTGTGGGCACAGATGATCGATGACGCAAAAAGCTGCAGGGCTGTATGAATGATCTCCCGCACAATCGGAATTGCCTGATTCACCGTACCCTTCGCGGCATCACTGATCTCGATAATGCGGTGATTGCTGTTGAGATAGACCACCTTGAAGACTTCTGTTTTCAGATCACGCATCTGCGGCATAAGAAGATCGGCCACATCTGAAGCGGAAGTAACCTTTTGCTGCGTTAAACGGATCTCATCTTCACGAAAACGCCGTCCGATTTCCAGCGCTGCGTTGATTTGAGCGATTTTGGCCGGACCAAGGCCCCTGAATTCTTTCCAATCGCGCGCATCCGTATGGCTCATGTTTCTAAATGTACCAAATTTCTCCATAATGTTGCGTGCCAGATCGATCGCGCTTTTTCCCTTTGAGCCTGTGCGCAAAAGAATAGCCAGCAGCTCGGAATTGCTGAGCGCTTCTGCACCCTTCCGGATCAGCTTTTCCCTGGGCCGATCATCGGGCGGCCAGTTTTTAATTCCTGCTGACAGGTTCCTTTTAGCCACATCCCGCCCCCTTTCAATTTTTTTCCGCATGAAACGGAATATGCTCCGGAACATTCAGGATGAAGGAAGAAAACATGCGCCCCGCACCGATCTACCCGTTCATCCCCGTGATCGTTTTCTTTGCTTCGTCCGAAAGATATTGCCATAGTCCGATTTGTTTGAGTGTCTCAACTTTTGGAATTCCGGTATCGGTCCATCCCCGCTGGCGATAATAGAAAACGATTAATTTCCGCAGTTCTTCTTTCCGATGCTTCATCAGGATTTCAAGCTTTTCTGCTGCATCCATCATCTGAACTTCCCCAAGGGGCTTTTTCAAGACGGAACTCAACTCACGGTCATGATAATCCGCCTCCCGTTTATAAAGCGCTTCTTCCGTGGGTCCGATGGCCCGGTCGGGAATCCAGTCGCGCTCGCCGGTTGACGCACCGAAAGACAGGACATTCATCACTCTCTGCAGATTGATATCGCGGTCAGTCTGTTCAAATATCTTTTCCCAGGTCAGCGCGGTCCCGAACATGCCGTTGTAGAAATCCGCATAGAGTTCCTGTGACGCCGGATTGATATAAATATCCGTGTCCCCGCGCCGGAGAGAATCAGGATTAAAAACATCCACCCAGGGAAGCTTACACAGCCCCAGATTATCATTTCCCAGACGCACGCGCGGATACGCAATGAGCGCCTTCGCCTTTGCTTCAAAGGTGGGAAATGCCCCCAGCAGGTCTACTTTGACCAGCCAGGCAGCTGCGTGATGCGCGCCGATATCGCTGGCTGCCGCGTAGGAGGCCTGCATGGACAGCGACCGGTGCGTCCGGTAAAGAGAGAACGGCAGCCCTTTGGTCTGCATGGCAAACTGCTGCAACTCCTTCACCGGTTTGGGCCGCCCGGTTCTTGCAGTATATTTTTCGGACACCCAGGCCGCAAGCTCCACCATTCCCCGTCCGGCAGCCCCGACCAGGTCGGTCTTGCGGTATGCGAGGTCGTGGATAAACTGCAGCGCGGCCTGTTCATCCCCCCAGGCAAGTTCAAAACCATCCGTATCTTCCCTGATCAGGTAACCGCGCTGATAGCATTCCATCACAAAGGCCATGATCACGGAAGTCGATATGGTGTCCATACCGTAATTGTCACAGTACCAGTTGGCTTCCATGATAAATTCGGGGTGCCACATGCCCAGATTGGCCCCGAAACCCGCGGCGGTTTCGTACTCCGGACCATCCACCCAGACTTTGCGGCCGGCATGTATACCGGTTGTCAACGTCACCCAGCCGCCTTTCGTACAGCGCAAATTGCAACCCGGAAAGCACCCATCCATGCCCCGATGATCAAAGAGCCTTTCGGCATATGTTTTACCGCAGATTTGTCCGGCCTTCGGATGCGATCCAAACTGATAGTTATGCACCGGCAGGGATTGATACTCGTCTTTATTCATAAAAGAAATCAAGCCGGCAGATCCCTTCCGGTGCATTTGAAGGGCCTGCGGGTCGACGTCTCTGATAATTTCGTGGAGCCTTGTTCCCGCTTCTTTCACTTTACCCCAGTTTGCCGCGCCGTAAGGATTCTCGCCGTGCGGAAATTCAGCCAGAACGACAATGGCGGTAATATTCTTATGGCTCATTACGGAACCAATCCCCGTGCGTCCGGCCTGTTTTGTACGGAACAGGCCTTTTGCTCCGTCAACCGGTTTGGTAGCATCATAATAATGGCTGTTGATGCAGCCGAATACTGTAGTGGCTGCGCCGACACCTGTGGTTAAAAAGGTAATTTCCTTTTTTTCATGACCCTCACGCAAAAAATGATCCACGACAGATTTCTCGAGGTCAAAGACCTGATCGGCAATTTGTGCAGAGGTAATGCTGATTTCCTGTTTGAAACCATCGATGACAATCATAACACTTTCCCTGGCAATACCCGTAATGGTCAGGGCGTCAAACCCGGAATATTTCAGATAGGCCCCGAAATATCCGCCAAAATTGGATACTCCCGGGATACGGGTCAGAGGAGACAAAGAAACTGCCATGCATTTGCTTGTGCCCGGAAACTGCGGTATGCCGCCCAGTGGACCCGGCGAAAAGATCAGTGGATTTTCCGGATCATACGCCCCGGTCTGCGAGGTAATTTTTTCATGCAAGAGACAGAGCCCCAACCCTCGACCGCCGATAAAGAAATCCCGAATTTGCGGGTCAAGTGGAGAGACGGCAATGGTCTCTGCTGTCAGATCGACATGCAGGATTTGATTGGCATACCCGTGATGAAGTGTCCTGTGAGTATATTCCATATTGAGGTTTCCTTAAAAATAATGCGGAACGTTAGAGGAATCATTATAAAAAATCAATCATAAAAAGAGATTGATAATTTTCCCTCAGCTGCTTTTGAAACATTGTGCGCAGGCAAACAACGTGTTATAAATTTACTTTAAATGCAATATCTTTTCAACCTGCGTGAAGTGAATGGATTTGGAAAAATATACACTTGTTCAAAATATTCTTCTTGGTTTAACACTGGCTGCGCCAATCGGGCCGGTCAATGTGGAAATCATCAAGCGCGGCATGAACTCGGGATTCAAACAGGCGCTTCTCACCGGCGCAGGTGCCATGAGTGCCGATGCCACCTATCTGACGTTGATTTTTTTCGGACTGACTGCCTTTCTGAATCATCCCACAATGAAGATCATCCTGGGAATGGCCGGCAGCGTAATCCTGATTTATCTTGGTGCCGCAAGCATAAGAGAAGGATTCAATTCAAGATCCGCCGGAACATACCAACAAACAAAACGAATACTTAAGAACTCCTATGTCACCGGTTTTATGCTGGCCATCTCCTCCCCCATGACGATTGTATGGTGGACCGGCGTTTTCGGCGCACTTGTTGCTTCACAGGCACACCCGCAGACGGGTCTCAGCGCCTTCCTCTCCTGCCTTTCCATTTTACTGGGCTGCTTCCTGTGGGTGTTTTTTCTTGCCGCCTTGCTCCACTGGGGAAAGAAATTCATCAATGATAGAATGACCAGGGTGATATCCCTCGTTGCAGGAATCTTTCTGACCGGATTCGGAATTTATTTTTTGATCCGGACGTACTGGACCATTAAAATGTAAAAAGTGCAAACGGCGAATACATTTCGGAACGTCCGCCGGCCCATTCATCTTTGCTGATAAAACCGTTCCTGTTTTTATCCAATTGCCGGAATCTTTTTGCGGCGGCCTGTTCAAATTCTTTTTTTATAATAATCCCGTCACCGTTCGGGTCGTTTTCTTTGATGAATGTCTCCTGGTCTTTTTTGTCCATGTGCCCAAGTTCATCAAGGCTGATCGAACCGTCACGGTTCTTGTCCAGTTTATCAAATGTCTTGGACACGGCACTCGAGTATTCCTTTTTGCTGACTTTGCCGTCTTTGTTCTTATCCAGTTTTGTTGAAAGATCATCCGCGGCAAAAACCGTGGAAACGGCAAAAAGCATTACGATGAGAACCATCAATATTTTTTTCATAATCAACCTTTC
>Ga0208040_1002484_pt1 | contig 16107 bp, 14 predicted proteins | sample AD_UKC083_MetaG_FD_184431 | JGI IMG/M metagenome (GOLD analysis project Ga0208040, IMG submission 184431) | Active sludge microbial communities of municipal wastewater-treating anaerobic digesters from USA - AD_UKC083_MetaG (SPAdes) (version 2) | ecosystem: Engineered > Bioreactor > Anaerobic >...
TGAGCCACAACCAAAATCCAGAACTTTAGCATTTGAACCGTTCTTCATGAAGCCATAACAGGTTATAAGTCTTTTCCAGAAAAGAAAGTCAATCAATGGGTTCTTGTGAGCATATGCAGGGAATGCAGCTTCGTTCATTTCAACAATATAATCTCCTGAAAGGACTTCTTTGAATGCTGCTTTGAATTCTATTTATATTTCTTTAAAATTCATATCATTACATTCGCATGATCTGGTTAATTAAATCACAGTAAATATAAATTCCATTTACCTACTCTATTTTGGGATTGCAGTTCAATTAGAGCCTCATCTATTAGCAGATAGTCTGCACCCCATGACTTATATAAATCGATTTTGCATTGAATATCAACGCATTTTCTTAACTCTATGACACTTTTACCCCACCTGACAAATTTATTCGGATTACCTTCGATTAACATCGCCGCTCCTTTGTAGTCAAAAACCACGCTTCTCCTACAGGCGGTTCTCAGTTGGGGTGGCGATATGAACTTGGAATTCTGGTCCGTATTTGCATTTACCCATTCAAACATTGCGTCAAGGTCATGATCTTCAGAAGTTATCTCTTTTCGTATCGAAAAGGCATTTGGTAAAGTCGTTCTTACAAAGTCATCTCCTATGAGAGGGAGACGGCTCACAGGATCATACCTCGCAAGTAGCAATACAAGTATGAACCCTGATAAAAGACTCCAGGAAGCTACGGTTTGCAATCGATGCTCCAATTGTGCAATGAAGAAAATAATCAGTAAAGTGTAAAAAACAAAAACGGGGAGCATAACATATTTTACATTCCGTATTAACTGAAAAGACATATGTATATCTAAACCTGCCTTTCTGATCCATTGTTCAACAGGAACTGTAATCAAAGAGAAACTTAGTGTTAAGAGCATTAAACCTAAACTAAAAACAAAGATCTTCTGCATTTCCTCTGGCAATTTCCTTTTGATAATACCAAGAATCAGAGTAGGAACCATGATAAACAAAATCCATTTCAACTGTGTAAATTTAACCAGTGCAAGAAGAGGTTGATGAAACTGTTCCCCAATGCGTAAACTCAATAATTCCTTAAATAGAAGGCTGTCGTCAGGCTTGTTTGCCATAACTTCAGTAAAATATATGTAAATGTACGGGGATAGCCCCAAAACCATAAAAGCTCCAACCTTGATTGACCGAAATAAAACATGTAATTTCTTTTCATCCGTAACAAACCAATGATATAATAAATATGTCATCCCCAAGGAAAAACACATGCCTATGCCACTTATTGGATGAAAATTAGAAATGAGGCCTAGTATAAACCCACCAGCATAATGATAATACTTGTTTTTAATAATAGGTAATAGAAGTAAAAGCGGTAACGGCAACAGGGCCAAAAATGCAGTTCTTGGCAGGGCTGTCCACAAAGCGCCGGCACCCCATAATTCATATCCTGGAAGCCACAAGATCCCCCTAATTAGTATTGTCATTAATAGAGTAACAGGTAGATTCCTTATTATTTGATATAGGAACAATGCCCATAAAAAGGTATATAAAAAATTTATAACAAAATTTAATTTATTCAAGCCTTCAATGTAATTATCATCAGAAAATCTGGTAAAAAACCTGACTCCGGAAATGAAAAAAGGTGTATAATAATCTATGTCATTTATATTGTCTGCAAAGAGATCCCCCTCGTACAAATCAGGGTGATCTAGCTTTATGCAAACAGGTAAAATATTCCACTGGTCAGAAGAAAGATTGTTAACAGAGGCATTCTTTCCGTCAATATAAAATCCTGCCGCAAAAGCAAAACTCAGAAAAAAGATATAGACAAGTGGCTTTATTTCGATGCTTTTCATAGAATTACTAACCTTTCCTAATCGTAAAATCATCAGAAAATGGATTCTCTGATGAGATATCATATTGTATTACGGATAATAATAATTGTATCCCGAGAATAACAGACAATGTTGCAAGCATCACAGTGCCTGTCGGGGCAGGCACATTTGCCGTTCCGTAATGAATCCACTTAATAATACCGAAAACTAAACCAAAAAGAAGAAGAGGTGCTCCGATCATAAAATAGATTGAAAAAATATTAAAATCGTATATATAATATTTTAACAAAATCCGCCTGGCAAATGCTTTGGTTATTCTCATCGGAAACGTAAAAATGGCATGTATGACTGACAATCCCGATTTTTCATTTCCATAACGCGCAGGAATGGGTACATCACAAATTTTGGCCCCTGTATAATAAAGTTCAACAAGAAGGGAACTTTCAAAAAAATACCTTTTCTCAATCCTGGCAAAGTCTATCTTCTCCAGAGTTTCTTTTTTTATGCAAAAAAATCCGTTAGTTGGATCAAAAACGGACCAATAGCCGGAGGCTGCTTTTATTAAAAAACTAAGCATCAAATTTCCGGCTCTGCGTATAAAAGGCATCTGTCTAAGGGCATGAAAATCATTGAATCTGTTGCCTTTCGCAAAATGAAACCCATTTTTAACTAATGGTTCCAATAAGTCAGGTATATATTTTGAATCCATCTGACCATCACCGTCAAGTTTAAGAATGTAGTCACATTCTAATTCCAGGGCCTTTTTCATTCCTGTAAGAACTGCTCCTCCCACGCCTTGATTTTCTGCATGTTCCAGAGGCACTACTCTCTTGTCTGATGCAGCAAGATTATTGATTATTTCAGCGGTTGTATCTGAAGACTTATCGTTTACAATTATTATGTGACGTACATAATCTGGCAATGACTGAACTACTTCGGATAGATGCTGAGACACATTATAGCACGGAAGCACTACACCCAAGGTTTTATAAGCGTAATCCATAACGACGAGTATTATTATTCCGAATTTGGCTCTGAGGTAACAGGCTGATTCATAATTACCATTATTGTGATAACAAAAAGAAATGTCCCCAATATTGCAAAACAAGGCCTGTAAACATATAAGTGTTCACCTGCCATGAGGGATAGGATCATTGCACCAACCAGCGACGTGACAATACCCCTTCCTAGATGCCAGTGAGAGAGCATACCTCTTCTTCTTTCCATAAGGATATATGAGGTAAGCCATGAAATGTACAGGATCACACCTACAAATCCAAGTTCATTCAATAACGACAGATAAATATTATGTGCTGAAGCTGCTCCGGTAGAGCTGGCAATAATCCTGTTATTGAATCCAAAACCGGTTGGTAGAATGTAAAAATTATTCAAAAGAAATGGAACATATTTTTCTAATATCTGAGCTCGGTTGGACCCGATGTTCTCATAACCTTCTATGATGGTCAGGTTATCCAATGCTTCTCCCCGGAGTAGTTTCCTTTCGTTCCATTCAATATTGGATTTGATTCTCTCCTTTTGCCTTTGATTCAAGCCATAATTATAGAATAAAATAAAAAAGGGTACTAATAAGATAACTATCGGGATAAACCGCATGCGATAGAAAATGAAATAGAAAACAACAAACAATACCAAGGTTACAAATGTGGTCCGTGAACCAATCATTAAAATAGCCGGAAGAGCAAGAAAAATATTACTCCATGCCAGTGTCCGTAAAAATCTGGATTCTAATCTGGTTATAAGGACATAAAAACTTAAGATCATACCCATTAAAGTCATCATGCCTGGCGTAATCCTATTTGGGCCTAACGTCCCGGAGAAGGCATTCTCTCCGTATGCCTCGATATACACTTGTGGCCAAAGATGGCCCACTATACCGGATATCTGAAGATAATATAATAAAAGGTGTGCTGTAGATAAAGCTAAGAACCACTTCACTAAAGGGATAATGGTTTCTGCATTATAGAATGTCTTTATTACTGCTACCAGCAAAATGAAGCCCCAGAGATGGTATAGGAACATTACCGTCATCCCTGCATACACAAGATTGCCTCGTAACAACACAAAAATTATTGTAGGTAGGGTCATTATGCTGGCCCAAATGGTGAACCAATATAAATATTTTAAAGATTTATCTGATTGTAATGCACGTAAACTTCTTTTTAGACTATTATGCTTTATTAAAAAGAAGACGAGCAACATAAAAGAAAAATCATATAAACGGAACTCGTTGTACCCGCCAAAAATACCAGTTGAAATTATCGGCAAATTATACCAATACCCAAGTATTGTCAAGTATATGCATACTTCAATTATAGATATTCGAAGCCTTAACTGCATTGATCCGGAAATTCGCCAGTCTTGTTTTAAACGATTACGTTGAAAAAATAAAGCTCAACACCTTCTCATACCCTTTCAAAAATCTTTCAGCACCATAGTTTTGTTTGACATTGCGCTCCAGACTTTTTGCTAACTCATCACTATAGTCCTTGTTATTAACAAGTTTCAACAGAGAATTAGCTAAACTTGAACTATCTCCAGGCTTTATTAAAATCCCATGTTTACCATTGCCAACTACCTCTGCGCATTGCTCCACATCAGTAACTACCACCGGCAAGGCTGCCATTCCATACTCGAGCAAAGCAACAGGAAGTCCTTCTGAAACAGAAGTAAGTACCCCGCAATCAGCTGAAGCAAGCAGCGAGGCTGTGTCCTCGACAGAGCCATGCATTTCAATAATATCTTCCAACTTGAGTTCTTTGATTAGCGTCCTGATCATGTCGCTATATTCCTGATTGTCAGCAGAACCTGCCAGAATGACCTTCAGGCTCTTCGGAAGATTCATTTCTTTAAGTTCTGCCACTGCCCTTATGAGTGTGGGATGATCTTTCTGCGGGCGAAGATTGGCAAGGCACACGATGGTGAACACCGCCGGATCAGCCTGTTTCGAAACAACATTAAGTAATGGGAAGTTATTGATCATAACAATTCTCTCAGAGGGAACCTTCATATTCTGTCGTGACCATTCAACAAGTTCCTGATTCACTGAGATAATCCCATCAATTTTGGACGAGATTAGTTTATAAAAAAAATTCTTCCGGTCATAAATTCTGATCCCTAGGTGATCATGCCAAATAACTTTAAGGTTTCTAAGGAATAATTTTGCCGCCACCGCCCAGAACAGGGAACTGGAATGTGCATGTACTATCGAAATTTCGTTATCCCTGATAATCCTGATCAAACTCCTGAAGGCCGCCAGATCAACAGGGCTCTTTTTTGTAAGCAAGCAATATCTAACCCCCGGAGTTATGAATTTTTCAAGTGTTCCGCCTTCCCGCGATGCACATAATGTAACATCATGACCACTTTCATGAAGCACATTCGAAATGTTCACGCACATCCGTTCCGCACCGCCGGAGTGAAGGCTGTCAATAAGCTGAAGTATCTTCAATGCCTGAAATTTTTCAGGTACCATGCAGCCTGGGCATGTGGTATAAGATCCTGTCCTGATAATGGCCAGGAACTCTTCCCTGCCCTGTCTTCAAATAATTTAGTAAGCTTTGATGCGTTGATCTTACTCCCCGTAAAATATCCGGAATAATTTTCCCGGGCGCCGGGGTAGAGATAATCAGAAAGAATGTCTCTTGACGCTACGAGTCGTTGTCTGCTCCATTTGCCTTTTGTAAGAACATGCAACCTAAGAAGAGCCTGATCAGTGCTGCTTCTTACGAACCAACCCAGCATCATAAGCCAAAATTTACTGTTATACGGTACAAAAGGATTTTGAGCTGTTGGATAATTTCCAAGATTACTCCAAGCGGGATGTCGGAACATCTGGTTCGTTAGTTCATCGCCGTAACGGGCCAGCGGTGAAAAGTTGAGAACATGACGGATAATCCGGATGTTCAGAATCGGGATTTCCGGTGTAAATAACACCTTTAGAATGTTTAGCTGCTTACCCATTGAACGCCTTCCATGGGTAAAGATTCCGAAGAGCTCCTCATGGCTCTCAATATATGAAGGAGAATATCGGTCAAGATGTTCAAAAAGCTCATTCAGATCGGCTTCAACCTCGTCTATTAAACCTTGATTATCCTCTTCCAGGAAAGCACGGGCAGACTCCTTTACCCGTGACAGTATAAAGTCTCTTTTACTTATTGCAAACTTTCGTTTTTCTTCTTCACTGATAGGTACTAATGATAATTGTTTCCCTGTGACAAACTTTCTGGCATAATGATTTCGCCTGAACTTGCGTGTTTTAAGCGAGCTTATGCCTTTTCCCCTGAATATGTCGCACATATCTCCGAGAAAGAACAATGGATAGCCCGATTGTTTATCCTTATAATAGTCAAATAAGGCGAGCCATTGATTTACATAGAGGGAATCCGTTTCCTTCACAATCTTATCAGTCATGAATTGCGGTGGAAATTGAAAACTGACAGGGTCTATAATATCAATTCCAAGACCCAGATCCTCAGCAATTCGCGCGGGAATCATGGAATCAATGTATTCAGGTTTGCCAAAATTTGATAACAAGGGTTTTTTGCCATTTGCGTGAAGGGCGGCAAGATTAACTCGGCTATCAATTCCGCCGCTCATACTTACCATTAAAGAGTCACTCTCCGGATAGAAGTTTTTAAATTCTGAATTTACTAAATCGACCAGTTCATATGCAAGATTTTTATGCCCTGGTTTATCCTCAGCTTTAATTGTGGTATCAAAAAACCTTTCGGTCATGCCATCTTTGACAACCACCATCTCACCAGGCAAAAGAGAATATACATTTTCAAGGACTGTTGACCGGCCGTATTGACTGAATTCCGGTCCTGTCATTTCAAGCAAAAGTGTGCTTCGCCTGATTGAGGAACCAGTTAAGGCGTATATTGCATTTAAGTTTGTGGCGACAACAAGATATTTTGCAGTAAAGCAATAATACAGATGAAAGAGACCTATCGGGTCATTAAAGATTCTAAGGGTGTCATCTGAGAATTGTACCCCTGAGAAGAACCCCGTAAACTCATTACCTAACGGCCACTCTTTATTTCTTAAATGTTCTGAAAGTATCTCTACCGAATGAACCCGGTTGTGTGTTCTACATTGGATATGGCCTGAAAGAAGTAGCGCTGACGAGTCATTGAGTATCCTGTTTGTGGATGGCCTCCATGCAGCTACATAATTTAATCCATAGTGGACTTGTTGATCTTCGCATAAGTCAATTTTCAGCTTTGTGTGATCTTCAGCCCCCGGGTTTAAGCTTTCAAAGAAAAGAAAGTCCATAACGGTTAAGTTCAGATCAAGTTTTTAATTTCTTTTTCAAATCTTTCAAGAGTGTACTCGCGACTCCATTCCATAGCAGAGCGGGACTTGTTGTTGAAGCGTTCCTGGTCAGAAATGTAAGATTCAATCAGCGATGTGATCTGATTAACCTCACCTGTTACAAGTTCACCCCTGTTTCCGTTGTCAAGCATCCATGGCACACAGCTAACGGGCGTTGTAATAGGTATGCATCCCCACCACATTGCTTCACTGACAGCCTTAGGCCAGCCCTCCGATCTTGAAATAAAAATGAGAAAATGTGCATCCTGAAGCACCATTTTTACTGTCTCTCCATCAACATTCCCGAGCAGTGATGTCTGACCTTCTAAACCATATTCCGCAATCTTGCTTATCAGAAGTTCCCTTTGCGGCCCATCGCCGCAAAATGTAAGAGTAGCATTTATCTTCTTCGTAGAAAGCTCCTTCAGGACTTCAAGACTTCTAAGAGGTGACTTGTTCTCTGTTAGCGTTCCAATAAAAGCCAGTTTGATCCCTTGGTTAAGAGGACTTTTAGATACCGCTGTCCGGTCTTTCTCAGAATAGGAAGCAGTGAAGAAAGGCTTGATGTTTTTTGTTTGGTCGGGCCAGTTCCCATAGACCAGCGCGGTCATATTACGTGTAAGAAATGTGCTTCGGAGTATTCTCTGCTGCAACCTGTAGCTCCACGGCTGTTTGCTGTTCCAATCCCAGTTTCCAGCATATTTTGCAGTTTTCTTTTTATGCGGGAAAAAGATCTGAACAAAACAGCCGATCAATCCCACATTACCTGGACAACGCAGGTGAATATGATCTGCCCATTGCATCGCTGCAAAAAGGACTTTAATAGTTTTTAAAAGCTTACCGGGTTTAAAAACATCTTTAATCGCAAGTTCTGGAATTGAAAAGATTGTAAAGTTCCTGTTTGAGAAAGGAGCTACAAGTAAGTCTTCTCCAGTATAATAAGTTGGACAACAGAATGCAATTTCTTCAGCATACTTCAGCCAGATTTCCATCTCTCTTACATACGGTGCATAAGAAAAATATTGCTCCCCTCTTTTAAGAAGCGGAGCAAAAGTAACAACTAAGAATCGCATTAAATATAGCCTTTCGAACCTTTGTTGGATACTATTTGCGCGGGTACCCCAAGTGCAACTGCATTTTAGGCAGGTCTCTGTTTGCAAGAGAGCAAGCCCCAATGACGACATTATCTCCTACACTGATTTTCCCTGCCACAACAGCCCCCGCACCGATATAGACGTTATTCCCAATTTTAGGCACACCACGCCGCTCCCCTATGCCAGATACTGCAATTGTAACACCTTGCGAAATATTACAGTTTGACCCTAATATTGCATTCGAGTTAATAATTATCCCACTGAAGTGGCCTATATAAAAAGAATGACCTATTGTGGCTGCGGCCGGGACTGATATACACAGTTACAATTTCTATTAATTTCTGCCACACGTAAAATGGAATCATGACAATTTTACGTATTCGCTTGTTTCTTATGTTCACGAATACTAAATGAGCAATACGGTACTGAAATGAAGCCCAGAATCCTTGAGTAAGGAAAATCGACGCCAAGAAACCCGATCCGTATCTTCTGTATTTTATGTAATCTGATCTTATTAAACTAAAAACGGTCATCGCATTACCTTAAATCAATTTTGCCGGAATTGTGGAATTGTTAGCAAATTCCTAAATTTTACACCAATATTTTAGTCATAGGTCCTTTTACCTACTAAAGCAATGTACACGAATAGGCTGCCCGACAAATGTTTGCGTAAAAAGCATGTATCAATCCAGAAGGTCTTAATAAAGAATTATTCAGATTGGGCCGGAGGGTTAGCAAGAACCCCGAACCATGCTATGGTTCTACCAATAAAATCCATGAATGCGACTTTTCTGTCAGGACCTGTGATAATATTCATAAGCCTTATATAGGTAAGAAGAAGAGTTGTCGTATGCCATTTGATCCTGGATTTGACCGATGGATTGGGATGCTTAACTCTCCAGACATACCAACCATTTCTTACAACCATCTTGCCATATTTTAGACTATTTGGCCTACCACTTGGCGAATGAAAGTGATATAATTTTAATTTAGTATTGAGATACAAATTGCCTCTTTTTGAAACTCTTAATGCTAAGGCTGTGTCTTCATATAAACTATAACCTTCAAAAAAGGAATCAAACTGTTGGTCATCCAAAACTACTTTTCTATAGCTGCTTGTGCAACCTATCATTTGTTCAACCCGGTAAGTTTTCAGGGTTGGAGGGAACAGACTTCGTCCATGGGAGAATGACGGCATTATTCCGGGAGGGGTGTCTGATCCTAGCCCTAAACATTTTCGCACAATATTCCTTGTACTTTCCTTTGTCTTCCAACCATCAAAAACATAATCGGTCACTTTCGGCTTGTAACTGTTTTTTACTTCTTCCCATTTTACGTCATCAATAATATACCCGCCCACACCAAGAGCATCAGGATGGTCCTTATATGTTCTTATCAACTCCTCAAAGTAATTTGGCAACAATACTACATCATCATCCAGAAAACATACAATATCAATTAAGGACGAAACTTTTTCAATTCCAAAATTTCTTTGTTTAGCTGCTCCACGATGCAACTCATTAACAAAAAAATATTTCAAATTATTGATTCCCAAATTATCAAGTGCCCTTTCAGTCTCGGAGTTTAAAGAGCCATCAACAACCAAAATCTCATCCGGATATACTGTTTGAATCTGAATTGACTTCATTAAATTCAATATATCCCGAGGACGCATGTATGTGCAGATTATAACTGCAAACTTTAAATTCATATTTTAAAAAATATGTATATATTTATCAGTGCTTCAAATTCTTAAGTATCCGCCTTTTAATAAAGATTTTTAAATTGTGAATCATCTTTCTCTTCCATCTGTCATATAGATATTTATTCCCCCTTAAGCTTGAAATTTTACCTGAATAGTTCAAGAATACATCTACTGTCATAAAAGTATTACCTGAGTTAATTTGTGCTACTAAATACTTTTTTCTGCCCCGGGTTCTGAATATTGTTGAAAATAGACCAAAGTCTTTTTGTTTCAAAAACAAGGAAGTTTCACGATTTGGAGAGATGAAAATCACCCTTTTTGAATAGACTAAAACATTGTGATCTCGTTTAATGGCTAATAAAAGTGGTAGTGGAGGCAAAATGCCATTCAGAATATTGACCTCCTTACCTAATGACTTATTTGTCTTTTGACAATCAAAGTAGCTTTCATAGTATTCTTTCAAATAATTCTGTTCGTTCCCTATTTTAAAAAGCACATCAGTCAATGTAATTTTTAGGTTCTCATGATTATGTACAATCCATCTTTCCGGGAAATAATCCCTGTCATCATTCGCTCTTCTTTTTACCTCTGAAAAAAAGTGGTTAGGTCTTATTACTATGCTATCTGGTTTTTCGCCTAACCATGCACACCACCATGAAAAGGTAGAATTACTAATTATAAAATTATCACACTGTGTAGAGAGAGTAAGTTGCTCTATCGGAGTTAATTCTTTACTGAAATAGATATTAGTTAGGCATCCAAAATGAAAATTCAGATATTCAAAGTCATCACTAAAAGCTATAACTGAACAATTTTGCCAATTCGGGAAATATGTATTTAATGCAGTAATATAGTAGTTTATCGGAAGCTGATAAAAATCAGGGTGGTCAACAAAATCGCCTCTGCGAATTGATACTAAGATTGTTTCTCTACTAAGGGCTTCTCTGAATTTCCACTTTATCCTTTCAACTAATTCTTCTTTAAAAGTAAAATGGTATTTTGCTAATTTAATATTGAAGTACTTCTCACTCTGGAACCAACCATCGAAATCATAATTCTTATGATCCAAAAGGTAATTGTAAAAGGTAGAATCCTGTTCTCTAATCAATAGAAAATCACCCGAGTCTCCTCTGCTTAATATTGGTAATTGGTTTTTAAAGTAATTTGAGTAACGCCACTCCGGAAAAGCATAATTATGACCGTTATTATTAGCTATTCCAATGACTGCGGCAATTTGAAAAAGTTGATTGCCCAAATTACCCTTATGTTCCAGTCGGGAAAAGGTTAGCATATCATAAAATCTAATTCCTTGAACAGCTTAAAAAGGTCCTGGCTATAATAGCAATGCTTGTTGTCTATTAAGTAGTTATATCTTGAAGCACCCGTCTCGTCTATAATTACAGTTAACAGTTTATTGTCAACCGCTTCTTCTATCACAGAGCTTAAAGGTGAAATTACTATGGTGTTTTCAGTAATATCTGTAAACCAGGCCTTTGATCTATCAATAACGAAATTGCAGTTCATTTCCCTGAGTGTTGATGTAAAAAATGATTCAATTGATGATTGTCTGGGATGCAATCTTATTCGTATATGACAATTCTTTGGACTGCGTCTTAGGAATTTTTCAAAAACCGGGTGTATTGTATCAAATTCATATGATGAGATGTAAAGAATTTCCAATAATGTGGTAGAAGGTTGTAGATTTATTGAATCCTTTTTAAGTGGCTTTAAAACTACCGGTATTCTAGCAAAAAGGTTGCGCTCCAAGAACAGCTTAGAACTTTCATTTCTATAATAGAAAACATCAACCAAAGGTAAATCTGCGATAACACTATATGGTGGATAATTTATGACACTTCCATGCTGGATTTCTATTAGTTTGTACCTTTTCCTATATTTATTAAATACTAATGAAAATCCCAATTCATTTGAATAAGCCGGAATGTATATATCGTTATTTTTCAGATGTTTACAAACAATCTCGTTTATGAATAACCAATTATCAGTATTCAGTTGTTCTGTCGTCCTTTTAATTATTTTTAATTTTTGAAGTATTCTTATAACAATGCCCAAGTTAAACACCCTGATATTACTAACCTTCTTGTAATAATTATATCTATCATAGGATATGAAAACTGAATTTTCTTGTTTTAATAAATCTCCATAAAGGGTGTCTTCAAAGTGTTTATTAATAGACTTAAAAAAACTTGAATGAGTATAATAAATGTTCTCCCTTTTTTTTCCAATATTTCTTAACCGCCAAATTAAAGAGACAAGATCCATTACTCCTAAAATCAGGATTTTAATTCTTGCTGTTAATGGAGCCTTTATCCCATTTGCCCTAATTTCCAAGTTTCTAGGTTTATAGGAATCCATTGAATTATGCAACTTGTTTATGAAGTTAATTTCTTCTTCATTCATAGAATAGGGCTATTCTAATTCAGGTTTAAGATTTAACTAGTGTCATGTCAATCATGAATTGACGGATATAGTCTGTGTAATTTCACTCTTGCATCCTTGGTAGTAAACTGCCATTTTATTCTTGAGTCCTTATTAGTGCGGCGACCTTGCCAGGCTTTAACCTCTGTCTTAATCGTTTTTAAATCCTCAATCCTTCTGTTCAAGCATTGCTTTGTCAATACATTGAGCTCAATCTCAGCCATATTAAGCCAACTTCCATGTTTGGGTGTATACACAAATTCAAACCTGTCCCACAACTTTTTTGCTTCTTCTGGTCTGAATGTTTCGTATAACGATGATGCACCATGAGTATTATAATTATCCATCACTAATGTTATCCGCTTTGCTTGGGGGTAATGCTCATCTGCAATTTCCTTTATGAACATTGCCCACTCTTTCCTGGTCTTATATTCTGTAACGTCAACAAAACGCTTCCCTTTCAGTGGTTCATTTGCCATGAATATATTTACCACACCGTTTCGTATGTACTCATAATCTACCCTTGCTTCCTGACCTGGCTTCATTGCAAGTGAGGGTTGTGCTTCTTCTATTAACTGCTTTGGAGATTCATCCATGCAGACAACTGGGTAATCTTTATCGTACGGTCTTTTATAAACATCCAATACACGTTCAATATTTGCCACAAACTCACCACTTTGTTCCGGTGGAATAACCCAGCCTTTTATTTTCCAAGGCTTAAGTTCGTTTTTTTTAAAACGCTTCTCACTGTCACGTGAGAAATGCTTTCCACATATTTTAATTCTACCATCTTATCGGCCAATAATCTCAAGGACCATTTTGAATATCCCTTTGGTGGATCACTGCAACAGAGAGTTACCAATTTGGCCTCTAAATCCCCATCTGTTTTTCTATCATAAATCCGGCTGGTTGGGCGCCTCTCAAGACTCGCTTCAAGGCCTTCTTCAATGAATTTCTTCTTTACTCTGTCTATTGTCCTCATGCCAACCTTGAGAACTTTGCTCACCTGCTCATTAGTCACTTTCTGTGAGTAATTGCCTTCATCGCAATTTAACAGAATGTAGGCTGTCCGGAATGTCTGTGACGTATGTGAACCTTTATTGATTATCCTCATTAGCTCTACTACTTCGGGTTTGGTTAATTTAATGTTATATCGTATCATTTGTATATTTTCCCCAAATATACAAATATATTTTAATATTACGTCATATTATATTTAACATAACACTAATTGCTGCCATTGATTACCAAGTTTTAACGGAGATCTGTATCCGGTATCCATGCCAATGAGGGCATTATTTGCCTGAGAAAGTGATGCTACATTTAATTTCGAGACCGGGAGCTTTAAAACATCAATGGTATCATTAATAATGCAAGCCAATTGCCCCAGGCTATACGGTGGTTCATCAGTAAACTTCATTTCTTAAAACAATGACCCCGCCACAAAATCATTCCTCGTAAACTTAACCGGTTTGCCGGGCATAGCTTTTACGTTCGGATTCTTCCTGAGAAACGCTGTCAGCTTCCTGGCATCCCAGTCAATCTTTAATGCAAGTCGTATCTCCTTCGAGGTAAAGGCCCCGTGCTTTAAAAACTCAATTATCTTCTTTTCATAATCACTTGCCGCATTATCATAGCCAGCCTCCGGGTCCTTCACATCGTGACTTCGAGTCTGCTCAAACAGCTCCATGGAACTCTCCCCGCCTAAATTCATCACAACCCCATCCATGCTCACCGGAACGGCCCCAAGATCAATCAGCTTCCGGTTCGCATTCTTCTCGCCCGGCTCCGGGATCCTTACATAAACCGTGCGATGCCTCCTCAATCCGTCCATCGCCCCTTCCCAGGTACCGCCCTTACTGTCAGTCTCGGCAACATAAATCTCCCCGGCCAAACCGTAGATATAAGCATTCCGGGCCATGGCCAGCCCGACATCCCAACCGGCGTTCGGGAAAAAAGTACTTAACACCAGGAGATCTCCGTTGACAATCGGCTCATAGTATTTCTTAAATCCCGACTGAAAGGTGAGAATACCCTGGGGTAACACGATAATGCTCTTCCCGTGAGCTGCAATTGCACTGTCAAGAGCCTGCCTGTCAACACCTTTGGCAAAACCGCTGACAACCACCTTCGATTCTTTCACACTCTTCCTCGCCACCCGGTCAGTAAAGTCCAGCGCAGTCTTTCCTGCACTTCTCGACCCTACAACAGCCACGGCATCGTCCTGCAATAATCCCTTTCGCCCTTTAATGTACAATACCGGCGGACTACCCTTCATTTTGAGGTTTTCCTTTAAAACTGCCGGATAACCGGGGGAGTTTACAGGAATAATCTGAAATCCTTCGTTCTGCAGTTGCTCGGCAATAAATGCGAGTCGCGGCAAATCGCGTTTCGCAGATTCAATATCAGCCAGCTCGTTATCGGTAAAAGCAAATATATTTCGCCATTCCTTCTTATCCAGTCCGAAGAAATCAGACCAAGCTATCTGATTTTCATGCACAACCTGAACAATAAACCGGTTGATCCTCTCAGTATGCCATTTCGGCAAATGAGCAACAGCGATCCAGTATGTGTTATCTATGAACCCGTTCATGATCAACTGCCTTAAATATCTCCCCCTACCGTTTTTGCAATTACCAGAGGAATGATCTGCACCGCCCCGATACCTGTCAGATACCGGCCTATTTCCTTTATGGTGCAGCCGCTGTCAAATATATCATCCACCAGCAGAATGCTTTTGCCTGCAATTTCTTCCGGATTCTGATAAATAAATTTCCCCCTTACATTTTCCCTTTTTGATATGGCGCTCATGAACACCTTTTGAGGTTCGGCTGCAGATGTTTTTACAAGCTTATGCGAAACCGGGATCTCCAATGCCGAACCGATTTTTTCAGCGAAGTTTCTAACCAGGTCTCCGGACGCGGTAGGGGGAACATATAACAGCAAATCGATTTCCGGGTTTCCGAAATGCTTCCTGAAAGCTTTCAATGTCATGATTACCAGCCAGTCGGGGAAATTTCCCCCGCCGTCGTATTTCGAACGATGCAATGCTGCTCCCACATTTGAAACTCCGTACCACGAGGCTGCAATGCCATTGATAAGATGGCTTCGCGAAGTCTCAACCCTGAGAACCGGGAAATATGTTTCACGAAATTCCTTTAACCTCTGTTGATGTTCTTCTGTGATTTTTACCGGGACACGCTTCCCTGTATCATTATCGCATACACCGCAATTATGAGTCAATGTGTCACCAAGGTAATTGCACAGGTAATGCATCCTGCAGCCGGGAGCAGATGTATATGCCAGCATCTGGTCCAGTTCCAGGTACTGTGTTTCGCGTAAGGCATCAAATACCGACAGATCCAGCGCCGGGGCATCAGGATTATAAAAGTACTTCTTCCCGGAGCTTTGCTGTTCATTCAGGATGTTCTGGTCTGTCAGATCGGCAAGAATCACATCTACCTGGGTCTGTTTCAGGTTTGTGGCCTTAACAATCTGATTCCTGCCAAGCAATTCCCTCTTGGTTACCGCGATAACCTTTTCATATTTCTCCGGCGATGGTTTGCTTCCCTCGATAAAGCTTTTGGGGAGCTCCTGGTCATCATGCGGATTATACAAAAGAATTGCAAAAGCCTCCCGTCCGTCGCGGCCCGCCCTGCCAATTTCCTGGTAATAGTTTATGGGCGACTGGGGTATCTGT
>Ga0208040_1002487_pt1 | contig 16101 bp, 34 predicted proteins | sample AD_UKC083_MetaG_FD_184431 | JGI IMG/M metagenome (GOLD analysis project Ga0208040, IMG submission 184431) | Active sludge microbial communities of municipal wastewater-treating anaerobic digesters from USA - AD_UKC083_MetaG (SPAdes) (version 2) | ecosystem: Engineered > Bioreactor > Anaerobic >...
CATTCCAAGCAGCCTTTCCGGGATATCTCATTCTCTCATATTTCCAAGCATTATACCCATCTTTGTAATAGCTTAGATTATTCCACCAAGCGTCCTCTCCATATTTTTCAATAAATTCTGACTTTCTATCCACTGCTTTTTTATGATTAGATCTTGCTTTTTCTAAGTCGGATAATAATTTTTCCCTTCTTTTAATCAATTTTTCCCTATTTTTTATTTCATTTAGGGATTCAGCAACTAGTTTCATTTTCTCTTTTTTATTTTTATTCATCTTCATAGTCCTCATCCTCAAAATTAACAAATTCTTCGGAATTTTCCATGAAATATTCGGAAATATATTCTTCTATTTTTTCAATAGTCTCTTCCTCCCCTCTATCAATATAATCCTGGTAATCCCCTTTAAATACTACTTGAAAAGCATAAGTGCTTTGCTGAGTAGAACCTTTAAAAGCTAATAATTCTATATTATCCGAAATTTTAAGAAGCTCTTTTTTATTAATACTACTAAATATATCCATTATCTCTTCATCAGAAATCCAGTTATATTCATCGAAATAATAGATTCTTTTAAAATCATAGCATTCATCTTGATCTCCGCCTCTTGAATAGAAAGTTACACCATTACTTTCAGAATGTTCTTTAAACTGAAGAAATCGAAAAAAATTCCATATATCAAAATCTTTATCCTTAAGATCTTTGTATCTTCCAATCCCCATAGAAGATTTAGGATCCTGTCCTCTTTCAAATTGATTATTCTCATTAACAGTTTTTGCTCTCATAATTAAGAATTCATTTTTTCAAATTCAGACCAGCGATCATTAGATATTAAATATTTTTTAACCTCTATCCCTTTATTTTTTAGCTTCAGCAATTCAGGATACATGGGTTTTCTAACTGGGCCTTCGCCAATACTAAATCCAAATCCTCCTTCAGCCTTAAAATACATAGCATCAAAAAACTTCTTATCTGGATTTTCACTTGTTATAACTTCAAAAACAGCTGGACCATCTTCTTCAGGACGCCAAAAACTAAAAGCATAAGTTCCCATCGGAAATCTTTCTTCAAATTGCCAGGCTAATTTTTCTAAGAAATCAAGATCCTCCCCTTGAGCATCTGGAAATTGATCCTCATCCCTGTAATCAAAATCCATAGATAACTGATTTACTTTTTTCGCTCTCATAAAATTCCTTTTCTTTATTTATCCGCACTCAAACTTTGCTAACTACTAAAACCGTATTCCTATTATCATTTTTTTACATATACCTCGCCTATACTCTTTTGAGGGAGTAATCTATGAATGGCTCTTAAATAAAGAAGAATATCCTCTTTGCTTTCAATTCCATCATAATCATGAGCACAGTTTAAACCAGTGGTCACACACATGTGTTCTACTTCCCTGGATATTTTGGCAATCAATTCTTCATTATTCATACAACTTAATTGTTTATTTCATTAACCACATTTGGATCCGAAGCTTCATCCCCCCAGGCTGTCACAATCAGGAATCCGCCTTTCACCTCTTTAAGGACAACAGGATCCGGAACAGGGACTATCTTATAATTGGAAATACGTTCCCATGCATCTACTTTCATGTCCTTTAAAGGAGCACAGATAAGGAGTTCAGAATCTCTATATCTGCAGTAATCATTCATAGGTTTTCCTGCATTCAGGGACTCATCATAGTTGTCCTGATCATCTAAGTATTTGCTCCCGGGAAAAGAATTCCAAGGTTTTTTTAATTCCCTTTCATCATGCCAATTATATCCATAAAGAAATTCAAGAGGACCATCTTCCTTCTTGAATTTGAAGTTCTCCATTTCAGATAATTTCGATTCGGGAATAAATCCAGTATATCTGCTTACCTCTCCATAAATGAGACCATATTTTTGACAAATTTCCTGTACTTTTTCCAAAGTAATGAATTTATTGAAAGGATACCTCATTCGATAATGCTGCACCAAGATAACAAGATCTTCATGCATTTTTCTTTCGGAGAGAATCCTTTCAGCTTCTACTACTTCTTTAGCAGCAGTAAATCCTAATGCTTTCAATCTTTGATATTTAGGCATGTTTAGGACTTTTTTGGACTCAAGAATCTTTGAAGCTTCATCGAAGAGTTTATCCCCGGCTTCTTTGAATTCTTTGTGAACCATTGTTATGGCATCAGAATACTCTGATCCATAATTTTTTTCAAAAATACTCATACGTCGTAAATATTTGTTATTTCTTTTTCAGGCCACTTACCGGATCGTTTCATAATGTCCCGATGTTTTCTAATTCTCTCCTTTGCTTCGGGAAGACATTGGCAAAAAGTAGCAGTCTCCTTAAAAAAATGTCCTCTTGTAATTCCAATGTTCATCCATATCCCAAGAATTCGATATTGAGCGACAAAAATTGGACTTTCATCCGGAAATTTAATTTTCTGTATTCTGTATTTGAGTGTCATATTGAATAGGTTTAGCTTCTTCAAAAATAAATACAAATTTTTTATCCTCGTCAGATATGAGCCATTTTAATTTTAATGGTACATTTTCTACTGGGCCAAAATAGTAATGATAACAATGATCATGATAAAAACCAATCATTTTTACCCTTAACTCGTCCATTGTATCTGCAAAAATTGCTACCAAGATCTAAAATCTATTAGTGTGTAATTCAACAACAGTAACATCCATATCTTTAAGCTCCCTTTCGAAAATCTTTGAAACAATATTCCAATCTCCTCCAGCCAGACCACAACCAATTTTTGGAAGTCCTATAGATTTACCCTTAAATTCATGATTAATTTTTCTCATGCAAAGAGTGATAGCTTCATAATCGACTGGTTTTTTATCCCCATCAACATGATTCCACCCATATCGATATTGTGTATATGAATTTACCACGATTAAAGGAAATCCGCCAAAATCAGGAGCTAATAAATTAAGATTCCCAAGTTTAATGGGTTTATTTAGTATCAAATTATGAACCATATAATCGATAGTTCCTAATTTATTAATATCCCCTTTGAATTCAAGGGATTCCATAGGAAATTGATCGCATTTGAAATTTTGCTTCATAGGAACAGCAATACCAGCACCCATTACATTTTGGCAGTTACAGCCATGTGTAATAACTTCAAAGTGTCCTTGCTTTGCTAATTCAATTAAATCTCCTTGGATTATTTTCATCTTCTAATAAATTAAAAATTCAAAATTTATCCCTTTCTTTAAACAAGCATCTCTTTTAAGCAAATTTATCTCTTTTTTCTGGTTAAATGTAAAATTACTTTTTACTTCGAATATAGTATTGATACTTTTAATAAAAATATCTGGGAAATATTTATGGGATTTTCCTTCTTTGCTATACCAGATTTCACCAATTTCTTTCTTTATTTCCTTGACCCCCACAAAAATATCCTCCTCCGAATATTTTTTCAATAATTCATTTAATGCTATGTTTTCGTATCCTTGAATCCTTATTATTCTGCCAGAAGGAAACTTAAAATCCTTATAATTATGTCTTCTTGAAAACATATAATCTGCAAAATTCGAATCCTTCCATTTTTCTGATAAAATTTTAGAAATTCTATTTTTATGCTCTAAATTTTGAAATAGTTTTTTAGTTGATTCAGAACGATTTTCTCTTGCTATCTCATCAAGGGGGTATTCCTTTTCATAATATTCTTTTGTTCTTTCATGAAATTTTTTTAGAAATTCAGGGTTATCCCTTTGAAATTTTTTAGTCCATTCTGATGTTGCTTCTTTAATTTCTTTTTTGCTATGAAATTCCTGAGACCATTTTTGAAATTTTTCTTTTACCTCTGGTCTATTGGCTCTTTCTTTTCTTTCTTTCCGCTGTTTTTCTTTTACCTCTGGTCTATTCTGAGCAATTTTTTGAGCTTCTGAATTTATCCGTTTCCCCTCTTCACTATTTTTATATAGTTTCTGAAAAATTGATTTGTTTTTTTGTACACATTCGTTGGAACAAAATTTTTTTATTTTATTATTTGTTTCGAATTCTTCCCCACATAGTTCGCATTTTTTGATCATACTGTTTTTTACCATATATCTTTGAAAGATGCAAAAACAATTACATTCATGAGTGTTCATCCATAAATTTTGCAAATGGACCTAAAAATCCTACCGCTATAAGTAGCCATCCCATAATCTGAAAAGCAACCCCTGTTCCTTTTAGCGGAATAAGTTTTAATACGTCACCGATTAAAATTACTCCTAATCCTATCAAAACAAAGACGAAGAGAAATTTAATTCGGTCAGCGGTTGTATTCAAAGAAAGATTGGATATTCTGTCCCAAAAGGAAATTTTATTCCTTGATTCCTTAGGAAGATTTGGTTTTTCAAATCTTGTTTCTTTGGAAGTTCTTGTTTGCAAATCTCTGGCATTCATTTTCTTTCGTGTATTATATAGGCACCTTCCCATACCCCCCAAGAACTTTCTTCACTGAATGTGTAAGTCTCGGGTGTTTCATCTGCTCTCATTGGTCGTGTAAGATACCAAAGATTATCATCTTTCCAGGTTGCATTGATAAGTTTCTGATTTGCTGGTAAAGTTATCTCAGCTTTTCCCCCAAAATTCTTTGCTCTCTGATTTTGAGTACAGCTATTAAAGAAAAGGAAGAGGAAAATTCCAAAAAGGAAAGTAATAATTACAAGTGGATAATTCTTTTTCATATTATTTTCTATTTTTGTTACTACTCATCCTATTTTAATTTAATCTTTCGTAAATGTACAAAAAAATCCCCGAATAAAAAATATTCAGGGATTGATATTTGTTAAAATATCGTTAATTAAATAAATTTAAAATTTTCGATCCTACAAAGACTAATCCAGCTACAACAGCAAAACCTATAGCCATGCCTTTCGCTCCATCCCAAACGATTGGCCAAATTTTCTTATCCTTGATGTATTTATTTGTTGCACTATTTTTAACAACAATTGTATAAAACACAATCCCGAGAATATACAAAATAAAAATAGATAAAAAAGTTTCCATGATAATTTTACTTTAATATAATTATACTCTATAGAAACTAAAAAGTTTTATTCTTCATGTTTTAAGATGAATTTATTGGAAATGACCTTGAAAGAAAGTCTTCCCTGGAATCTGCTAAGATCTGCACTTTTATCAATAAGTTGATCTGCAATGAATACAATACCTTCTCGTGCTGTTTCGTAAAGAGCAGATCTCCCATCCGCATAGAGAAGAAGATCTTCGATTTTTTCGGGAAGAGTCATATCCATTTCTACAACGGGGACGAATTCCAAACCCATTTCCTTTATTGCTTCAATTGCTTCTCTATATGGAAAGAAAGAATAAGCTGTCGGATCGAATACACGGAAAAATCTAACTGTGTGTCCTTTGAGATGATACTTATTTTTCTGAACACCTTCACCGAGAAGTTCCCCCTGAAGAGTAAGAGCAGAAAGACCATGATCAGCCATATACTTTCTCATTTTTGTTTCAACATCAAGAGCTCTTGCAACTTTCCAGAAAGTATTATCTTCAGTTTCCTTAAGCTCAAGATTACGAGAAGATACACCAAATTCATCATTGACGATAGAATAAGTTGTTGAAGATCCATCGACTTTTTCCGTAGCAATCCAGGTGTATTTGGTACGATATTCCTCATAAAGATCCACAAGATTTTGAACCCTTTCCTCATCAGTCTTGATAGAATGAGATGGGAAAGCTCCTTTTGCAAGACCAGCAAGGCAAGCAGGAATTTGGGGTTCGTATTTTATAACTCCAAGAAGTCCAGTTACATCCGTTCCTTCAGAAAGCTCTATCAATTGTTTCATTTCCAGATAAAATTTTCCATCCTTTTCAATTAAATTTCCCGACGAATTTAAAATATTTAATGAAAAAATTATACCTTGACTATAAGTTCCTCTAAGTTTGATGGTCTTAATCCTAAATCCTCTCGGACGAAGAAATTCAAATTCTGGTCTTTCAGGCATTATTGAATCTATTTCACAATAGACAACAAGCTCTCCTACTTTATGTTCTCCTTTTTTAACAACAACATTCCATCCTCGAATTGTTGCCCTTTCAATTGCGTCAGCATCCGGTATAGGATTTATAGCTGAAATCCTTTCAATTGTTGCTAATTTTCTTGTAATATCTGCCATTTTTTAGAAATTTATTTCTTTGACTTTATTAAAAATAGCCATTCGAATTTTCCCTAATTTTTTTTGTCTTTCGTCTAATTTTTCTTTCCATATCTCATGGCCACGTTGAAACCCTCTGGCTTCTGCTTTAATCTGACTCGTACTATATTCATCAGGTATAATTCCTTCGTTTAATAACCGATATAATGATTCTAGTTCTGCCAGATTTAATTCATTTAGTTCCTTCATCGTATTTAAGTTTTAATATATTGAATGGGCCTCTAACCCCCGCTGAAAAATATTCAGCAGCTTCAAGTGCTTCCAAAACTTTTTCTTCGGGTTTCATCTTTTTCTTTTTGGATGTAGAATATAAAGATCCAACTGCATAATCTTCCCCGCAACCACAAGCATTAAATTCGTCGTGATGCTCTGCAACCTGAAAATCCCCTTCAATACAATAAAGATTTCCTTTATATCCTACAAGAAAAGTTCCACCACGTTTAACTTTGCTATTCTCTTCCAAGAAACCCCCGGCTTCAAATAATTTCTGAACCGCAGGAACAAAAGCAGAAACCATATATTCATAATCAGTTTCGTTTTGTTTTTGAGATCTTACTTTGAATCTTTCATCGGACATAAGAAGTTGCCCCATTCGAAAAGATGTTGTAAATCCCATAATGAAAGGACCGCGGATAAAAACTTTAGGATCCTTTCTCAATCGAATACTATAATTTCCAACACCAGCGGAGTCACCGCCAATATAAACATCCTTGGTTTTCCTATCGATAAGTCCTACAATACAAGTCATTCCTGCTCCTCAATTGGTTCAATTTTATAAACTGAATTCATCGTTTTGAACATATTGAAAGATATAATTTCCTGTACAATGCTGGTTACCCAGCCTCCCCTGTCGGTTATCATAAAAAATCCTTTTCCAACTTTCGGATAGTCCACAAACAATCCTTCCTTAATATATCCTTCTGATATATTTCCTGGATGATGGGCATCTTTTCTTTCTTCAAGTTTGGTTACTCGTATTCTCATTGTATAAAATCTTCTGGTTTATATTTTTCTTCTTTGATAAGTTTTTCAAGCAATTATTCAACAAATTCAAAATTTATTCGAAAAATTCTTAAACTTCCAAAGATTCGTTTCTTCAATCTTAAAAATGAATTCCGGAGAATATGCCATAATAAAATTATATTCTCCGTCAAAATTCATGATCTTAAAAACATCTTTGGGCAACGAAAAAGTCTGAATTGTAGGCCCCACAGAAATATTAAGTTTGCATACAATAGACTCGAAGAGCGGATTTTTTTCTGCTATTTCGATTTTTTCTCTCACAGCAAAGGGAAGTTTTTTGAGTTTTTCCTCGATTTCCTCAAATTCCTCCACAGATGAAGCTATAATTTTCCAATTATTTTCCATGATACAAATATAATTAAAAATATATTAGGAGTTCGTTAAATTATCGTTAAGTTTTTCCTTTGGGGCCAGATTAGGAAATAACTTATAAAATCTTTTCCATGCAGTTTTTCTAACTTTTTTAGGATACCTTACTTTATTTGCATTAGAACATCCATTTCCTCTGTTAAGATAAGTTTTATTATCCTTTCTCTCCGGAGAAACCATTTTTTGATAGCTCCTGTGAGCTTCGGATTGTCTTGCTCTTAAAATATGCCAGTGAAATAAATAGCTTTTTTCGTCTATCCCCGCAGAAGAATATAAATGGTGAATAATTCGGATTTCTTTAAGTTTTTTCTCACATCCTTTGCCTGCAGAATTTTTGGGATTGTTCTTAAGATATTCTTCTTGCCCATCTAATACATGAAGAGGTAGAGGGAAATACTTTTTACATAAAGAAAAAAGCTTTCTTATTTCCCTTTTAGATAATTTTTCCCTTATAACCTCATCAATTTTCATATATTATTTGAGCTAAATGTTCCATTGAATCCCTTCTATCTCTCCAGTTAAATCTATTCATCAAAGCATCCCGAAGAACTCTTTCCAAGACATTTCCTATTTCCTTATCTTTGATTCTTCCCTGGGATATGACTTTAACATCGTCTCCATTTACCATAACATCCTTTAATGATTTAGGTATTTTCCCCAGCCTCATTTGAAGAACTATTGCATCAACTTCTTCTGGAATTATTATTGCATCCATCAGTGCCGGGCTATCCGAAAAAATTTTGGAGAGCATATATTTAAGGTCTTCTTCTTCCCTCATTTTCGGAAGCAAAGAAAACATTTTATCAAGATTTTTAACGTCCTTTTCCAGACGTAATTCTCCTTTTAATCTTTTCTTGACAAATTCTGCGGGATCTACATCTCCAAGAAGCCCAAGAAGATAAAAGAAAGAAATTGCATCCAATTGTTCGAATCCTTCTTCATGAAGCATTTTTTTATCAAATAATGCTTTGTCTACTCCAGTATCATGAATAAGGTTCAAAGCAATTTGGGTATTTCCTTCTTTTTTGATAATTTTCATCAACTCCTCCATTATCCTTTCCCCGGAAATATCCTTGATCAAATGAGAATATTCGATCATCATTTCCAACGTTGATAGATCAATGTCGTATCCGAATCGAGCAGCAAATTGAATACCTCTGAGAATTCTCAACGGATCTTCGATAAAAGCATTTTTATCAGTTGCTCTAAGTTTTTTCCATCGAATATCAACTAATCCATCAAAGGGATCTATAATTCTTCCGGTTTCAACATCAATTGCTATGGAATTAATTGTAAAGTCCCTTCTTTTAAGATCCTCTAATATAGAAACCCCGTCGGTTACAATTTCAAAACCTTTATGCCCATCCCCTATTTTTCTGTCCTTACGAGGAACGGCAATATCAAAATCTTCGCCATCATGTCCTTTAGGACGAAACTTTATAACTGCAAAGCTTTCCCCAACAATATCAACCCGACCAAAAGGAATCAATATAGATTTGATCTGCTCCATTGAAAGCCCCTCGACAATCAAATCTATGTCTTTAATGTTTTCTCCCCTGTAGGCATCACGTACGGACCCCCCAACAATGAATAATTTCCCCTTATGTAAAAGGGAAATTACCCAAGGCTGATCTTGAAGATCTGAAATAATATTTTGGAGTCGTACTGGTAACATTCTATTTTACAAATATAATAAAAGATCCTGATATTAGGAAATTTTTACCACACTTTTTTATATTTTTTATTTCAAGCCCTTAATAGAATAGTTTCTCAATCTCGATTTTCTTTTCTTTAACTAATCGTTCCAGCATCCTGCCTCTCGACCATCTTAATAAATGATCTAAAGAAACTATTTCAAAATTTTCTTTTGCAGCTTCTTTTAACAGCTCTGCATAAAGTTCACTTCCATCGTCATTAGTCCCGAAGTTATAATCTTGCTGGCCAAAAAGCTCATAAGGATCTAAGTAAACATCAGAATTTTCGTTCCAATCATACAGCCATCTTTCAGCTTCTTGATCTCCAAAACAAGGGTCTATATCATTGTAGTAAACTGTATAAGTTATCGGATAGCCGTGAAATTCATCCAATCTTCTTCCCGAAAAATCGCAGATACGATAATCTATTTCTTTTCTTTGTCCTATCTTTTTCCCTGTATCTCGGGAAAACTCATCAATTATTTTGTAAATTGTCATACCAAATATTTTAAAATCCGTCAGATGAAGGAACGGAGGGGTCTCTAAATTTTATATCTACAACTATCATGCCTAATAAATAGACCTCATCTCTTTCACCAATAATAATTGTAGCAAGCACAGAGTCTTTTTTAAATGCGCAAGCTATTTCTGACCCTCCTTTAGGGATGTCTGTCCAATTAGGCCAACGATCATATATTGGCTCACCATAAGCAATTTCAAACAATGAATATACGTCAACAGCAATGGCTTTAATTGTTGGATCATATTCGTACCATTTGTATCTATCACCGCAATAAAAATACAACGCGGAGAGCTGGCCTGCATTGTTGAAATCAGGTATGAATACATAAGGTCGGCCTTTAATCTGAACGTTCACATATTCATTATCTTCAGCCCATGATAATTCGGGTACTGAGTTAATATGCTGGTTAAATTCAATTTGAGACATCCCAGAAGTTATGCCTTTGTAGAGATTGGCCTGAGAGCTCATGGCCGTTGTCAGAATCATTAATACTGCTGCAAAAAAGATTTTTACTTTCATAATTTTATTTTTTTATGTGAAACAATTCCATTATCATTTCTTTAGCGCATTCAGCACAAAAAAGTTCTTCAGCATTTCCAAACCATTCTTTAAATCTTATATTTTCTTTAATTATTTTCCGACATTTATGACATATGATTGCTCCTCTTCCACCATTAAATTTTATGATGGGGCGAAGCAATCTTTTTGTGCCAGGTTTATATTTCAAAAGACGATACATTCATTTATAGATTTTTAGGATTTGGCCAATTTAAAATTTAGTTCTCCAAATGTACTAAAAATTTCCCAAACAGAAAAATATTTAGAACATTTTTATATCTATTAAAGATCAAAAAGTCCTCTTATTTCTTTTGGTGCTGGTTTCCATCTTGGATGCTTAGCTTCATTTCCATTCCATGTATACTCAATCTCATCAACAGTATCATGATGATATTGGGAATAAGTTTCGAAGAAACGACAATCACCAGGATTTAATTTGAACTTTTCAACAATTTCTGTTGCAAGTTGTTCCGAAGCATTCGTGACTGAAGTACCATCATCTATATCTTCGAAAAGAATAAAATGATCTCCATCATCTGAGAACATTAGTACTCGGCACGAAGAGGGAATCCGATGGAAACCTAAAAATTCGTGAATGAAATCTTGTGTCATGATTATAGTTTTAAGCTCATATTTGCACCAGCACAATAGATATTTGTAATAAATATCAGCATGGCTTTTGTGGTGTATTTTGTTTTTGAATGCTCCTTGTATTCAGCAATTTTTTCTTTGCTTACGGTTGTTGTAGGATCGTCCAGAATTTTGAAAAACTCTCTTTTAAGTCCTTCGCAATCAAATTTATTCGCATTTCGAATAAGATCTTCTAAACGAAGGCTTACGCTTTTTCCTCCTTCCACCCGAGTTAGATCAGGCATGTGAGGCTGAATTTTCTGTTGTCTCTTATTAATTTTCATAGGTTAAATAATTTCTCTCCTGATTCGAAAGGAAAATGGGCTCCATACATAGAAATATACCGGGCATCCTCTTCTTCATTCACCCCAAGGCCCGTACCAATATAGTATTTTATTTCGCCCATCTTATTTTCTACTTTTACTATTCCAATAAGAGGCATACTTCCAGCAGGGGAAAACCATATTTTTCCTTTAATCATATCTTAATATTTAGTAGTCCATTTAGGGTTCGGAAGCCATCCAGCATTTTCGCAATCAATAAGGAATTCATAGATTAATTCCCATTCTTTCTCGGGGTCAAATCCGGCTTTATCTTCAAAAAGAACATTGAAATAGAATTTTTGTTCATAAAATCCAAAGTTACCATTTTTGGAACTTATCCCGGGATTTTCATTTACTGCATCAAAATGAATTTCATCTATTTCAAATTTCTTTAGATATTCCTCTATTTCATGGGGAAAAGATGAAGTCCAAAGAATTAATTTTATATCTGGCCTCTTTGTTAAGAGTTGGAGAACTTTCTTTGCAAAAGGATAGTATTCGGCAGGATACGTTACGTCCTTATAATTAGGTTTGATGATAGTTCCATGGAGATCTATTGCCCAATAGGTTTCGTAATATTCCTTTTCAAAAGAACGTTTAAACATTTTTTGAATATAATCAATCATCATAAGGGATTATTTTTAAATATCATTCCTTTTTTCCATCCTTTATCTAGATAGCTTTCGATATCGGGTTTTTTAATCAATTTATTTTCAGTTCCGTTATGGATCCAGATTTTTCCATAGGCTGAATTGTTTTTTCCCGAAGAAGATTTTGATTGTTTTTCCTTTGTTTCTTTGCTTCTTTTTGTCCCCAAAATCGCATTTCTTCTTTTTTGATTAGATTCTAAGGATTGTATTTTTCCAAAGGATGGATGATTTGATTTATTTTTATAAAATTCTATATTCCTTTTCGATAGATTTTTACAAATTTCTTCTCTTTTTGGATTATTAGAAATCGTATCTCCTCCAGAGCCGCCTCGAGAAATATTATATCCAATTTGGGGATTTTGAGAATTTAATGTTTTTATCCAAAAAATTTCTCTTTCATTTAATTTTTCCTGGGTGTCGCATTTTTCAAGGATCTCTTTTTCAAAATTTTCAATTCCATATTTTAAAATAGCCCTATTTAACAAAACACCAGAGCCAAGATACAATGGATTGTCATAACTATCCTGTCCAATGTAAATTTTTCCATTTATTTTATTTCGGGTTTTGTAAATTATCATTGACATTATACTATAGGATAAATCATTGCAAATAAAACCAATCCAACAAGAAAAATCAAAAAAAGTGGCCCCTTAGAATTATCCCATGTTTTTTTAATCTTGTCTTTCATAATTTTTTCCATTATTAAAGGTCAAATATACGAAAAATTTCCAATAATAAAAAATAATTATTTTGAATATTTCTTATAATTAAACGGGGTTTCAAAACATTTTTTAGCCAATGGAATATGAATATCTCTTAATCCATGGTGATGTCCCTTTATTCCATGAACACAATATTCGTCAAGTAGAGGGCTAATATCAAAAAGGGAATCATCCAAAATACAAATAGCTTTTACTTTTGAATGATTATCTCTTATCCACATCCAAATTTCTTCCCCCCTCGTTGAACTCATTTTTTTAGGAGTTACCCCTATTACTTCGCATTTAGCTCCCCATGAATTAAGGATGTCCTGAAGCTCTTTTATGGACCTTCCCAATCTCCAGGAAGAACAAATAACTACTTTTGCTTCATTCTCCTCTACAATCTTATTAAGATTCTGAATAGCAAATTCATCATGAGGATAATATTCTCCAGAAAGATTAGGCATTTCCCATTTTGGATCCTTTCTTAATTCTTCATAAGCCTTTTGAACCCTTTCCTGCAAATCCGGATTAATTTCGTCCGGGTTACCTTGGCCCCAATATTTAGGATCAAAATCCTCCTCTTTCCATTCAACCCCAACGGCTTCAGAAAATTTCTTATAAACAGATCTTACTGAATTTAAGACATCATCAAAATCCAAGAATAATATATTTTCTTTTTTCATTTTAAAGTTTCTTTCAAATCAAAAAGATCCTTTGCATCCTTCAAAGATTTTTTCAAATCATCCATAGAAAAACAAATATCCCCTTCATTTTCCATAGCAAATTGATACATTAAATCCCATCTTTCGGGTTCTTTATCAAACAAAACAAAACATCTTTTTCCCCTGCCGATCATATAACCTAATTCAAGATGAGCACTTTTTCCCCCAGGCATAAATAATACTCCAATATCTGCTCGATCAATATGGCTCTTATCAAAATTGTAAATATGTTTTGCTGCATAATTGCTAAGAGCTTCTTTATAAGAGCTACCTCTTACCTTTTCAAATTTTCTCCAAAAATCATCTGCTTCGGGGCCAGGGGAAAACCAGTCATCAAAAACTTCAAATCCCAATTCCCGGATTTCCTTAGCAACATGAGGGATTTTTTCATTTCGGAGGCTTCCAATTAAATAAATGACGAGTTTCCTTTTCATATTTTTTCAATTACGAATTTTTCAGTAAGTTCTGGTTCGAGATACCTTAATTTATCAGATGATTCTATCCGTGCTTCACATATAGTTTCGAGAAGGAATCTTACTCCATCTCTTACTTCTTTTTTTTCCGGATTTTTTGGAATCACCTTATATCTTTCCCTGATGAAAGATTCCAATGACTGATAAATCTCGGGATGCTTCTCCCAAAAAATAACATTTTCTAAAAGCTCTATAGTTAAATTTTCTGCCATAATTGCCATATATTACCACATAAAAATGCTAAAGTATTGATAATCAATCGTTAAAGTTTGTTAAAAACTGCCACATACTGCCACATAGCTAAAGAAGTATTTCAAAAGCTTCTTTTATAGCATCCTGAAGCTCCCACCAATCTTCCCAAGATATATTCATGGTTCCATTGGAAGATATTTTTATTTGATCGTGTTTCTTATAATATTCTTTTTCGGCCTCCTTATATTTTTTATATTCTTCTTCATATTGAGGAGTTCCATATTTACGGGACGGATATTCAGGGTAAGGCGGATCATAAGGATTTTTATAAACTATCACCACTAAATTAGCTCCCCCAAATTCCTTTCTTATCTCAATTCTTTCGTCATCCCCTTTAATATGTTTTGCTTTCCATTTGAGCTGATCTTCTTTACTCATATTTGGGACATAAGTTCCAGAAATACCACTATCAGAGGAAAACATTTTATTATGTTCTTCCGTAGAGCGGATTTTTTTTGGTTTATCAAATGAAAGTAATCCCATATTAATGTGCTATTCTTAATACACCTTGTTCTTTGCAATACTTACATCGGCAAGGAGCGGGAGCATCCTCGCTGTAATTTCCGTTTTCATCAGCACCTCTCCATCTCCAACGATCTTCCGCACCCATAAGAGGAATACCTTCCATTTCGGGCTTACCCCTATTCTCATCCTCAATTCGGGAAACATAATCTTCAAAACTCTGAAGAGCTTCTTCATCAGTTTGGCCAATATCAAAAGTTTCATGTTGAAACCAGGTCAAAACCCAGGTATCGTGCTTCTTATATTCGGCTTTAAGATACTGTAATTCCGGGTTTATAATTTTGAATCTTGAATCTTCTTCATTTTTGGAAACAAGAAATCTTTTCCACCAATCTTGAACAAAAGCATCAAGCTGTTCCTGAGTTTGTTCTTCACGGAACATCTTATGGAATCCTGTGCTATTCCACACTCTTCCTTCAGGCAATCCTTCATACCATTTGGGATATTTCGGATCCTGTACTCCGTCTTCCGACCAACGAGCACTAAAAAAATAAATAGGAAATTTTTGTTCTTTCATTTTTCTGATTTTTTCCAAAGAACTAAATCTTTGGGGTTTGTAGCTTCTGACGTTGTTGAAAGTTCCCCCTTATGCCAATACTTAACAAAAACATAAGTATCGTTTTTCGAAGAAACTATTCCTTGTTCGAATTTGTAAAAACTCATTTTTGGATCGAATATTCCTCCTTCATCAATATCTCCTCCGCCGACCCATGTTCTATAGTCATTCAAAGCATGCTGGGGGACATAAAGAACTACATCTCCTGCTTCGAAATAATCTGTGGTATAGTTTGGATTAATCATCCTTCTCCTTTTACAATTGTTAAATTCTGGGGATAAACTTCAACTTCACCTCCATCCTTAACAAAAATGATAGAATCGTGATCAAAATAAAATCTGTTAGCGACTACGGTATAGTTATAAGTAGTCCCCCCTGGATGCATGACTGTTACGGAATATTTTTTCATATTTTTAATTATTAAGGGGTGGAAGATTAAATTTTAAAATCTCCGTATGTACGTATCTGAATTCCTTTTTTAGTTGCTACCCCCATTTTGTTGCTGGTAGAATTATAATCATCCGTGATAAGGAATTGACATTTTTTATCAGAAATTGAAACCTCTTCAAGCATCGGGAACTTAGAGATAAAATCTGCTTTTGTTGCAAATCCAAAAGGTTTTGGGCTTCCAGTCATGCAAACATAAATAGTTCCTGTTGTTGGGCTTGCTTTTGGCTTATCAATAGTAATTCCCAAGCTTTCCAAAGTTAAAACCACCTTTTTAATATAATTGCTAACCTCCGGACTTCTTAATTTGGCTACCAAGGCTCTTTCAAGATTTGCATAATCATAATCAAGTCCTGCATGTTCTCGAGCAAGCTGAGTTGAAATTTTCTCCCCAACGTTATCATATCCGAGCATCTGAATAACCTGGGTATAGGTTAAAGATTTGATATTCATAAATGCCTGGACGAATATTTCAAATCTTTAAC
>Ga0208040_1002491_pt1 | contig 16075 bp, 15 predicted proteins | sample AD_UKC083_MetaG_FD_184431 | JGI IMG/M metagenome (GOLD analysis project Ga0208040, IMG submission 184431) | Active sludge microbial communities of municipal wastewater-treating anaerobic digesters from USA - AD_UKC083_MetaG (SPAdes) (version 2) | ecosystem: Engineered > Bioreactor > Anaerobic >...
AAGACAGCCGACTTTTCTTTCCTCTGCATCCAGAAAACCGAGATATTCGCAGCAGTGAATCACTTCGTATCGCTTTGTGAAATCTTCCGACGCTTTTGTTTCCGCGGAGTAGCGCTTGAGATCTCCGGCTTTCCTGACCATCTCATCGAAACGTCGTGTGCGCGAACGCAAACGATGATCAAGAGAAGAGCGGGAGCTGTCCGCGTAATTATAAAGGCCGCAACAAGCGCCGCAGGATTTTTTTGCGTCCGGCTGACAAAGGACGATAAAGTTTACATCAGACATTTATGAATTACCTGATATTTCTTCAGGGAGAACCTGATTTATTCAAACACAATGGTTTTGGACCCGTAAACAAGTATTCTGTTTTCCAGATGCAGCCGGAGCGCGCGCGCCAGAACCATCCTTTCCAGATCTCTGCTTTTTCTTTGGATATCGGAAACATCGTCCCGATGACTAATCTTGATCACATCCTGCGCAATAATCGGCCCCTCATCCAGCTGTTCCGTGACATAATGGCCGGTCGCGCCGATTATTTTCACGCCGCGGTCATAGGCCTGCTGATAAGGATTGCTCCCGGCAAACGCAGGGAGGAATGAATGATGAATATTGACAATGCGACAGGGATATTCCTTCAGAAAATTGCCGCTCAAAATCTGCATGTAGCGCGCCAGAACCACCAGATCGATATTCATTTCCCGAAGCAGCGTCAGCTCTTTCTTTTCCTGCTGTTTCTTGTTTTTTCCCGTGATGGGAAAGTAAAAATATTTTAATCCGAACTGTTCGACTAACTCGCGGGCATCTTCGTGGTTGCTGATAACCGCTTCGATATCGGCTCCCAGTTCTCCCATATGGCGGCGCAAAAGAAGATCATGCAGACAATGCATGTGTCGGGAAACAAAAAGAGCAACCCGCGGCACATAATCGGTGAAATGCAAATTCCATTTCATTTTTAATTGCCCGGCCAGCGGCGCAAAAGCAGAGGGAATCGCTTCGCGATCCAGGTCAAAACCTTTCAACTCCCATTCGACGCGCATGAAAAAAAGTTTGTCCGTCCTGGACGTATATTGATCGGCATGGACAATGTTGCCGTTGCGGCGGGAAATAAAATCGGATATGCTGGCCACCAGTCCCTTTCTGTCGGCGCAGGACAAAAGCAACACCGCATTGACATCATTCATAACGCGCTTCACCTTTTTCGTTTTCAACGCGAGCTATGTATAGAAGGATTAAAGTTGCAGGTCAAGTATAAAAATGCTAAGAATCATGCAATGAACAACATGGAATGAGATGAGCACAAATGAAACTGATTGAAGAAATAAAATTAGATAACGGGCTGGATTTAAAGATTTTCGATCTATCCCGCTCCATAGCGACGGATACGGTCAAGGTGGAGGTATCCTTCCAAACCAACGTTCTGCTAAAAGAATCTTTTTTCACCAGCACGGAGGATTACAGTCTGGTCAAAAATATTATGGGCGACGAACTGGCTTACGAACACACCGTGGAAAGAACGTTCGTGTCCAAAGACAATGAAGATTCGACCCGCGATGAGCTCATCAGCACATTTAAGCATAATTCTCTAGGATATCTTTCCGCCATGAACTTTGCTCAAAAGATGGCATTGTCCAAACTCAGAGAAATAAAAAGCAATCCTCATAAATACAGATCCCTCGCTAAATCCGCTAAAAAAGCATAGATTCGGGACCTTTGCCCAAAAAGGAAAAAATCATTATGCACAACGGCAAAATTGATGAGCTTTTATCTTCCGCCGAGAAACCCAGCCGTTACATCGGCACGGAAGTAAATGCCATCTCTAAAGATAAAGCCGATGTCCGCTTGCTGCTGGCCTTTCCGGATACGTATGAAGTTGGCATGTCCCATCTCGGCTTGCAGATTCTCTATTCAATCATCAATGACATCCCTTACGCGTCAGCGGAAAGATGCTTCGCGCCCTGGCCGGACAGAGAAAATCAATTGCGTGAAGGCGGAATATTGCTAACCTCCCTCGAAAGTCAGACGCCTCTTAAAGATTTCGACATGGTTGGCTTTTCAATGCAGTACGAACTCTCTTACACCAACATGCTGAATATGCTGGATCTGGGAGGCATCCCGCTGGCGCGCAAAGATCGCCGGGATGGACATCCGCTGATTGTTGCGGGCGGTCCCTGCTGTTTTAATCCCGCGCCGCTCGTCGATTTTATCGACGTTTTTGTCATCGGCGAGGGCGAAGAGATTGTGGGAGAAATCGTCACTGCGGTTCGCGAAGGCAAGAAAAAATCTCTGCAACGAGATCATCTGATTGCCGGGCTGGCGAAAATTCCTGGCATTTACGCTCCCGCCGTCCACAATAAAAATCAGATCATCAAAAAAAGATCTGTGACCGATCTGAATCTATGGAAGCATCCCCTGAACCCTGTTGTGCCGCTGATGCAAACCATTCACGACCGCATCACGCTGGAAATCGCGCGCGGCTGCACCCGCGGCTGCCGGTTCTGTCAGGCGGGGATGATCTGGCGTCCCTATCGCGAAAGAAAGACTGCTCTGCTTATGGAAATGGCCGAAAAGATGCTCGCCGCAACCGGCCATGAAGAAATATCGCTTTTATCCCTTAGCTCCGGCGATTACAGTTGTCTCGAACCTTTAGTAAAGGACCTGATGAACCGCTATTGTCAAAAGCGGGTGGCGTTGGCCCTCCCTTCCCTGCGTGTGGAATCCCTCAACACGACTTTAATGGAAGAAATCAGGCGCACGCGCAAGACCAGTTTCACCCTCGCGCCCGAAGCGGGAACAGACAAAATGCGTCTTGTGATCAACAAGGGCAACACCTCCGGAGATTTACTCTCCACTGTGGATAAAATATTTGCCACCGGCTGGAAATCCATCAAGCTCTATTTCATGCTGGGCCTGCCTCATGAAACACAGGAAGACTGGGAAGGCATCGTCAATCTCAGCTATGAAACCCTGCGCGCGGCAAAAAACCGCGGACAGGTCACTATCAGTCTGTCTACCTTCGTACCCAAGCCCCATACGCCGTTTCAATGGGAACAGCAAATTTCACTTGAAGAAACTTATAAAAGACAGGACTTTATCCGCAAGCGCATCAAAAACCGTAACCTGAATGTGAAATGGCACGACGCGCGGATGAGTTTTCTGGAAGGCATTTTTTCGCGCGGAGACGAAACGGTGGGAAGGCTTCTGTTGGCGGCCTTCCGCAAGGGATGCCGTCTGGACGGATGGTCCGATCTTTTGCGTTTCGATCTCTGGCAGGAAGCAATCACGGAATCCGGGATTACTCCGGATGATTTTCTACGCGAACGCGGGGCTGATGAAAGATTGCCATGGGACAATATTGACTGCGGCGTAAGCAGCGAATTTTTGCTCAAAGAAAAACAAAAATCCGCGCAACACATCGCAACGGAAGACTGCCGGCTTGATGGCTGTCAGGACTGCGGCGTGTGCGACTTTTCCGTGATAAAAAACATTCTGGCCGAGGAAGACGGAAATAAAAATATTGTGCCGCCGCCGGTGGCCGATAATGCTCCGATCAGAGAAGCAAAGTACCGTTTCACTTTCAGCAAAACCGGACGCGCCCGCTTTCTTGCGCATCTGGAACTATCCGCAGCGTTGACTCGCGCATTACGCCGCAGCAGCTTTGTTCTTTCCTACACGTCCGGGTTCCATCCTCATCCCAAAATATCTTTTGCCACCGCGACCGCCGTGGGCATGGAAAGCAGACAGGAGTATATGGATATTACCGCGCAGGAATATTCATCCGGTCTGGATTTTTTAAAAACCGAAATCAACGCTCTGCTTCCCGCCGGCATTAACATTTTGGAAATCAGAAAGCTCGATCAGAGCGAAAAGGCCATTGCTCAGGCAACACGGGGATTCGAATATAAACTGGAGATGCCTGCCGCTACCGATGCTCCCCGTTTGAGCGCCATAAAAGAAAATATTGATCAATTTCTGGCGGCATCCAATTTCAACATCAAAAAAATATCCAAAGGGAAAACCATCACCAAAGACATTCGTCCTTTTGTGCAAATGCTTTCCCTGGACCGTGACAAGAAAATAATAAAATTTATCGTAGCCTTTGTGCAGGAAGGTTCGGCCAGACCATCCGATATCATCGCCCACATCCTGAAATCCGACGCCGACGAAGCCCGTCAGATCAGAGTGGTCAAAACCAAAACACTGCTCGGATAGCTTTATCAATAAGGAGAGCTTGTGAGAATTTGGGACATCAATCCGGGCTACTTGAACCGGCAAAGCCTACTCGGTGAGCACCGCGAACTGCATGCGATTGTCTCCATTATCAAAAACAACAAAAAAGGATATTCGCGGCATCCGGAAACGCTGCGCTGGCATGGCTTCGGCTGGGCGCTCAGCCAGCGCCACAAATTACTGGCGGCGGAAATGAATTTGCGCGGTTTCACGGACAGGTCGCCGGCGGTGATCAAAACTCAGCCGCAAAAATGGCCGCAGGGATTTGTCGATTCTCCAGCGGCTCAATTCTCCATCCTGCAAAAGAAATACATAAGCAAAGAGCAGGGACGCATTCCGCTGCCCAAAAATGTTCAGCAACTATGGGCGCAGCATCAATATTCAGTCATGGCGCGCGATGAAGCGGAATATAAATACATCGGCGGTTGGGTAACATCCCGGAAAAGCGGTAAGGGAATCAACGAGATTTATCCGGAACTGGTTTCGCTGCTTCGCTGTCCGCCTGTCGAAGCCAATCTCAGAAACGCCCTTGAACAGATGTGGAATTACGTTTGCGCGTATGCGCCGCATCTCGCAACCGCCATAAAGAAAGAATCGTCACGACATCTTTTGACGCAGATACAGCGCACGGCCGTTTTACATGATATTACCTACCTGAAGACATCGACGGCGCTGGGTGAATTGCCGGCGTGGACACACCGGCTGAAACGCTGACCGGACCGATTCGCTAAAATATAAGTTTCAATTCTTTGGGCAGGATTTTGAAGGAAAAACTGGTTCGTTTTTCCTTTTCCGGATCGCCGTTGCGCTGAAGCAATTGCTGCGTCGAGGTTTCGATATTAATTTCTTTTGCCTTGTAATATTCCCCCATTCTGTTTCCGCCGATGAGCGAGGTGGCAAGAGCATAAAGCGTGCCCACCGGTCCCGCGTTAAGGACGAGCAGGTGCAGGTAACCGTCATCAAAACAGGCCTGCGGCACAACTTTGAAACCATACCCGTAATAGGGAAGTTTCGTAATGACGGCGGTCAGAGAACCGGATGTTGCGACCTCCCTGTTGTCCATGGCGATACGCAAATCGGCGTTAATATAGCCGTCGAATAAAACTTTAAATGTCGCCAGACCGTAGGCCGTGAAACCGGTCAAATCATTTTCCAGATACTTGCCTCTTTCGAGCAGAATGCTGCCTTCAATGCCGATGCTCGCGAACAAGGCTTTTGTTTTTCCGTCACAGCAAATGGCATCGATCACATGCTCTTTGCCTTTCTGGATTAAAAAAGCGTTTTCTTTGGGGCAGCGGGGAAGATTGAACGTGTGTCGAAGAACATCACCTGAACCGAATGGAAGAAATCCCAGAGGAACGTCTCTGGACACACTGTTCAATACAAGGGAAAAAGTGCCGTCACCACCCGCTACAATCAGTGTTTCCACCTTCTGAGAAAGTTCATGAGCACAGCGGCTGAATTCTTCGGGAGATTTCGTATCCAGACCGGCAACGGTGGCGTCTTTCAAAATACCGGCGACTTCTTTCAAAATTTTACTTTTATCATTTAGAGAACGTTTGCCGGAAACAGGATTCGCAATAATTCCGTATTTCATATCGTCTCACTGCCGCATTATAGTTTCGAACGAGGAGCAAGTTTGGATGGCGCAACTATAAGTGCCGCTATTTTTTATGTCAAGAAAATAATGACTCAAAAAATTATTCCCTGTTTTCTTGATTGATGATTTTCCTGAGCATGTCCAACCCGAACTTCCGGGCAAGCAGTCTGTCCGTAAACGCGCGGGGAAATTTGGCGACCAAGGGAAACATCGTCGATCCCTTTCCGATGCGAATGATTCTCGGCGTTTTGCTTTTCACGAGTTTGTCGACAAGTTGTCTCGCGAAGACGTCCGTGGGTGTCGCGCCCTGTTGAGACATGTGCGCCCGATCAACAATAAAATCGGTTATCGGGGCATAGGGCGTTTCCCGGAAACGTTCAAGCCCTCGATCTGCATTGTCGGCTAATTTTGATTGAATGCCTCCGGGCTGTACGGTAATGACCTGAATACCGAAAGGGGCAAGTTCCATGCGCAACACATCGGAATAGGAGGTCACCGCCGCTTTGGTGGAACAGTACGCGCCGGAAAAAGGCGTATTCAGAATGCCGGAGATGCTGCTGATATTGACAATTTTTCCCGATGTTCTTTTGATCATGTGCGGCACAACCGCATTGGTCAGAGCCGCCAGGCCGATGACGTTTGTTTCATACTCCCTGCGCAATTCTCTGATTTCCAGTTCAACCAGAGGGCCGATGAGCAGAAGGCCCGCGTTATTCACCAGCATATCGATTTTACCTGCTTCGGCTATCACCGATTCCACGCAAGCGTGAATCGATTTTTCATCCGTCACATCGAGAGCTGCAGTTTTCACGTTGGGCGCATTAAGATCATCCAGGGACGATGGCTTTCTGGCGGTGGCAAACACCCGCCAGCTGCGCGCTGCAAATTCCTTTGCCAGCGTCCGGCCTATGCCGGTTGAACATCCACTGATCAACACAACGGGAGCATCAGCATTCATAACAAACCTCCACATGATCAAAATTAAAATAAAGCACGTTGTTATGCCGGTTCTTTAATAAATAACTGTTTCGCGATCAGATACATGGGCATTCCCCGCCTGAACAAAAGAAAATAGGCCGCAAGGATAAAAGCCGAAACGCCGATGATATATCCCGCCAGCATGTTTCCGGTAAGATGATTTGCCGCCATAACCATCAGAGCGGCAACAATGGCCAGCCCGAGACACACCACCCACTGCGTCCCAAAGGAGAAAATGAATATTCTGATCACTCCGGGCATTTGATCCTGCGCTATTGACGGATCCAGTCTGGCGCCGTCGAGAATAAATTTTATCATGCCCCACAACAGCATGGGCGCAAAAAACACGGCCATTACCAGCAGCGTTATCCAGACATTGCTGGTAAGAAACAGGATTCCCATGTGTTTTCCCGGCGACCAGAGTTCGCCGTTGAACATGCTGGCGTCATAAAGAAATCGCTGATATCCCGTGCAGTCCCAGCCGCACACCAGAATAAACCAGAATAGGATCCAGGCCGCCATCCAGTTGGCGTGAGCTCCGTAATAATTCTTTTTCTTGACCAGTTTAAACGTTATCCAGTAGCCGAGAATACCCTGCGTCACATTGGTAACGGCAAAAAGAGTCACCAGCCAGGCGGGAATGTCTTTCATGGTTTTGGCAACCTGCATCGTTTCCCACTGCGTATGCTGCCATAAAAGATACAGCCCCGACGGAGCAAAAAATGTTGACAGAAACGTAAGGGTGAAGACGTACCATTTATTCACAAATGGTTTATCTTCTTTTGCCAGCTGGCGGGACGCGCATGCCGCAAACGTCGCTCCGAAAGCATAAGACCACACGACATCGACCTGTACCATGTTTCGTTCTCCTTGAAATAGGACTAGAAAATTTTTGTATTTTTAAGAAATGCTTTTGGAAATCGGCTGGATTATTTCATAAATTACCCGAAAAACAAACATTCTTTTTCATGATGAACAATCTTTTTTACAGTTTTGCTCTGTAGAATAAAATTTAACTCAGGCCCGGATATTATAAAGAAGAAAACCCCCGGTCATCATCGTTTTTATTATGTTAATTCAATAGCTTATACATTATCTAATCCATACAAAAATATTTTCCGTCAAATCTTAAATTCTATTGACAAAAAGAAACTTTTTGTCTATAAGTGCCAGTCTTAATTCTATTTCAATAAGGATACGCTATGTACGCAGTAATCAAAACAGGAGCCAAGCAGCACAAGGTAAGCGAAGGCGACATTCTATCCGTCGAGAAACTGGACGGCGCCAAAGGCGATGAAGTTGTTTTCAGCGAAGTTCTGATGGTCTCCGACGATAAAGAAATTAAAGTAGGCAAACCTTTTGTGGACGGCGCCAAAGTTGTCGGTGAAATTGTCGCCCAGAAGAAAGGTCCGAAAATTACCGTTTACCATATGAAAAGACGTAAAGGTTTCCATAAAAAAACCGGTCATCGTCAAAATCTAACCAGCATGAAAATTAAGAAAATTTCGATATAAGCGGAGGAAGTCATGGCACATAAAAAAGGTCAGGGAAGTTCCCGCAATGGAAGAGACAGCAATTCTCAGCGACGCGGAATCAAAGTATTCGGCGGCGAAAAGATCAACGCCGGCTCCATCATTGTGCGACAGGTCGGAACAAAAATTCACCCGGGCAACAACGTGGGAATGGGCAAAGATTTCACTCTTTTTTCCCTGATTAACGGCGTTGTAAAATATGAAAGGCTTGATAAGACGAGGAAGAAAGTAAGCGTTTACGCATCATAAAGAAATGATGATCGGACCATTGAACCTTTAAAGGCGCTTACACCAAGCGCCTTTTGTTTTAATGAGACTCCTATTCCGCAAGCGTAGCACAGCGGAATAGGTTAGTCGAATTATCCCAGGAGCGAAGCGACGTGGGATTTTTTTTATATCAGCAACAGGTAATGTTATTTCAAAATAAAATGATGTTTTAAAAACAATTTATGAAATTTGTCGATGAAGCAAAAATTTACGTTAAGGCCGGTCACGGCGGAAGCGGCTGTGTGAGTTTCCGGAGGGAGAAATTCGTGCCCAAAGGCGGTCCGGACGGCGGTGACGGCGGCAAAGGAGGAGATGTCATCTTCCGCGCGACGGAAAGCCATCACACGCTGCTGGATTTAAAATACAAACAGCATCAAATCGCCAAAAACGGCGGACACGGTTCCGGCAATCATCGAACGGGGAAAAGCGCGGCAGATCTGGAAATCGCCGTTCCGGTGGGAACAATCATCAAGAATTTTGAAACCGGAGAAGAGCTTTCGGATCTTTCAAAAACGGGGCAGACTTTTATCGCAGCGCGCGGGGGCATCGGCGGCAAGGGCAATGCTCATTTTACTACATCGACACACCAAACGCCACGCTTCGCCCAGGAAGGCATGGAGGGAGAAGAATTCACGCTTAAACTGGAGTTGAAACTGCTGGCCGATGTGGGCATTATCGGTTTTCCCAACGCCGGCAAATCGACCTTTATTTCCCGTGTTTCTGCGGCCAAACCCAAGATTGCCGATTATCCCTTCACCACGCTTACACCGCATCTCGGCGTTGTGAAATATTCGGACAGCAGAAGTTTTGTCATTGCCGATATCCCGGGACTGATTCCGGGTGCTCATGAGGGTTTGGGCATGGGCGATAAATTCCTGAAACACGTCGAGAGAACATCTCTGTTGCTGCACATTCTGGACATCTCCATGGAACCGAATACCAGCGCCTGGACAAATTTTAATATCATCAATAAAGAACTCGAACATTACAATCCCGAAATGTTGAAAAAACCGCAAATCGTGACGCTCAATAAAATCGATCTTCCGTTTGTCCGGGAAAAAATCAAAAAAGAAGTTGCGCTATTCAAAAAAAAGGGCATAATACTGCATACTTTTTCCGCAGTTACGGGAGAAGGAATACAGGACATACTGAAAAAAATAACCAACATCATACACTAAATCGGGTTGAATAAAAAATCATGGACACGATTCGTCAGACAACTCTTGCCCACGTCAGAAAAATTCTTATTAAAGTCGGTTCGGCGGTTTTAACCGGCAGCAACGGTCTGGATCTCAAGATCATCAATTCCCTCGTCCGGGAGATGTCCGGTTTGATCGATAAAGGCTATGCGGTGGTTCTGGTGACTTCGGGCGCCATCGCCTCGGGAAAACACCGTCTGAAAATAACGGCAAATCTCAAAAGCATGCCTGAAAAACAGGCCGCGGCCGCCATCGGACAGGGACGGCTGATGAGAATTTATTCTAAAGCTTTTGAAAAGAACGGACATTATGTCGCTCAAATCCTTCTGACCCTTTCCGATTTAACGGATCGTCAGCGCTATTTGAATGTGCGCAATACCCTTTCCACGCTCATGGAATGGGGCGCCATTCCCATCATTAACGAAAACGACACCGTTGCCGTTGATGAAATAAAATTCGGAGAAAACGACAATCTCGCCGCCATGATCGCCAATATCATCGAGGCCGACCTTTTCATCAATCTGACCAGCATCGACGGACTTTATGATCGTAATCCGGCGGTGTCCAGAAAAGCGAAACTGATCCCCCTGGTCAGTGAATTTTCGGATGACATTGAAGCCGCCGCCACGGAAGAAACATCCTCCGTAGGCACGGGAGGGATGAGAAGCAAAGTCCTGGCTGCAAAAAAAGTGACCGCCATCGGCATTCCCTGCATCATTGCCCCGGGCAAGAAGAAAAACGTTCTGACCGACATCGTGTCGGGCAAAGAAATCGGCACGTTGTTTCTCCCCATGGCCGACCGCCTGAACAGCAAAAAATACTGGATTGCTTTCACCCTGCGTCCGCGCGGCAAACTCGTGATTGACGACGGCGCCCAAAAAGCCCTCCTCGAACGAGGCAAAAGTCTTCTGCCTTCGGGCATTATTGACGTGGAAGGAAATTTTGACCCCGGTGATCCGGTGACCTGTGTCGCCCGCGACGGCTCGCTGCTGGCCAAAGGACTGGTGAATTTCAATTCCTCCGAACTAAACAAAATCAAAGGGCTGAAAACATCTCAAATCAAACAGGTTTTGGGACATAAGGATTACGACGAAGTGATTCACCGGGACAACATGGTTATAAACAGACAAAACTATAATAAATAACAGACCCGCCATGTCAGCATTACAAAATCTCCGGCGTCCTTTTTATTCGTCTCCATTTTTTCTATAGAGCTTTTTAAAGGAACTCATCCATGAAATACGACCGGATGCTATGGATGAATAAGTTTTTCTTGAAAATTTTATGCCGTATTTTTTTAGTATCATATTGAGTTCATCCTCGGGGCTTATCTTAAATCTCGAGTAGTCCGATCCGACCGGTCTGGCATGGAGAGCGGTGATCTCATCAATAATGCCTAATTTATTTTTAGGATGGTTTAATCGATATGACCATGACGCATCCAGGCCCCAACCCGATTCCGAAAGATTGAAATCATCATAAAGCAACATCAGCGATTTGATATCAAACAGCGGCATCATCACTTCGACAAAATTCGTATATCTTAATTTGAAACCTTTTCGCGGTTTGGTGATCTTGTGCGAAACATTTCCGTCCGAGGAAATCACAGCCGGCTGGCAAATATGCAATTTATACGTTTTAGCGATGTTGAACATCCGGTTCAATTTATCGGCGGATATGGAAATGTCGTCGTCGGGCAACCACACATATTCATATGTCGACACCCATTCGTAATGATCATCGATGAAGGCCTTGATTAAGGGAAATTTCTGACCTTTTTTCTTAATACATTTTAAAACATTTTTTGCGTAATCAAAACAAATCCCGTTGCTGTCGCCGTAGTATATTAAGATTAAATCAAACGTCTGCGTGCCGTCAATCCATTCTCTATGTAACGATTTATCTCCCACGACCGATATGATCAGATTTTTTTTGCTCATTAAAAGGCCAGTCACCGTCATTCAGGAAAAAGCCGCATTTTCTGTTCATCTATTGCTGTTCATCAATCGCCAGATTGGCCAGCCTGTCCGCATGAGCATTATGCAATCGCGGAACGTGTTTAACCTCGGCACAATCAAAGGCATCCAGCAGATTACGGACTTCTTTCATCAGAATCTGTAATTTTTCATTTTTGACCCGGTAGGCGCCGTTGATTTGTTTAGCCAGAAGCTCCGAATCCATATAAATTTGAAGATTTTTATAACCGCGAGAGAGAGCGCTCTTCAATCCCAGAATAAGCGCTTTATATTCAGCAATGTTATTGGTGCAGTGACCCAGGTATTCCTTTCCTTCCCAGATCACACGATCAGCGGAATCGGTGATGACGGCTCCCGCGCCGCCGGGGCCCGGATTTCCCCGGCACGCGCCGTCACTGAATAATTTATAATGCGTTCCCGTCATAAGATTTAAGCCGGTTTTCCCATATCCTGAAAATAAATGATCCGGTTACAGTTGGGACAGCTGAACAATTCTTCCGATCTCTGAACTTCGTTGTAAAGCTGCGGCGGAATATTCATATGGCATCCGTTGCAAACCGCTTTCCAGACAAATGTTACGCCAATGCCTTTATTCCTCTTCTTGATCCTTTCGTATCTTGATATCAGCTCGGCGGAAACATTTTGCTGCAATGCGACTCTTTTCTGTTCCCAGGCGGTGACATCGGAATCCACGGCATTTAAATCATCTTCCAGCGCTTTCTTATCCTGTTCATATTTTTGTCTGCCCTGTTGTAGAATCTCCTCGTCTTTTTTAACCAGAACGGCGAGTTTATCCAGTTCTTCCAGCAGCGTGATGATTTCCGATTCAACCTGATTGCGCGATGATTCGGCCGTTTCTATTTCCTTAAGCATGGCCTGGTATTCTTTGTTGTTTTTGACTTCCAGCATCCTTTCTTTCGTTTTCACGATGTTTTCGTTTATTTTCTTGATTTTGTTTTCGTTTTCCGTACGGCGCGCTTTGATTTCATCATGCGATACTTTGTTCTTCTTTATGTTGTCTTCAAACATACTGAATTCCCGATCAAGTTTCTCTATGCTCTCCGGCAACAATTTTTTCTTGCCTGATAACTTGACCAGTTGCGAGTCGCATTCCTGAATTTTTATCAACGTCAATAATTCGTCTTTCAATAATCTTCTCCTTCTTCTCTTGAAATATTAGACAAAAAAAATGCACCTTTTAGGGGTGCATTCGTTTTAGACAAATTGTTTCATACGCTTGTCATTTGTGCCGTGAAATGATGATGTTCGTTTCATCACGGCAAGGACAGGGCTTGTTTTCAGTTGTTCTTTCATCGCCAGAATAATGTTTTTCCCTTCTTTCATAATTTCTGCTTTAATTTGGTGGGCCCACCTGGAGTCGAACCAGGGACCTACCGGTTATGAGCCGGTGGCTCTACCAGTTGAGCTATAGGCCCGCCCTTTTTCCGTGCACAAAAAGTGCGAATTGATATACACAATTATATAGATTGTCAATAATATTTTACTGTTTCGTATAACGCTTCCTCGTTTTACTCTTCACACTGTGAATCACGATAGATTCGGCAACTTCGGGAACCTCGGATACTTCAGGGAGTTCAGAAATTTCCGGAAGTTTTTCCTCGGCATCCGCGGAGGTTATTTCTTCTCTCGTCAGGAAATTGGAGCGGTCGCTGATGCCAAATCGCATCCGTAGAACTTTTTCTTCGCGAGACGTTAACGTCGTTAGAATTTTTCGCGTTTGTTCCGCCAGATCGATATTAATAGTCGCTTCCGAAGGCGACATCACTCTCTTATCCTCAATAAAATCGCCCAGGTGACTGTCTTCTTCCTCGCCGATGGGCGTTTCCAGCGAAATGGGTTCTTTCGCGATTTTTAATACTTTTCTCACTTTTTCCAGCGGATATTCCATCTTATTGGCAATCTCCTCCGGGGTAGGTTCACGTCCGAGTTCCTGCACCAGATAACGGGACGTGCGAATCAGTTTATTGATCGTCTCAATCATATGCACGGGAATTCTGATTGTCCGCGCCTGATCGGCAATCGCCCGGGTAATCGCCTGTCTGATCCACCAGGTGGCGTATGTGGAAAATTTATATCCGCGCTGATATTCAAATTTGTCCACTGCTTTCATCAGGCCGATATTGCCCTCCTGAATCAAGTCAAGGAATTGCAATCCGCGGTTGGTATATTTTTTGGCAATGCTCACGACCAGGCGTAAATTGGCTTCGACCAGGGTCCGCTGAGCGATTTCGGCTTTCCTTTCACCGTCTTCGATATTTCTAATAATGATTTTCAGCGCCGTGGCGGATATTCCGACTTCACGTTCGATTTGTTTGATCTTCTTTTGCGCTTCGACAACGGCCGCTTCATTTTTCTTAGGCTGTTTAACGGCCGCAGGGGTCTTCTTCCCGGCGCTTTTTTTGTCCTTTTTCGGCTTTCCACCAGACTTTGTTTCTTTCTTATATTGTCCGATGATTCTTTCCGATGTTTCAATTTCGTCGGCATAATCCCGCAAACGGGAAATAAAACGCTGGATCTGTTTTTTGCTGAAACGGATTTTTCGACACAGCCTGACGATAAATTCGATGCGTCTTTTCAATTCCGCATTCAACGCGTCTCTTTTCTTTTGAGACAAATTCTTGGCTTTGAGTTTGGCGCGTGTGATCTTAATGACATCGTTATGTTCCCTGATTTTATTGATCTGTTTCAGAATTCTGTTTTTATGTTCATCCTCTTCGATAAACCCTTCTTCATCTTCCACGTTATCAACGACATTTTTGCTCTTGAGTTCGCCGGACACAAGTTTATCACCGATGTTTAAAACTTCATCGATCGAAATGGACAGACGAAATATGGCCGACATGGTTTCACGAGCGCCTTCCTCAATCTTTTTGGCTATCTCGACTTCGCCTTCGCGACTCAAAAGCGACACCGACCCCATTTCGCGCAGATACATTTTTACAGGGTCCCCTGTTTTCTCAGTGCTGGGAACAAGCGCCAGTGTATCCTTGAGATTCACGTCGCTTATTTCTTTCATCGACTTCTTCAAGGTAAGTTTTTCACCCTGTTCCGTGTCAATGATATCTATATTTTTTTCTCCAAAAAGCGAAATAATGTCATCCAGTTGCTCCGCCGACGTGACATCGGGCAGCAGGGCGTCATTAACATCATCGTACGTTAAAAAACCTTTCTCCTCTCCCAGTGTAATTAACTTGTTAACCTCATCGGACTGAACTTCTTTCGCCATTTGGCATCTCCTTTAAATGATTTGTTTGCCTGACTTTTTATTGCAATTCTTTCTCTTGAATCAGTATATTTCTTTTTTCATGAAGAAGCTTGTTAATCATATCCTCATCCCCGTTATCCTGCGCTTTGCTCAACTTTATCTTGATCTGACGATGCTGCTCCTTATACCATTTTTTCTTAATCTGCCGCACGTTGTCATTGAACAATCTGTCCAGCATAACGTCATCGGCAGGCACGTCTTTGATCATGCGTTGAAATATTCTTTCACGCAGAGATTGACTTTCCTCTGTCGATAAAATGACGCCCACGTCTATAAATCCGAGTAACTTATAAGCATCAACAATTTTTTTACCCAGATTCCGCAATGCCGGCTGCAGAAAGTAATCCAACACCCCGTCATGCTCTACCTGATTGATTTTCTGAGGATATTCCATCATCAGCTGAATCAGGTGTAATTCGACCCCGTCACGATTGATGTCAATAGAGGGCCTGCTTTTGTCATTTTGGGCTTCGTTTTTGACCCCGTGAGCATAGGTTTCCCTCAACAGCAATTCTTCATTAAGACCGGTTTTTTCCGCGATCCTCCTGATAAAAAGGTTTTTCTCCTTTTTATCGTCTATTTTATTAATAAATTCCATGGCCTTCCTGACCATGTCTCTCTTATCTTCAAAAGTCCTGCCGTCACCGACAACATTTTCGATATAATAATCACTTAGCGGCTGGGCAAGGGAAATCAATTCCTCCATTTTATCTTTTCCGAATTTCCTGACGTATTCATCGGGATCGTATCCGCCAGGCAAAATCAAAGCCCGCGCTCTCATCTGAGTACTTAAAAATAATTCCAGACTGCGGTCAAGCGCTTTTTTCCCGGCTTCATCCGGATCAAAAGAGGCGACAACCTCCACGGAATAGCGGCGCAGGAGCTCCAGATGATCTCTGGTCAGTGCGGTACCGAGAGTCGCGACGACATTGCCGATACCGGCGCTCCATAATGAAATCAAATCAAAATAACCTTCCACAATCAGCGCAAACCCTTTTTTGCGAATCTCC
>Ga0208040_1002503_pt1 | contig 16008 bp, 18 predicted proteins | sample AD_UKC083_MetaG_FD_184431 | JGI IMG/M metagenome (GOLD analysis project Ga0208040, IMG submission 184431) | Active sludge microbial communities of municipal wastewater-treating anaerobic digesters from USA - AD_UKC083_MetaG (SPAdes) (version 2) | ecosystem: Engineered > Bioreactor > Anaerobic >...
TCATCTTACCTGCGCTGCATCTGGTGGGGTACCTGTGGCAACAGAAAATGTGGAGAAAGGGCGTTTAACTGAATGAGAATAACTAACTCACAGGCTCTGTACGTGTCCATTGTGCGAATATGGAGTGCGTAGGCAACATATGGTTACATTATGCAGGTTTGGTTTGTAAATATAAGCTCATTGTCTATTTTTTGTATGGAATATGTCAATATTTGTCTTATTTCTGGAAATTATGCCTGTAAATCAGGGTCTGGCTACAGTAAAAGAAAAGACAAAAAAGGGAATACTCATATATGTAAAGAATAAACATCCCCTCCTGGTGTTGTAAGCTTTGTTCTATTTGCGTAAATTCAAAGAATCATATAAAATTATTTGTAAATAATAGACTTTAGTCCATGGGAGGGAACATGAAGAAGGGTTTGGCCATACCTTTTTCAGTGACCATTGGTATTTTCTTCTGTCTCGTCTCTCTGCATGTACATGGAGACGTTGCTTCGTGTCAAACGCATGATCAGGGGACAATTATATCGTGCATGGAGTTCGCCAGTAGCAAATCGATTCCTGCCTCTATGGAAAAAGAATGTACCTCGAGAGGCTTAGGGAATAACAAGTGGGTCAAGAGTTCCTGTCCAAGGATTGGATCGATTGGATACTGTGCTATCTTCAGGAATGACACAATTAGCCAGGTTGTCTATTGCTATAAAAGGCAGAGCATACCCGACAAACTGAACCTTGGATTCTGTAAGCAAGCCTGCAAAGGGAGTTTTACTGCCTTCTAAGAGGAAATCTTTTATAGGAGATTGTTAATAACGGTTTAAAAAGGATCAAAGAAATAATATCTTTTTACCCGTGCTAGGAACCATCTGTAATGCACTGAATCTTTTAAATCTTTAGCTCGAGATTGATCATATCGCCTCGTTTGAACCCCATTTTGTCAAAAAATTGCAGAAGATCCCAGTCCTTCCAGTTCACAAAGACATAGATTGTATCTACCCCAACCTTTTTAAACATGTTAAACATTTCTTTGAAAAGGATCCGCGCAATCCCCCTTTTCTGATATTCTTTTATCACGCCGAGAGTATCTATCCAAGCCACATTTTCAGGGATACCATACTCCCAGCCACTAGCCCTACCAAGAATGAAACCGATGACCTTCCTATCAACTTCAGCAATTAGAGAGGGAACCCCAGATGTCTCAAGACTTTCAAGTCTTGCTTCCCAGTACCCCCTTCTCTTCGTTCCAAGCAGTCCATAGTCAATTTCAGTCACAGCATCTAAATCTTTCATTGTTAACACTCGTAGCTTGACAGGTTCCGTTTGGGCCATGACAATCCTCTTGTATGTTTTATTTTCTAACATTTGAGTATAGCAAAGAAACAGGGGTTGTCAAGAAAAGGAAATCTTATGTAACAGGATGGTGTTAACGAATTCCTCACTGCAAGCGATGGGTATCAGAGAAATGAATATATGTATCAAATTTCATGTGTCTCGAGGGATGGAAACCTAGCCCCTAAGCAGTTAATTGGTTAGGGGCTATGGAATAACTTTTCTCGCAGGGCGACCCTGAAGGGGGGGATGACAGACAATCGATTGAGTTGAGCAGGCGGATTATTACAAAATCCACTCAATTATGTTACAGATAATCTTTTATTTGATTCTATTTTGAGTAGGTATGTAGTAATCAGTGAGTCTATTAATCAGCCGGTCACACTGTACAATAAATAAAGTTGGAGGGCAACCTCAAGCAGAAATACAAGGACAGGTTACCATGAGTCTCAGCAATAGAAACCCCATATTATGCTTGAATATTCAATGAAAATTGCTATAATAGCACATGCGCGTACTCGGTCTCGATGTAGGCAACAAGAAGATAGGTATATCTTTGTCTGACACAACCCGAAGCATTGCGCAAGGGCTGAAGGTCTATCGCAGAACAACCTTGGAAAAAGACTTGGAGGAGTTAAAACTCGTTGTTGAGGAACATGGCATTGGGAAGATAGTCATCGGCCTTCCAAAAGATTTGAACGGAGCTATAGGCAAAAAAGCTGCTGAAGTTATGGCTTTTGCAGAGGCAGTACAAAAATATACTTCGATTGGTATTGTTCTCTGGGACGAACGTTTTACCACCAATGAGGCAAATAGGGTTTTTGAGATGGCCCAGATAAGCCATAAAAAGAGAAAACCTTATATTGACGTGATGGCCGCTCAGATAATACTCCAGGGATATCTTGATGCCCAAATGCGTAAATAGAAACATTATTGTTACCATAGTTTTCCTTTTTGTGATAACACAAACGATTATATTTGCAGGTATCCCACAGGAGAATAACAGAGCGCAAATTAATTTAGTTATAAAAAGTGGTACGGGCCTCTGGAATATTGCGGAAAAATTGAAGAATGATGGCGTCATTTATTCTTCCATACTCTTTGTCCTTTGCACACTGCCTTATCGGGGCAGGCTTATTGCGGGAGAATATACGCTGCGAAAAGATATGTCTATTATAGACGTGGTACAAAGATTGGGCAGAGGAGAACGTAATATTTATGCTTTAAAGATCATTGAAGGGTACAACCTTTACAACGTTGCTGCTTCAATAGGAAAGACTGCGATCATGGGGGGAGGAGATTTCCTTGCCCTGGCCAGTAACAAGGATTTTCTTCAAAAGATTGGAATTGACGCCGACTCGCTTGAAGGTTATCTTACCCCTGACACCTATTACTATAGTAAGGAAGTAGAGGCTGATGTTTTCATTGAGGCAATCGTGAAAAAAACCTTCAGAAATCTGGAAAAAGAGAGTATAAAAAAAAGGATGCAGGAGCTCAAGTTCGACATCCATAAAACTCTTACCCTTGCCTCGATCATTGAAAGGGAGGCAAAGCTCAAAGAGGAGAAACCAATTATATCAGCAGTTTTTCATAACCGTTTACAAAGGGGAATGTCCCTTGATGCAGACCCCACAGTTATTTACGGAACAAAGGCATTCAATGAGCCTATAAAGAAAACTGATCTTACCACCTATACCCCGTATAACACCTATGCATTTGCGGGGCTTCCCAAGGGCCCTATATGTAATCCTGACTGGAATTCTATAACAGCTGCGCTGTATCCGGCTTCTGTGGATTACCTTTATTTTGTATCAAAAAACGACGGTACCCATGTCTTCTCGCGGGATATGGATCAACATAACCGATTTGTAACATTGTATCAGCGGAGCAAAAACGCAAAAAAACAATAAACGAAGGAGGAGTTATGGCAAAAGATGTTGCAGTTATTGGTGTAGGCCAAACTTACTTTGTAAGGGGCTATGAGGGCTCCATCAGAGAGTTGGCCTTCGAGGCCTTTAAAGAGGCTATGCAGGATGCAGGCATAACGCAGAAAGATGTCGCTGCATCCATTTTCTGTTCTGCGCCTGAATATGACAAACAGAGATCGCCTGCAGGTGTGCTTGCAGAGTATCTGGGTCTCATTCCACAGCCAACGTTCTATATCGAGACCGTCTGTTCTTCCAGCAGTAGCGGGGTAAAGGTAGCATACAGCATGATTAAGGCAGGACTACATGATGTTGTCGTGGTTCTTGGCTTCCAGAAGATGTCAGAAATTACCTCAGCCGAATCCCAGGAGAGAATGGGGCGTGGCGCTGACATCCAGTGGGAGGCTCCCTTTGGAACCATGATGCCAGCTTATTATGCCCTTTATGCCCAGGCTTACATGGCGAAAAATGGGTTAACCCATGATGACCTCATGAATGTGAGAGTAAAATCAGGAACCTATGGCCAGACTAACGAAAGGGCGGTTTACAGGAAAGGTGTAAAACCCGCAGACTTCGATCCAAACAACCCCGATGCGAGAATGGCTGGAGCAGTAGCGTGGCCACTCAGAGTAGGTGATGCCTGTGCAAATGCCGATGGAGCATCCTGCGTTATCCTTGCAAACGCAGAGAAAGCAAAAGCATTTTCCAAGAAACCTGTCTGGATTCTCGGTATAGGTGCTGCCTCTGAAGCAGTGAACATGGCAGCAAGGCCTGATTTTTCGAAAGGCCTCAGTGTTGGTTATGGCGCGGCTGCGGAAGCATACAAGATGGCAGGCATAACTGCAAAAGATGTGAAAGTAGCAGAGGTTCACGACTGTTTCACCATTGCTGAGATTATGGCATATGAGGGTCTTGGTTTTGCCCCTATGGGTGAAGGGAAACAGCTCATTAGGGAAAAAGCTACATACAAGGAAGGGAAGATCCCTGTAAATGTTGATGGTGGCCTTCTTTCCAAAGGACATCCAATCGGTGCAACAGGTGGTTCACAGATAAGGACCATTGTTCTGCAACTTCGTGACGAAGCAGGCCCTATGCAGGTACCAGGCAGCCCTGAAATTGGTCTGGTTCATAATGTTGGTGGCGTTGGCTTGTATGGCAACGTGACAATCTTCGGGAGGTGATATTATGGGATTCGAAAAATTCGGAAGAAGAAGTTTTACAGCTATGACAAAAACCGCAAAGTTTGTCGATTTGCTATCTGAGGGAAAGGTTGCAGGTACCGTTTGCAAACAATGTGGGGCCAAGTTCTTTCCACCACGGGCTGATTGTGCTTCGTGTTTCTCTAATGATATGGACTGGTTCGAGATGCCAGGAAAAGGCAAACTTGAGACCTTCACCATTGCTTACTACGCACCTTTTGGTTTTGAAAAAGATTGTCCCTACACAATGGGAGTTGTGGATTTTGGGGATATGAAGCTTTTCGCTCGCCTTGCGAGCGACATAAAACCTGAAGATGCAAAAGTCGGCATGGACGTCTCCGTCAAACCCCTGAAGTACGAAGACGGCCAAATGTCTTTCGAAATCATCAAAGCATAGGAAAATGTTAAGAAAGAAGGCTGTCAAGTTGGCAGTCTTCTTTCTTTATCACTGTTGGCGCAGCAAATTTGTGTTGACAGGTGAACCTTTCTGCATTAGTTTGGTGTATCAAACATGAGAAAGTAAGGAGGAAACATGAAGGAAAGAGTGGCAGCAGCATTAGAAAAAGTCAAACCTGCGCTTAAAGCTGATGGAGGAGATGTTGAATTGGTTGATGTGACACCTGACGGTGTAGTAAAAGTTGTTTTGAAGGGTGCCTGTGGCGGTTGCCCTATGAGCCAAATGACCCTGAAGATGGGAATTGAGAGAGTGGTTAAGCAGGAAGTTCCTGAGGTTAAAGAGGTTGTAGCGCTCTAAACAGCAGAATAGAATTATCTATGTAGTGAGACTGTCTTGGGCGAAAAAAATTAAGATTTCTCTACATCCTGTTCTAACACAACAACATTCGGGAGTTCATCTGTATCAGCATCACTTATAGGGAAATATTCCCAGAGGAGCTCGCCTACACCAATAATTGCTTCACATAAGGCGTCTGAGGCCCGTTTTTCCCTTATGCCTTTTGAAACCATACCTGCAAATTTGTTCAATGTCTGCGGTTGTATTTTGTCATGAATTCCCTTGTCGGCAAGAACCCACACCTTACGTTCCAATAAAGACAGGAAGAAAAGTACACCTGTGTGTTTTTTTGTTTTATAGAGTCCCCGTTCATAAAATGCTCTGAGGGCCCTTTCTTTTACCGCTTTTTCTTTTCTTTTTTTGCCTATAAAAACTGCCTTCAGTGCGGGAATCCACCGAAAGATCATGGAGCCTGGGAAAAAAAGGATAAAGGCAAGGGGTATAAATGCCCAGACAGATCCATTAAAGAATATTGAAGATGCAAGAAGTGATGCAAGGCCTCCAATGAATACCCCGCCCAGAACATCTGCCTCTTTGTAATCACTGCTTTGATCGATCACCACTGTAACAATCTCTCCGATGGTCCTCGCCTCAACACCTATGGTAGTGACTTTTATCCTTTCCTTTTCATCTTCAGTAAAAAAAGAGTCTGCTTTTGCCTGATACATCGTTACCAGTCCCCCGAGGCTCCCCCGCCGCCAAAGTCTCCGCCGCCGCCAAATCCGCCTCCTGAATCGAAATCATCATTGCCCCTACCGCGTGAACCAAAGGACCCTCCTCTGGGAAAGAACATGCCGCCTCTGCCCTGGCCAGCCCCTGAAAAAAGAAAGGGTAAAAAAATGCCCATGATTAGACCAAGAATGCACAAAAGAATAAGGGTAAAGACAGAAGGTTCCAAAACAAAGTATGCGGTAACAGGGAGACCAATCGCCCCTGCGACACCTCCAAGAACAGGAGAGATATTTCCCAATATTAAAAGGCCTACTGCACCAAAGAGTAAAATGGTAAAAAAGGGTGAAAATGACTCTATTGTTCTGGAAGGTCTATCATCGTCTGTCTTGAATTCTCCTTTTGTTGCATCGATCAGTGCTGCTATTCCTGCTACAAGACCGCCACTGAAATCCCCCCTCTTGAATCTTGGCTTCACCACAAGATCAATAATCCTTCCTGCCATGAGGTCTGTCAACTTCCCTTCCAAGCCCCTGCCAACCTCGATGCGTATCTTTCTTTCCTGGTTTGCAATAATCAGGATGATCCCATTGTCTCTTCCTTTTTTACCAATCTTCCATGCCTCTGCAACCTTAATTGAGTAGTCTTCTATAGTCAACCCTTCGAGGGATGGGATAGTTAGAATAACAATCTGTGTTGAGTCAGTTCGTTCAAACTCCCTGAGCTCATTTGTCAGCTTTGTTCGAATAGTGGGAGGAATCATGTTTGCATAATCATTGATGTAACCCTTAAGGGGCGGGATCTCAGTGGCATAGGCCCTGGAAAGAAAATCCATTTCGGAGTTGAAAAGACGAAAAGAGCAAGGCCACAAGGCTACAAAAAAAATAAAAATGAGAAACGAATATGGAATTGCACTGAAAATTCTATTACTTTTCTTTTTGATACTGCAGTGGTGTTTCTGAACCCCGAAATCCAAACTCATAAGCAGCCTTCAGCCTAGAACTTCACCTTTGGTGCTTTTTCTGCGCCTGCCTCAGCTTTGAAAGCCTCCTTGGGCTTCAGGTGGAGGAGAATGCTGTTTGTCACACTGTTCGGAAAAATCCTAATAGAAGTGTTAAACTCCTGTACTGCCTTATTATACCTTGTTCTTGCCACATTAATCCTGTTTTCAGTACCCTCCAACTGAACCTGAAGATCTCTGAAGTTCTGGTTTGCCTTAAGGTCCGGGTACTGCTCAACAACAACAAGCAGTCTGGATAGGGCGTTGCCTATTGACGCCTGCGCCTCCTGAAACTGGCTGAATGCTTTGGGGTCATTTACTATGTCAGCACCTGCCTGTATACTCCCCACCTTCCCCCGTGCCTCTGTTACTGCCTGGAGCGTTTCTTTCTCATGTTTTGCATAGGACTTCACAACCTCCACAAGGTTGGGGATAAGGTCATTTCTTCTTTGATAAGTAGCCTCAACATCACCCCATGCTGCCTTAACTGCCTCTTCATTAATCTGCATTGTATTGTAACCACAACCTGATAGACTCATTATTGCAAATATTCCAAGTGCATAGACCAAAAACCTTTTCATTCAACCCTCCAAACAAAATCGTTTTTCAGATTCCAAAACAGTATAGACAAATACTATCATCTCATCAACCTGAAATAAAGGTTATAGATCAAGCGATTTCACTGTTTGACCTTTAATCAATCCATATCTAATTTATTGACGACAGAGAAAGATGCATGATACAAATTCCTGAACCATTATACAAGGAGGATGATTATGGATGAAAATACATTGAAGAAAAGAACGCAGGAAACAGCAAAAAAGTTGTGGACCGGTGGTATTAAACTGGATCCGCCCTATCTTATGTGGAAGGAATTTGACAGAGACCTTGCCAATGATCTTTCCATGTTCATTACAGGCAATCTATACTCTCGAACAGTCTTAACCCTACCTGAAAGGCAGATGATAGCATGTGCTATACTCGCAGCATTGGGCGCTGCAGATGAGTTGCGGCTGCATGTGAATGCGGCACTTAATGTTGGTTGTGATCCTAAAAAGCTTGCCGAGACCTTTTTTCAGTTAGCACCTTACGGAGGAATGCCTTTAGTCAATAAAGCCCTTGAAGTCTTCAAAGAGGTGCTGAAAGGCCGGGGTGAATGGGAAAGCTTTCATACAGAATAACGAGTAATCTGTCTACAAACGTCCGATGCGCCTCTGAACGTCATCGTCAAAGCGTGTCATCCGGGTGACAAACTCCTGGTTCTTTTCGGTCTGTTTTTCATCGCTAAGACGTATTGATTGCACCATATTCTTGTTTATGGCTATGAAGCCGACTTTGATATCAACAGCCTTCGTCTCTTCCACGCTATTCACAAGAATAATAAAGGGCTTCTTATCGTTGACAACATCACTTACGCGGCTCATATAGTCAGGCACAAATAAATCTCCGGCATAGGTCTTATCTCCTGTCTTGACCCTGACCCTTATGAACTGGCCTTCTTTTTCCTTCTCAATCTCTTGAAAGTCTGTAAAGCAATACCTGCAAACACGCGCTTCATTCCTTATTGTTTCTGCGCAATAAGGACATTGTTTCATGTTATCCATATATCCTCCTCATCCCCACATTTTATAAATTCTATCTCACTTGATTTCATCAAGTTGATATGTTTATCGGACATTTTCTTGAGAACAAAAGTCCCCCGATGCTTTGCAGTAGATTTTTTATTTTCTTTTTGAAAAGAGGGTATTACCGATTTTTAAGCCTTTCCCTGAGCATGGTATAGCGATTTTGAGGGGTATTGTTTTTAATGGCAATGGCAAGTGCCTTCCAGGTTCCAATCAATATTACAAGCTTCTTTCCTCGTGTAATCCCTGTGTAAAGGAGGTTTCTCTGAAGAAGTACAAAATGTTGCGTCAAAATAGGTATGATAACCACAGGATATTCACTTCCCTGGGATTTATGTACTGATATGGCATAGGCCAGGCTTATCTCGTCAAGTTCCTGAAATTCGTAATGAACTTTCTTTCCATCGAAATTAATGGTTACTTCCTGAATTTCTTTGTCAATAGCAACAATCCTTCCGATATCGCCATTGAAAACATCCTTGTCATAGTTGTTTCTCAGCTGAATCACCTTGTCGCCCACCCTGTAAATCCTTCCTCCCCGAACTAATTCATCACCCACAGCGTTCAACGCTGATTGGAGGACAGTATTTAGGTTAGTAACTCCAACAGTACCTTTATGCATTGGGGTTAACACTTGGATATCATTCATTGGATCATACCCAAACCTCAAATTGATCTTATCTCTGCAAAGGCTTACAATCTCCTCCAACACCTTTTCAGGGTCATCTATATTAAAGAAATAGAAATCTTTTTTATGTTTTGAGTCATAGAAGGTTGTCGGCATGTGGCCACTATTTATTCTGTGGGCATTTACAATGATCATGCTCTCCTTAGATTGTCGGAATATTTCTTTCAGACGGATTGTGGGAAGATACTCTGAATCAATAATGTCTTTGAGAATATTGCCAGGCCCCACGGATGGCAGTTGATCAACGTCCCCTACGAGGATGATAGTTGCTCTCATTGACACTGCTTTCAGGAGATGATACATGAGAACTGCGTCCACCATGGACACCTCATCAATAATAATAAGGTCAGCCTCAAGAGGGTTTGACTCGTTTTTTTTGAATGAAGCTCCTCCAGGGCTATACTCAAGAAGGCGGTGGAGAGTCTTTGCTTCATGGCCTGTTGCCTCGGTCATCCTCTTTGCCGCCCTTCCGGTGGGGGCGGCAAGAAGTACCTTCTGGCCCATCCTACTGTAGATCTTTATGATTGCATTTATTATTGTTGTTTTTCCCGTACCCGGTCCCCCGGTGATTACCATGGCCTTTGCATGAACCGAAGCTTTCACCGCTTCAACCTGCCTCTCGGAGAGTGTCATCCTCAAGGTCTTTTGCGACCACACGATTGCTTCATCTATGTTTATCAATCTCATCTGCTTAGGGTGACTGAAAAGGGCTTTTAGCCTGTTCACTATCCCAAGCTCAGCTATATGAAGGGGGGTAAGATAAACAGCTCGTGTTTCGCTAGTTCTGAGTTCGGTATTCAGGGTTCCGAGCTTTTCAATGATGGCTTTTTTTTGGTTTGCGATGCTTTCTACCGCATAAGTTATGCCAGACTCTTCCACCTGCAAAACATTAGAACACTTTTTGATCAACGAGTCGTAGGGGTAATAGATGTGGCCATCATCGGAAAGCTGGTGAAGCACGTAGAGAACTCCCGCTTGAGCACGCACCGGCGAGTCCTTGGGGATGCCAAGCTTTTCTGCTATCTTGTCGGCAGTGATAAAGCCTATCCCGAAGATATCCATGGCAAGCCTGTACGGGTTTTCCTTTACCACATTGATTGCATCATTACCATAATGTCTGTAGATTCTGACAGCATATGCAGGGCTAACCCCCTGTCCCTGGAGAAAAATCATCACGTCCCGTATCTCCTTCTGCTCCTCCCAGGCATGCCTGATCATCTCCACCCTCTTCTCTCCTATGCCAGGTACCTCCAAGATTTTTTCTATACTATTTTCAATAACATCAAGAGTCTTCTCGGCAAATGAAGATACGAGACGTCTTGCCATAACCGGGCCTATCCCCTTGATCATCCCTGAGCCAAGATATCGCTCTATCCCTTTCACTGTTGCAGGAAGTACTGACTCATAGCCATATACTCTAAACTGTTCCCCGTACTTTGGGTGCTGATTCCATAGGCCAGTGAGACGAAGCAACTCACCCGGAGTGACAGAGAACAGATTTCCTGTTACAGTGACCAGGTCCTGTCTACCGGGCACTCTTACTTTTGCAATTACATAACCATTTTCCTCATTAACGTAAGTAATTCTTTCCACCTGGCCTTTTATCTCTACGAGTTCTTTCTTGCTCTTAAGCATGTACTTATAGTAGCCCACTCGATAACTTAAAAAAAGTATAATTTTCCTATTCTCTGCTGCTCAACTCCAACTGGTTGTTAAGTCTATTTTTCATTGTCATTTTTTCATCCTTGTACTATGATTAAAAGGTAGGCTTGCTATTTATGGATTTAAGTATCCTTGTAATAGATGATGAGGATGGTATAAGAAGGTCCCTTACCAGGATACTTCGGGAAGATGGATACTCCGTTTCGGTTGCGTCCAGGGGCGAAGAAGCTCTTGAGCTCATTCTCAACAATCCGACCAAATACGATATTGTAATCTGTGACCTCCTCATGCCCGGCATAGGTGGGATTGCAACCATAGAAGAGATCAACAGACTCAATAGCGAAATAACAAAAATTATTCTTACCGGGTATGGTACATTGGAATCATCAATCAAGGCCATTGAGGCAGGTGTTGATGGGTTCATCACAAAACCATTCGAAAACAAGGAACTTACGTGGAAAGTAAGAGAGTGTTACCTAAAGCGAAAAACGAAGCAATTTATATCAGACGATATATACAAGGAACTACTCAAAGAGCCCAACCATCTTCTACCGCGTTTATCATTCATAACAATCCTCTTTTCTGATATACGCGGCTTTACCCAGCTTTCATCCCAAGTTCCTCCAGACGAGCTTGCGTCGCTTCTCAATAATGACTACTTCCACCCCATGTGCGACATCATTATCAAACATAAGGGAATGATCGATAAGTACATTGGAGACAGTATCATGGCACTCTTTGGAGCACCTGTAGCCAATGAATCTCATGCTGAAAATGCAGTTAACTGTGCTATTGAGATGGTGAAACGCATAAAGGATAACAATGGAAGGTTCGGCATGGGAATCGGCATAAGCACCGGTCGGGTAATAACAGGCATATTCGGGTCTGTAAGCAAGAAAGAATATACTGCCCTCGGCATGCCGGTCAACCTGGCAGCGCGTTTACAAAAACTGGCAGGCCCCGGGGATATCATTATTTCGGACATTACAAAATCGAGACTCAATGGGTCAACCCCCTTTCAGAGGGCAGGCACAATCACTTTTACAACTTTGTCAGGGCCAACTACATACTTTAAATGGATCTGTGATGGTTAGAATCAACGACATTGTTGAGGAAGTTCTGAAATACAACCCCCAGGCTGATGTGGAGTTGCTTCAGAAAGCATATATTTTCTCTGCTCAAGCCCACAAGGGACAGGTTAGGTTGTCTGGGGAGCCTTACCTGATCCATCCTTTGGAAGTTGCATACACACTTACAAAGATGAACCTCGATGTACCAAGTATCATTTCAGGTCTTCTTCATGACACTGTCGAAGACTCTTATGTAAGTAAGGAAGAAATAGAAGACTATTTTGGGAAAGAGATCGCTGATTTAGTGGATGGCGTCACAAAGATCAGCAAGATTGAGCTAAAACCGTCTGAAGATTCAAAGGTTGAGAATTTCAGAAAAATGATTCTTGCTATGAGCAAGGACATACGCGTTATTCTTATTAAGCTCGCAGACAGGTATCATAATATGTTAACCCTCAACTTCCTTACATCCGACAAACAGATTGAGATAGCTCGGGAAACACTGGAGATTTATGCCCCTCTTGCTCACAGGCTGGGAATTGAGTGGCTCAAAGGGGAACTCGAGGATATTGCCTTTAAATATCTCAACCCATATGAATACAGAAAAATAACCGAGAAACTTGCAAAAACGAAAAAAGAACGTGAGTCTTACATCAATGAAGTAAAAGACCTGATAAAAGAGAAATTCGAGCAGTTTCATCTAAAGATGGAGGTATCAGGCAGGGCAAAAAGAATCTTTAGTATCTACAAAAAAATGGTCCAAGAAGAACTCAATATTGATGACATCTATGATCTTATCGCATTTAGGGTAATCGTAGATAGCGTCAAAAGTTGTTATCTTGCCCTTGGTATTATCCACGCTTCATTCAAACCCATACCTGGAAAATTCACTGATTACATTGCCCTTCCCAAGGCTAACATGTACAAATCTCTCCACACCAAAGTAATAGGGCCGCATGGGGAAAAAATAGAAATTCAGATTCGAACCCACGAAATGCACAGATTAGCTGAGGAGGGTATTGCCGCACATTGGAAATACAAAGAAGGCAAGGTATTTGATCCCAAAGAAGACAGGGTCTTTGGCTGGCTCAGAAGGATAATCGAGTCTCAGCAGGAATTAAAGGATAATAAAGAATTCATGGAAGTGTTCAAAATTGACCTCTTCCCTGATGATATCTACGTGTTCACTCCAAGGGGAGATATCAAAGAGCTCCCGAAAGGCGCAACACCTGTTGATTTTGCTTATGCCATTCATTCTGATCTTGGTCATAAATGTATCGGAGCCAAGGTTAATGGCAAGCTAGTTCCTCTGAAGCATATCTTAAAAAGCGGGGATGCCGTAGAGATTCAGACAAGTCCAACCCACAAACCAAGTAAAGACTGGCTCAGTTTTGTTGTAACATCAAAAGCAAAAACAAAGATTCGACAATGGATTAAATCTGAACAGAGAGAGCGCAGTATCGAACTTGGTAAGGCCCTCATCGAAAAAGAGCTCTCAAAGCATGACCTGAGTTTTTCGAAGATGTTGAAGACTGGGGATCTTCTCACTATTGCCAAAGAGTTCAGCTTTGAAACGGCAGATGATCTTTTTGCAGGTGTAGGGTATGGATTATACACGCCTCTCCATGTCTTGGGTAAGTATATACCGGAAGCTGAAAAACCTACTAAGCTTCAAAAAATAATCAGTACTATCAGGAAAGGCAAAGACACTTCCATACACATAGAAGGAGTTGATGGTGTTGTTGTTAGATTTGCAAAATGCTGCAATCCAATCCCGGGGGATAAGATCCTCGGCTTTATAACGCGAGGGCGTGGACTTACGGTTCATACCATTGACTGCCCAAATATCCTGGCCTACGACGACCAGAGGAAAGTGCCTGTTTCATGGGATCTCAACAAACAATACGCATATCCCGTGCGCATCAAGGTCCTCGGGGACGACAAGAAAGGTCTTTTATCAGAGATTAGCACTGTCATGTCGACTCACAAAGCCAATATTTTGAGTGCTCAGGCCATGACTTATCCTGACAAATCTGCTGCTGGAATCTATGAAATTGAGATAGGACACATGTCTCAGTTACAGAAGATTATCAAATCACTTCAGAAAATAAAGGGGATTCGCTCAGTAGAACGGGTAAAGGGGAACGCATAAATTCTAGTTGTGACCCGAAGGTTTTGCGTTTGCTGAAAAACCAACAAAAAAGTGAGGCGGAAACCTTAAACAGCTTTCTTGAAATCGCCTTTCTTGATGCATTTTGAGCAAAGCCGTGTTCTTTTCACTGTTCCGTTCTTGACGATCTTTACAGTTTGCAAGTTCGGAAGCCATTCTCTTTTGGTCTTGTTATTTGCATGGCTTACACTGTAGCCAATCTGTTTTCCTTTTCCGCACATCTCGCATACCCGTGCCATTGATGCCTCCTGTACCATCTACTGAAAGTCTGAATTTTAAAACATACAAGCCCAAATGTCAATCAAATTCACCACATGAAAATATTGACATGAAATAGGTTTTTCTACTATCTTGTTTCATGCATTCTTACTTTCTCATTGTGTTTGCCTATCTTTTAGGTTCTGTGCCTGTAGGTCTACTTCTTTCGAAAATAAAGGGTGCGGACCCCCGTGCGGTAGGTAGTGGAAATATTGGTGCGACCAATGTAATGAGGGCTGCGGGCAAAATCACCGGAGCCCTGACCCTCATCGGGGATGTTCTTAAGGGACTTATTCCAGTAATGATCGCTTTTATGCTGGGAGAGACAAAAATAATAGTGACCGCAGCGGGCCTAGCAGCCTTTCTGGGACATCTTTTCCCTGTATTCTTAAGGTTTAAGGGCGGTAAGGGAGTGGCCACTGCCCTGGGGGTTTATCTTGGGCTTGATCCTTTCGCTGTTTTGATTGCAATAATCATTTTTGTTCTTACGATAATCAAATGGGGCTTTGTGTCCCTTGGCTCGCTTGTCGGGGTAGCAGCCATGCCACTTTTGCTGTATTTTCTCAGCGCACCTGTTCAGTATATCTATCTCGTTCTGATCATCGGTGCCCTGATTTTCATCAAACACAAGGATAATATCCGAAGGCTTGTTGCAGGGACGGAAAACAAGATAGGGAAATCATAAAGCAGCTGAACACTGACGTCAATTCTCTCCTATGTTACACAAACAATGGCATAAGCTGTTTATTCTTTATATCTACCAGCCCCTTATCGGTTATCCTCAGAAAGGGGAGTCCAGTGAATGAGATGGTCTGTATGGTTAGAAAAGGCTTCTCAAGGTTTGTCCCTATAGATATCATTTTTTCGTCAAACTCCAGGGTCTTGTTCATAGATTCTTTCATGGTCATAAGCGGAATCAGTCCATAAACCGGCATAGGGAATTCATAAATGACTTTACCGTTCCTGATGATAACAATGCCTCCCTGAATATCGATAAGCCTGTTCACTGCATCACGCATCTCTTTCTCGCTGCTTCCGATCGTTAAAATATTACACGTATCCCAGATAAGTGTTGTAGCAACAGCCCCGCTCTTAATGCCCGTACCTTTAATAAAACCTTTCCCCATGCCTTTTCCCTGCCTGCGGTTAATCACGGCAATTGGAACAACATCGTTCTCCAGGTCTTTTTCTAGGTACCCGTTTTTTACTCTGGCATCCATGACCAGTTCTCTTGTGATAGTTGGATTGGCTATATGGAGGACTCGAATCTGCTTGACTCCTGCGCGGGCTTCTACCCTGAAATCATTCTCTGAAAGCTTATTAATCGTAACGGTGCGGGTCATCTCCTCAGGAAAAATAAAAGGCTTTATGTTCTTCAAAAAAGTTTTTCCTGTTACAACAACCTCTCCATCGAACATCACTTTTTCAATTATAATATCTTCTATACTCCGGAGAAAAAGAATGTCGGCAAACCTCAAAGGGGCTATAGCGCCTAGATATCTTAAATGATGGTAATCTGCTGGGTTTATGGTAACCATCTTGATCGCCTCCATGGGTGTAAATCCGTATTTAATAGCTTTTTTGACAAGGGAATCCATGTATCCTTCATTCCAGAGCATGGCG
>Ga0208040_1002521_pt1 | contig 15926 bp, 9 predicted proteins | sample AD_UKC083_MetaG_FD_184431 | JGI IMG/M metagenome (GOLD analysis project Ga0208040, IMG submission 184431) | Active sludge microbial communities of municipal wastewater-treating anaerobic digesters from USA - AD_UKC083_MetaG (SPAdes) (version 2) | ecosystem: Engineered > Bioreactor > Anaerobic >...
TGGTATCTGTCCATTTTGAGTTTGGCGAAATAGATGCCGGTTTTCAAATGGTTGAGATCCAGGCTATATTCGGGTGAGTGGATCTGGGTATAGAGTCCAACCCGTTTGCCGGAAAGATCAAAAAGTTCGATTTCACGGATTGGATCCCCCCCTTGATTTTTAATATAAAAAATAGCATCAGAAGGATTAGGATAAATTGTAACGGAAGAAAGTTCATAGGTGTCTATTCCTATTTCATCCTCGTTGGGAGCCCGCAGACTGTAAAAAATAGTGTCCACGATGGGAATGGCGTTAGGACAAGTCTCCACTTTTACGACCATTTTCAACACTTTCACCTCTCCCTCATCGAATTGAGCATCATCTTTTACTTTCACCAACATTTTGGTAATCGGTTGACCCAACCCCAATTGAAATGCGGTTACTACAGTATCGGATTTCACGAGTGTATCCCCTATCTCATCCAAATAGTAAATTTCATAATCCACATCAAACTCGGCAGTAGTTTCAGTCATATCCGGGAAAGCCAGGATCGTGTACTCGCGGGTGGAATCGGGAGGTATAATCATGCAATATACCGTATCGCTGTTATATCCGGGAATCAAATAAGGATTGCTTGGAACCGTAGGTGCACGGAAGGTTTTAAACTCCGAAGGAGTGATAAAACTACCTTGTTTCAAAAACACGCCTGAATCGTAGGCATTATCGGTTACATTAGCAATAGCCAACTTCATGTGATAGGTTTCACAGGGTAGAATTCTTGATTTAGCCAGCAATCCCATCGGAATACCAAATGGAGAGTGCGGACTGGAAGCAGGAATTCTGGTAAATCCGTCAAACTGCATGCCGGTGCTACCGCTGGCCACCGACTGATAAAAGCTGGAGTATGCGAGCGACTGATTTGGACCGGAACAACCACTGGCACTTCCCGAACTGCCCGGAACTCCGGGATTCAATGAGTTGATTGCCACAGGAAGCGTTGTTCCTGGAATTAATGCGATATTCCACGTGGAGGTAACCCCTGTAACAGGGTGAGTTCCTGTCAAAAAGAAGGCAAATATATCATTAAAACTAGAGCACACATACTCAGGATACTCTTCAGAAGCAAATATATACTCAAATTGTACATACCCCGATATCGACATAAAATCAAACTCCAATTTGGAGAGTCCCGTTAAATTCCCACTGGTCAGTGCTTGTAAATTCGCATCAGTAGTACCATCATTATTGGGAGAGGAGGCACTACCTGAATCATTGGGACCCGGCGCCACGGAGATATTCCCCGTAGTCATGATGATACCTCTGTACATCGGGAAGTCCGGAAAGTTGAAACCGTTGGTAAAAATCCCGATTTTAGATGCGGTTGTCGTTGGTAATGCGGCTGTAGAATTATTAAACTTCCCGTTGGAGATATAAACTCCGGATACTTCGGGAGGTAATACCAAAGTCGAGTTAACTAACTGCAAGGGTGTCATCCCTTGAGGTGACTCTACCGCAATTTGAGCCTTCAATGCTGTAAAACTCAAACTAATCAATAGAAAAAAGGATAAAAATTTCAATTTCATAATACAATCCTTTAAGGTAATTACTGATTGGATAGGAACAATATCCAATCTGCAAATTTATATAAATATTTCGATAAACGACAGATTTTGAGAGAAAAAAAACAACCGTTTAAAAAATTCGGATTTCGGATTTCGGATTTCGGAATTTTAGCATAGAGTAATTTTATAATTTAACCCATTGATATTTAATTATTTACATTATTTGGAAATAAAAATAATTGGGGGGCAGACTAGGCTTCCCTTTTACCCTAATCTATCACCCCACTCTAGAATATTATACCTTTTTGGACATGTGTGATCAATTACGAATTACGAGGTTAAATTTAGAATTTAGAAATTAGAATTTAGAATTATTTGACTATCAGCGAATTACATTCTAAATTTAAAATATTTCGACTTTCGACTTCCGACTTTCGACTTCATTCCGCCTTCCGCCCTCCGCCTTCCGCCTTCTCGTAATTCGTAATTCGTAATTGATTTTTTGTATATTTGCAGAATGAATTCTTAATCTGTAGCCATTGAGTAGGAAAAGATATCAAATTCTTGAAATTGTTGCGATCCTGGTGTTTTTGGGATTTTCTATTTATGGATTTTATGATGGTTACAGGAGAACGGTTGCCATTCCGGAATTAAAGCAGCTTACTTACATCACCGATTTTGTTAAAAGAGTGAGAATTATGGAAGATAGGACGGAGATTGTATTAGCTGATACGCCTTCTGATACACTCTTTTTGCAATATTTTGCAGATGATGCCAGGAAATTATTTAGGAATCACATCACTTCTTTTAAAAAGACAGATCTGTTAACTGTAGGGGTCGTTCAAGATAGAAAAGTTGGGAATAGACTGGAAATCATCACTTTACAAATCAATGAACAAGTGATTATCTCCTATCAGGATTATTGCAAGTTGAAGAAAAGAGAGATTCGATATGGTCCTCTTTTTGCCGGAGTAGTTTTTTTAGGATTTGCAGTGATCACTACATTCCTGATTAGTATTTCCCCGAAGATGAGTCCAAATCGGTTGAGAAAAGGAGCAAAAAATAGTGGTGAAGAAATAAGTTGCTGATTTGCAGAGTTCACAATAAAATTGTAGCAATGGATAGAAAAATGTATCGACTTCTTGGATTTGTAGCGCTTCTGATCTTTTTAGGATTGGCTCTTTGGGGATTATATGAAGCTCGCAAAGAGTTAGATAAAATCACAAAAAAGGAGCAACTCGTTTACGTTACGGATACAGCCGAAAGAGTTAGAATATTGAGAGAAGAAGGTACAGAGATTTACTTGTCCAATACTCCCTGGAACGTGTACTATCTGGAGTATAATGTGGATGAAGCGATGGAAATATTTACTGACTACCTGCTTACTCCGGAAAGAACAGCCCGATTTACTATTGGATTTGTTAAGGGAAAAGAAAAAAGTGGCAGATATGAGATTGTCACATTACAAATCAATCTGACAGAGGTTATTACGTATCAGGATTATTATGATCGAAAAAGTAGTGCGATTCAAAGTGGACCTCTTTTCTGGGGAAGGCTTTTTTCAGTATTGAGTATCATCCTTTTAATCTGGTTAATTCTGGAACCCGGTATAGAGAAAGCTAAAGTGCGGACAAAAGAAAGAATAAGGGAAAAGTTGATCACCAATCTGAACGCAAAAGAAGTGAATCACGATACTTTTACGCTTTTTTATAATCAGTATTTACTTTTAATCAAGTATAAAACGGGATATTTCGGTGCTGACGATTATATCAGAGCCTACATTTTCTACAACACCACCGACTTGCCAATTGCCGAACTGGCGGAAGCAGATTACAAAACACTGGAAGACAAATGCTTAGATTATATTATCTATCTCCCCTCTTCCAGAGTCCCCACTGAAAGATTTTTCCGAAGAATCGACCGCAAGATAGCAAAATTGAGTTTCAGCTAACAAAAACAACACACCAAAACCCCGGATTTAGAAGTTGAGGTGATTCATTTCATTATTGACCTTAAGAGATGGTAGAGAGAATATTATAGCATGGCAAATAGAAGGGGAAAAAGGGGGTTGAAGTTTAATAAGTTGTGTTTGTTTGTGTTGGGAAATGTTGTACATTTGCGGGGTAATATAGTTGTTGTAGAAAACACTACGAAAAAAACAAATCTTTAAAAAAATAAATCTAAAATACTTATTACAAAAATATGAAAAACTCGAAAGACACATTTAGGAAATTTGTTGGCTATCTGAATAACAGCGAACAAGATGGAGGCTATTGGCTACCTAATATTCAAAGACCTTTTGTTTGGAAGGAAGATCAAATAGAACGTTTATTTGATAGTATTTTAAGAGAGTATCCAATTGGAACACTGCTTATCTGGAAAACTAAAAGTAAAATAAGAAGACGAAAATTTATTGACAATTATAAGCCTAATATAAAACTTACAGACTTTTATATTCCAGAAGACGATAAACAAAAAATGTTAGTTTTAGATGGTCAACAACGATTACAATCATTGATAATTGGACTTGTTGGCAGCTATGATAAGAGAGAATTATGTATAAATGTGTTAAGTGGTGATCTTGTGGCTCCAGAAGATGTTAAATACAAATTTAAGTTTATTCATAATGATAGCATTCAACCACCTTGGTTTAAATTAAAAGATATAGTGTTTAACAATAGGGAATATGATGAAATCACTGAAGACATTAAGAGTAAATTTAATAATGAATTATCAAGTGAAGATAAGAAGAAAATCACAAAAATAATCGCTAAAATTGTCAGAATATTCTGTTCAGAGGAAAATCTAGTGTATCAAATTGTCGATAGTGTTGACAGTCCAGAATTATATACAGAGGATGACATTGTTGAAATCTTTATTCGAGCAAATTCGGGTGGTACGCCACTTGGTAAGTCTGATTTGCTATTTTCATTGTTGACTTCGTCTTGGGACGAAGCAGATGAAAAAATGGAAGACTTATTAGAAGAATTAAATAAAACAGGTTATAACTTTACTAGAGATTTTATTTTAAAAACTTGTTTATCTTTGATTGGAAAAGGTGCTGCTTATAATGTTGCGAAATTTCGAGATCCAACAACCAGGGAAAAAATAATTCAAAATTGGCAAAATATCAGCGATGCTATTAAAGATGTTAAAGATTATGTCTACGGTAAAACCTTTATTAAAACCGATGAAACTTTACCATCTTATCTTACTTTAATTCCTTTAATTTACTTCAGATATCATTTTGAAGAGCAATGGAAGAGTCCTATTGATATCTCGTCGTATTTATTAAGAACTTTATTAGCTAGGGCTTTTAGTGGAAGTCCCGATACTCTTATTGATAAATGTAATAGAAAAATACAAGAATCAAAAACCTTTAATGTACAGGAAATATTAGGTTTAATAAATGCTGAAGGACGAAATCTTGAGATATCTAAAGAAATGCTATTTGCTACATATTATGGTTCGAAGGAGATTCATCTTCTTTTCAATCTCTGGTACAATTTTAACTATCAGCCATCTTATATAAATAATAAACCACAAATAGATCATATATTTCCACAAAGCAGGTTAAAAGAAATTAAAGTTAAAAATCCTAATACGGGCAGAATGGATATATTGAAATACAAGTGGTGGGATAGAGACCAAATAGCAAATTGTATGCTCCTAACTGCTTCCGAAAATGGGGCTGGTGGAAAATCTGATACTTTACCTGAAGATTGGTTTGAAACAAAACCTGATGATTACCTTGAACTTCATTTAATACCAAAAAATAAAGAATTGTGGAAGTTAGAAAACTTTGAGAACTTTATTGAAGCTAGAAAAGATTTAATTGAAAAAAAATTTGAAGATATAATTATTAGAACAATTATTAATTGAGAATAACAATAAATATCTTTAACAAATGAGTATGTCCTATGTAGAGAAATCGTTAATATCAAAGCTATTTTTCCACTCTAACATTCTCTTTCTTTATAAAAACAATACAAGACCTCCCTCACTTGAAACAAAATAAGCTAATCTATAAAACCACCTTTAGCATTATCGTTTTATACCTTTATGATGAAGAATAGATGAAATGATAAATGTATTATATGATTCAAAGTAAGGTTGATGTAAAATATTTACAGAGTAGAGATAAATTTGGGTTGTATTTCATTTAAAAAAGTACAACAAATACCAATGCATAAATAATAAACAATTAAGCATGAATACTGTAATATCATTCGTAGTACAACAAATCGCTGCTTTTGGATTTATAAAAGGATTAGATAAAATATTTTCCAATAAAGAGGATTTTAGTCAACGACTCTACAAAGTAATAAATAAGACAATTGAAGAATATCAACAAAAGTACCCTATTCCCTATAAGAGCGAAAAATTTGCATTCTACAATTCAGAAACATTAATCGAGGAACTTTTAAAATATAGACTCTTCTCTATATCTGGTTATTCGCTTGACTTTAATAAGATACAAAGCGCAATAGAGAGTAATCCCAATATTATAAAACCAACGGATCAGGAATTAGAATGTTTCTTTCAGCTTTTTGACAAATATGCGAGAAAAGACGAGAAACTTAAAACGCTGGAAATAGAAAAATTTCATAAAGAAACAATTTTTGAAATTTACGAAAAAGTAAAATCAATTTACAATCTTCTTGATAATCAATTAATTAAGATTATTCCACTTTTAGAAGAAGAGTATAGGGAAGAAATAAAAATTTGTTTTGAAGAGATTAAAGAACTAAAAGTAAATACAGCATTAAAACATCTAACAAACATAGAGGAAAGAGTTAATAAAAATGTAAAACACATTTCAAAAAAAGCACAATTACAAGCAAATTTAAAATTTCTCGAGGGAGTTTGTTATAAATATCTCGGTTTGTATAATGAAGCATATGAACATTTCATCTATGCTTTCAAACAAACACCTGAAGACCCCGAATACACTGAAAAGGCATGTATATCTTATTACTTTCTTAAGAATCCTAAATACAAAGAGTTAAAGCAAATAATTGAAAAAGATGATGAGTTTAATGCAGTTTGTTGGGCAATTGACACAATTGAATCTGACAATTTAATTGAATTTATAAATAAAAAAGTCCATAAAAACGTTTTAGTAAAACATTATTATCAGAGGTTAATTTTCAATATTAATCTTAGTAAAAATCGAGTTGATAGCTTAAAACTAATTGAAGCACTGAGTATTACAAATTTAGAATTAAATTTACCTACATCTATTAACTATGACAATTTAGATCATTGGATATATATTTTAAATAAACTATCAATACCATTTTTTACAAATACAGAAGTTCCCATTATGGGATTTTTAATTAAGAATGAAACAACAATTCGAATACTAAAATTATTAGAACTTCTAACAGAAGCAATTAAGAATAGTGAATTAGATGCTTGGTACAATATAATTGTATTTAATTATTATTGGCTTCAGAGTGAGATTGATTTTCAACCCGATACTATTATCAATTTGAAAAATGCATATAAATCTTTGAAAAACAAAGATCCACATAGAACAATGTTATTAGCAAACTCTATTCAAAAACATGAGAGTTCAATAGAAGCGCTTAAATTAATCAATGAATATAAAGGCACACTTAATGAAAACCTAGTATTATTAAAAAATTTTTGTCAACTTAGCAATTCGCAAAATACAAAATCAGTTCTTGAATATTTTGAATACATAAAATACATTAACGATCGTAATATTCAGAATATATGTAGCTTTTTAATACCCATTATAAAGTCACATATCGTAGAAAAGGAAAAACTAATTGAGCTTTTAAACAACAAACAATACTCAAAGCAACCCTATCAGGATTTAGTACTACTTTTAACGGAAACCCTATATCTCAAAAATAAGCCATTAGAAATTAGTAAAATCGACAATTTAAAAGATATTCTTGAACAAGAAGAAAAACTTCTATATTTTATATCCTTACTCTATTTTGAAAACAAATACTACGATGAATGTATTGAATTTCAAAAAGGCTACGTTGATAAACTCAAAGAATCTCGCGACTTATTTCTTTATATAAAAGCACTCAATTCTGGAAAAAGAGGAAATCAGTCAGAACTTTTAATGCTATTAAAAAACTGGCGTCATTCCTTTTCTTTTAATGACTCTCTTCTAAGAATTGAATTAGAGCTACAACTAATTCTAAAACGTTGGGATGAAATAAAAGAGATCACTGAATATGGATTAACAAAATTACCAAAAGATGAGACATTTTTTACTTTATACATCACTTCGCTTTCAAAGACTAGTGATAATATTAAAATAGAAGCAGAGATTAAAAAAATTAAAACTTTTTCATTTAATAGTACTGAGAATGCTATAAAAATAGCTCATATCTTAGTTAAAGAGAATTATCTTGAAGAAGGATTAGAATTATTGTACAAAAAAGCTACTAATAAACAAGATAGTATTGCAAGAATTAATTATTTTTCGCTAACTATAAATCTACCTCAAAAATACTTTAAAAATTATGACACTGTTATTGATGATTGCTATGTGAAATTTGAAATAAATGGAGAGATTCAAACAATGCACATTTGTCGTAATACAGCATCATTGCCAATAATAAAAAAATCAAAAGGGAAAAAAGTACAAGACATTTTTAATTTAAAAAACCAACTAACTGGAAAATTTAAGAATGTTAAAATTCTAAAGATTATGAATAAATATCTTGCTTTGATTGATGATATAATGACTGAAGCGAATAGCTCTTTTTCAAACTTACCTATTGAGTCCATTTCATATGAAACTTCAGATAAAGACAGTTTTGAAAAATCGCTTGTTGAACACTTTAGTACTGCTGAGGAAGAAAGAAAAAAACACATTAAAAAAAGGCTATATGATTATCGTAATTATAAAATCCCTTTTTCAGAACTCATTCACGCTAATTTTAATGGCTCATACATCGATGCCTTTTACTATCTTACTTCATCAAAAAGTGATGGGTATATTGTTAAACCTATAGCATTCCAAAATAAATCAATAGTATTTGAAAACAAAGAGTTAATTATTGATTTTAGCAGTGGGTTGTTATTTTTTGAACTGTCTAAGAAATTAAATCTTGGATTTGATAAATTTATTGTATCTGGAAATATTTATCCTCTTATAGATAATCTTATAAACGAGACTGAAAACCAACGTAAATCTAAAATGGCTATATCAATAAATAATAATAAAATCATACCCTATTTCTATTCAGAAGACTTTCACGACAAACGTATTGACTTTTTAATTGATATTAAAAAATGGTTTAATGACAATTCAAAATCAGTAATTCCTGAAGAGAAAATAGGACTAATAAGAGACTTGTACAATGATGGTCAAATGACAAGTTTTTTAGATTATATAGTTGATAATGCTGTTCTTTCAGAACGTGCAAATCATGTATTAATTACTGATGATATGACTTATGAGAAAACATTAAAAATAAATAATTGGGCTGGTAGTGAAAAATACTTATTATATTTATTCCCAGAAAAGAAAAATGAGATATTAGAAGCAATGCTCGCTTTCAGATTTATTGGAATAAGTACAGATTCAGATCTATTATATTCTTCATACATTAATTGTAATAAAGAAGGATACAGTCATATTTATTATTATGCCTTACGTAATATAGCCTTATCTGTCAATTTCAATACATCTACAATTTTGTATGCTGTTGATTTTTTGAGAAAACTAGCAATGTCTCCCGCAATCACAACAACGAAATACAAATATGATGCAACTAATTTATTTGTAACATTAATTTCAAATTTCCCAAAACCAGAGTTAAGCATCCTTTTAAAAAATACAATTCAAGAAAAATTTAACTTACTTGGAGAATATTTGGATATAACAATTGAGGCACTTCTAGATGCATTAAGAATACTTTCCTATAAATAACCCCCCTCTCCCTCCATATCCACAATTATTGTATATTCGCGGATGAATTTGATGTGATAGATAAAACCAACCCAAATGACTATTAGACAATACATTGAGAACATTGAAAAAAGGTATAAACTCGGAATTACGACTGAACATAGTTTTAGGGGGGATTTGCAGAGTTTGATAGAAGCTTTGGTGCCGTCTATACAGGCGACTAATGAGCCGAAAAGACAAAATTGTGGGGCATCCGATTATATTGTGACTAAAAATGATATTCCGGTTGGTTTTATTGAAGCAAAAGATATTAGTGTTCCAGATCTGGATAGGACAAAGAAAACGGGAAATAAGCTTTATATATGAGAAAATTGTATACTTGTACCGTAAATTATACACCAATAACAACTAAAAGAACAAACAACTAAAAGAAATAATTATGGAGTTTATATCAGCAAATAATAAAGCTGTATTCTTTGTGGACATTTTAGGTATGTCTGCCTTAACAAATAATCAAATTAATTTGACTGATGAAGATTATAGTCCCTGGTTAGATCAGAATAATATTGAATATTCAGACCAATTTCTAGCTGCTTCTATTCTGGTCGAATTTCGTAATATATTAATGGAATTTGAGAAGAAGTACCCAAGTGTAACTATATCTCAGCTTTCAGATTGTGCGTTTGTGTGGTCTAAAAACATAAGGGAAACAATCATATTCGTATCAAATTTTATGACGACAGCTATAAGACACGGACTGTTATGTCGTGGCGGTTTAACATATGGAGAAATTATTGAAACTTGTCAAAGTCAAAATTTAGGCAGATTTATTGTAGGAAAAGCAGTATCTGATGCTGTTAAACTTGAAAAAATAGCAAAAGGAGCAAGAGTTTTAATCGACGATGAATTTCCACACCATTTATGGGAACAAGATGAAGATTTTGCAAAACGAATTAATCCATTATTTGCACCTTTTACCAACCCGTTGGATTATACAACTTATGACGAGTTTAGATGGTATGTTTCTCCTGATTTAGATGAGAACGTAAAATCCTTAGACTTCTTAAAGCCTGCAGAAAGAATCAAATTAACAAAAGAGCGACTCAAAATTGCAAATATTATTCGATATTCACCAAAATTTAATTGGAATTCAAAATCAAAGGAAGGACTAATCCAAATTAGGTCCTCAATTAGATTTGTTGCTGCAAATGAAATACTTGATATTCTTCATAATTTTGAGTGGATAAGTGAGGGCTCCAACAGGACTGAAGGAAACGTAAATAATACAAACGAATTAATTGACAGTTATCTTGATTACAAACTGATTGAAAGAAATGATGAGATTGAATGGATAGAATACTGAGTAACTACCTAAAAAGTATAAAATTGAAAAATCTGAACTCCCAACCGCATTCTTATCTGTCTAATTTATAGTATCCTACCAATTTCTTCTAAAACAATAACACAACAACATAAAAGAATCCCCACTCCCTCCATATCCACAATTATTGTATATTCGCGGATGAATTTGATGTGATAGATAAAACCAACCCAAATGACTGTTAGACAATATATTGAGAACATAGATAAAAGGTATAAACTCGGGATTACAACTGAACATAGTTTTCGGGGGGATTTGCAGAGTTTGATAGAAGCTTTGGTGCCGAATATACAGGCGACTAATGAGCCAAAAAGACAAAGTTGTGGGGCGCCCGATTATATTTTGACTAAAAATGATATTCCGGTTGGTTTTATTGAAGCAAAAGATATAGGTGATCCGGATCTGGATGGGATAAAGAAAACGGGAAATAAGGAGCAGTTTGATAGATATAAAGCTTCATTAAGCAACTTGATTTTTACCGATTATTTGAACTTTCATCTTTACATAGATGGGGAGTTTGTAACAAAAATAGCTATCGCTGAAGTGACCCCAAAAGGGATCAAACCTTTGACTGACAATTTTGAAAGTTTTGAGAATCTAATTAAAGATTTTTGCTCTTGTATTGGACAAACCATCAAAAGTAGCAAGAAGCTGGCTAAAATGATGGCGGGAAAAGCACGTCTTTTGTCTGATGTGATTGGTAAAGCGTTGACCAGCGATGAGGATAACCGCGAAAATAGCACTTTAAAAGACCAAATGTTGGCTTTTAAAGAGGTTTTAATTCACGATATTACTCCTCAGGAGTTTGCAGATGTTTATGCTCAAACAATCACTTATGGTATGTTTGCTGCTCGTTTGCACGACCCTACTCTGCCCACTTTCAGCAGACAGGAAGCAGCTGAATTGATCCCCAAATCCAATCCGTTTTTACGAAAACTGTTCGGCTACATTGCCGGACCCGATATTGATGACCGTATCAGGTGGATTGTGGATAGTTTGACCGATATTTTCCTGGCTTGTAACGTGGAAGAGATTTTACGAAACTACGGAAAATCAACCAAAATGGAGGATCCGATTATCCACTTTTATGAAACTTTTCTGAGTGAATATGATCCTAAACTGCGGAAATCTCGTGGAGTTTGGTACACACCGCAACCGGTAGTCAACTTTATTGTGCGTGCCGTTGATGATATTTTGAAAACAGAATTTGATTTACCACAAGGACTTGCCGATACAAGCAAAACGAAGATTAAAGTTGATGTACAAGGGAAATCGGTAGAACAGGAAGTACACCAAGTACAAATACTTGATCCTGCTACAGGTACCGGAACCTTTTTGACAGAAGTGATCAAACAGATTTACAAAAAATTTGAAGGACAACAAGGAATTTGGAGCAACTATGTTGATACGCATCTAATACCTCGCCTAAACGGTTTTGAGTTGCTTATGGCAAGTTACGCTATGGCACATTTGAAGTTGGACTTACTCCTCACAGAAACAGGTTATAAATCTGCCAATAACCAACGGTTTAGGGTTTTTCTAACCAATAGCTTAGAGGAGTATCACCCTGACACCGGAACTCTTTTTACAAGTTGGCTTAGCACAGAAGCAAATGAAGCCAATTTTATCAAAAGAGATACTCCAGTAATGTGTGTGATTGGAAATCCGCCGTATAGTGGTGAGAGTGCCAATAAAGGAGAATGGATTATGAACCTTATGGAAGATTACAAAAAAGAGCCGGGGGGAAAAGTAAAACTAAATGAAAGAAATCCAAAATGGATAAACGACGATTATGTAAAGTTTTTACGTTACGGTCAATATTTTATAGAAAAGAATGGAAGTGGAATTTTAGCCTACATCAATCCTCACGGATATTTAGACAATCCGACATTTCGTGGAATGCGTTGGAACTTGCTCAAAACATACGATACAATTTATACCATTGATTTACATGGAAATGCTAAGAAAAAAGAGACAGCACCTGACGGAAGTGTAGATGAAAATGTTTTTGACATAATGCAAGGTGTTTCTATTAATCTGTTCGTTAAAACCGGTAAGAAAAAAACAACAGAATTGGGTAAAGTATTTCACTATAATTTATATGGCAAGCGAGAGTATAAATATAATTGGCTAATAGAGAACTCCCTACAAGCTATTAAATTCAAGGAACTACAAAATAAAGAACCTATGTATTTGATGGTAGAAAAAGATTATGAAAAAGAAGAAGAATACAATAAAGGACTTTCTATAACTGAATTATTTCCAGTAAATAACGTTGGCATTGTAACCTCTCGTGATGACTTTATCATTGATGATAATAAAAACAGATTAGAAAAAAGAATAATTGATTTTTTTGAGCTTAATAAAGAAGATATTCAATTAAAATATGCATTAAAAGAAAATAAGGGATGGAAAATCAATGAGGTAAAAAAGAAAGCTTACTTTTTTGATGAAAAGTATATTCAAAAAATTAATTATAGACCTTTTGACGAAAAATACATTTATTATGAAAGTAATTTCTTAGAAAGAAGCCGTGGCGAAGTAATGAAACACTTCCTTACAGGTAAAAATATCGGATTAGTCATTGCTCGACAATGTACAAGTGATTGGAGATATGTGTTTATTACAAAACTAATAGGAGAATTCAATTTAACAAGTACGGCTGGTAGATTTGGAAGTGGTTCTTATTTTCCCCTCTACCTATATCCCGACAACTCAGGACAACAAACTATTGATCAGATTACAGAAAAAACTCCGAATTTGGATATGGAGATTGTAAATCAGATAGCTAAAAAATTGGACTTAACTTTCACCAATGAAAAAGAAACTACTGAAAATAGTTTTGCTCCTATTGACATTCTTGACTATATTTATGCTGTATTGCATTCACCAACCTACAGAGAGAAATATAAAGAGTTTTTGAAAATCGATTTCCCCAGAGTCCCCTACCCTAAGGATCAAGAAACCTTCTGGCAATTGGTCAAATTAGGTGGAGAACTTCGACAAATACACCTGTTGGAAAGTCCGGTTGTAGAGAATTTTATAACCCAATATCCGGTAGACGGCGATAATGTTGTGGATAGACCAATATACAAAAACAATAGAGTTTACATCAACAAAACCCAATACTTTGCCCATGTTCCGCAAGTCGCTTGGGATTTTTATATTGGAGGCTATCAACCGGCTCAAAAGCGGCTCAAAGACCGCAAAGGCAGACAATTAGAGTTTGAAGACATTTTACACTACCAAAAAATCATCGTCGCCCTTTCAGAAACCGACAGATTAATGAAGGAGATTGATGGTGTTGAGATATAAAAATTACGAATTACGAAATTAATTGTTTTGTACTTAAAAAAGTTGTATATTTGCAGTGTAAATTATATACTGTGCGGCACTTTTTAAAACCGCAGGTGGATATTTCCGACCAAACTGGAAATAAAGTAAAAAAATAAAAATATGGCAAAAATTTTCGTTGTAGATAAAGAGTACAAAGCAGACGTAAAAGTATTCGCTGTTGACAGAGAATATAAAGCTGACTTGTTATATTTTGTAGTTGATAGGGACTATAAAGCAAAAGGTGATACACATTGGTTTTACGTTGACAGGGATTATAAAGCAACTATAAAAATTTTTTGGGTTGATAGAGATTATAAAGCTGATTTAAAGGTTTTTAAAGTTGATAGGGACTATAAAACCAAATGGGTAAAAAACAATACTTGGGTAAATAGACTTGGATAAATAACTGTTAAATTGTTATTGCAGTTCATTAAAAAGGTTATCTTTCTCTTTAATCATTTGTGATTTTGGAATATTTTTTAGTGATAATAATATTCACATCTTATTAGTTCAGCATTTAAGAAGTTGCATCTTTGCAATTTCATTTGCAGCAACAAAAATCATATGAATAAAATAAAAATATATAGAAAAAATTGTAGTAGTATATTTCGATTAATAGGGAATGACGAAAATGCATTGACATTTGCACTTGGTTACGTTTTTAGCATAAAAAAAGAATTACTTATTGATTTCTTAAAAGAGGTCGGATTTCTCAAAAAAGTCAGAGGTAAAAATTATTTAAATGAATTCAATGATTATTCAATTCATTTACAGCAGTATAATGATAATAAATCAGGAATCAAAGATTTAGTAGTTGAAGATAATATATCAACCAGATTTAAAATAATTATTGAGGCAAAAACTGATAACAGTATACCTTCTTCTGCACAGATAGATAAGTATACTAACGAGACATTTAATCTTGACTTAACCAAATATGAAGCAAAAGCAATTATATTATTAACACGTAAAATAATTCCATTAGACACATTTAAAGAGATTAAGGAAGATTTAAATACTCGTAAAATCGATCTATTGATAGTATCTTGGGCTCAGATTTATAAACTAATTTACAAATACAGATACATAAAATCTGACAACTATAAAGACAGAATAATATATGAACTAAATAAATTTTTTATGGAAGATTATAAAATAAAACATTTTGAATACGAGGTCCTATACAGGAAAGTTTTAAAAGATTACTATGAAAATATCTGCAATTATGGAGATAGAGGATTTTATTTTGATGGTGGTCGCACAAATTTTATATATCCTTCTTGTCTATATTTTCTCGCTTGTTATGGTCCTGCTCGAAGTTCAAAAAAGACTGGACAATATTTAAGAAAAATTGATAAATACTATATTTCTTCGGCAAATAAAATTTTAAATTCTGATGATAATCAATTAAAAAATGCTTTTGAAAAACACTTAGAAAAGTTTGCAATGGATAGTTCCAGTGAACGTATTCATGTTTTTGAACTGGGAGGAAAAATTAAAGTTCCTGAATCAAATATTAATTTTAATGGAAGTGAAATAGGGTACAAAGAATTGATTGAAATACTGCATGATTAACGCACTTGATGGGTGATTTTTAAAATTATTACCACATCTCTCACTACTTTTCAAATAATATAATTAGGGTTTGCTGAAAAAGTTCATGCAACTTTTAGGAACCTATACGAAGAAGATGCGTTTTTCATAAGTTTTACTTGAATATATTTGTAAAAAAAATCCTCTTTAAAAACAAGCCAAAAAATAT
>Ga0208040_1002529_pt1 | contig 15899 bp, 5 predicted proteins | sample AD_UKC083_MetaG_FD_184431 | JGI IMG/M metagenome (GOLD analysis project Ga0208040, IMG submission 184431) | Active sludge microbial communities of municipal wastewater-treating anaerobic digesters from USA - AD_UKC083_MetaG (SPAdes) (version 2) | ecosystem: Engineered > Bioreactor > Anaerobic >...
AAATCCAATTAATTCAATTATATCATAAATTTGATATAAATAAAGAATTAACTAATTATTAATCAACCAATATTTATATAAAGTAAATTGACAAAGTAAATGCAACCCAATGTTTCAAATATAGTTGCATTTAATCTTGCAAATTTAAAGTTGTATTTGGTTATGCAAGTGATCATAATAAATTGTAGCACTTAATAGTTATTCCCACATGTGGGGAATAGTTGCGTTTAGTCTGTCAAATAATTTTTTGTTAATACTACACATGTGGCAATAATTATCACATGTGTCTTTGCGCAAAAGGGATGCCAAAGGAGGAAATTAACATGGCATAATCTACAAACGTTGAATATTCTACAAAATCTTCCTCTTCCAAGCAGGTTTCAATTTCTTATAGGTAATCTACAAACTTCCTTTGTCTCCCCAAAACTTCTGTCTGATTTCCTGTTTCAATTCCTTATAGGTAATCTACAAACTTTAGTTATACTTAATAAATTAGGGCAGGAATACGCATGTTTCAATTCCTTATAGGTAATCTACAAACCAGATTAGCAAAAGTTGTTGAGTACACAGACAAAAGTTTCAATTCCTTATAGGTAATCTACAAACGTCAAAATCAGAGGAAAAACCTGAAGAAGAAACCTCGTTTCAATTCCTTATAGGTAATCTACAAACGTACAATTTTATTTGATGAAGCATGGCTCGATTTTTTGTTTCAATTCCTTATAGGTAATCTACAAACAGGTGAGGCTGGCCCGGAAGCAGTAGTTCCTCTAAAGTTTCAATTCCTTATAGGTAATCTACAAACTCGGCTTTTTACAGAATCAACGCCTGGGTTCGCTTGTTTCAATTCCTTATAGGTAATCTACAAACCCATCTGCCAGTCATATTTCCAAGCGATTATGAAATGTTTCAATTCCTTATAGGTAATCTACAAACGAGGATTCGTTCCAATGGAATCCTCCAAGTTCAATGTTTCAATTCCTTATAGGTAATCTACAAACTTGTGTACCGTAGTTTTGTAATGCTTGGTCTGGAAGTTTCAATTCCTTATAGGTAATCTACAAACTATCAGCTCTCATACAGTCACCTCGTACATTCCCGAGTTTCAATTCCTTATAGGTAATCTACAAACGTTAAAATGGGCAGCAAGGAAGATGGGAGTATTTGAGTTTCAATTCCTTATAGGTAATCTACAAACACGTATGCCTTGCCAGAATCATCTACAGCTATCCAAGTTTCAATTCCTTATAGGTAATCTACAAACTAAGCTATTTGCCACAGAGATATGCAAGAAACGCTAGTTTCAATTCCTTATAGGTAATCTACAAACCTTCGAGCGGCGATGTGGTAAATTTCCATTGATCAGTTTCAATTCCTTATAGGTAATCTACAAACTACCACTGTCAATGTGGCAAGAAGATCCTTAAGTATGTTTCAATTCCTTATAGGTAATCTACAAACTTAAACCGTGACAGAAAAGTTAATGACACATTCATGTTTCAATTCCTTATAGGTAATCTACAAACTTAATTCAGATACTGCATTGATTGCTTGTGCTTCAGTGTTTCAATTCCTTATAGGTAATCTACAAACCATTCTTATTTTTTCTTTCGTTGTCGTTCTTAGCATTGTTTCAATTCCTTATAGGTAATCTACAAACCGTTAATTGTATAATTTGCTCTGTCAACATTAGATAGTTTCAATTCCTTATAGGTAATCTACAAACACATGGGGTGTCAGTGATCCAAAACATAAAAACCCAGTTTCAATTCCTTATAGGTAATCTACAAACACATGGGGTGTCAGTGATCCAAAACATAAAAACCCAGTTTCAATTCCTTATAGGTAATCTACAAACAATAAAATCTAATTCAATATTTCCATGTATATCTTGGTTTCAATTCCTTATAGGTAATCTACAAACTTTAGCTGTATCAGTATAATTTTCAAAATATTTCTTTTGTTTCAATTCCTTATAGGTAATCTACAAACCGAGAAATCCGAATAGTTCCCTGTTTGAATTTCAATGTTTCAATTCCTTATAGGTAATCTACAAACTCTACGCTGTCCAATATCTTTTGTGCGTCATTGCCAGTTTCAATTCCTTATAGGTAATCTACAAACTTATTAATTTCGTCTGTCTCTCATACTTGTCACCGCTGTTTCAATTCCTTATAGGTAATCTACAAACTATTGATTCCTGTTTCATAGTCAAAATCGTTATACAGTTTCAATTCCTTATAGGTAATCTACAAACCAGAATATCCGCTTACTGTTAAGGTTTGTGTTTCTGTGTTTCAATTCCTTATAGGTAATCTATAAACAAGTGCCTCTTCCCGCTTTTTATCTGCTATTGCGTTGTTTCAATTCCTTATAGGTAATCTACAAACTTGTAACCCTACTGTCTCGACCAACTCCCTCCTAATTTGTTTCAATTCCTTATAGGTAATCTACAAACAAATAGCTTACATTACAAATAAAGACAGTATTTATTAGTTTCAATTCCTTATAGGTAATCTACAAACGCTTACTGCAGTATTGCCAAATATTGTGATATTAAGTTTCAATTCCTTATAGGTAATCTACAAACCTGTCGATACTGTTTTCTATGCTTCTTTTTCTGTCTGTGTTTCAATTCCTTATAGGTAATCTACAAACTTGAAGAAGCATTGGTTGCTTATTTTAAAACTCAAAATAGTTTCAATTCCTTATAGGTAATCTACAAACATGTCAGCCACGAACCGCTGACAGTATCTCTGACATGTTTCAATTCCTTATAGGTAATCTACAAACTCAATTTTTATTTCCTTTAGCTTTTCTGCTTCTACTCTGTTTCAATTCCTTATAGGTAATCTACAAACTTCTCTGACTGTGCCGGAGGTAGTAATCATTACCATGTTTCAATTCCTTATAGGTAATCTACAAACATGTCCTTTAGTATCTAAAAACTCAATAGAATTTACTAGTTTCAATTCCTTATAGGTAATCTACAAACAAGTAGATATAATATAAAATAATGGCTACAATATAGGTTTCAATTCCTTATAGGTAATCTACAAACAATGCCTTTTTTAATATAATTTTATATATTTGTCAAGTTTCAATTCCTTATAGGTAATCTACAAACCTGATTAAGCGTGTATGCTATCCCGCTGTTGCCTCTGTTTCAATTCCTTATAGGTAATCTACAAACGAGAAAAGATAAATGGCACTTGATTTGATACAATTATGTTTCAATTCCTTATAGGTAATCTACAAACTGGGTGCTATTAAACCCTTTGCAACATTCTTTGACACGTTTCAATTCCTTATAGGTAATCTACAAACTTTTCCTTGTACAGCGACCTTATCTCCTTTCATCAGGGTTTCAATTCCTTATAGGTAATCTACAAACCATCATGCCAATTACCATCAGAATGCAAATTACTGTGTTTCAATTCCTTATAGGTAATCTACAAACCATTGCAACAGATATGAGAACACTTAAAGGGTGCATGTTTCAATTCCTTATAGGTAATCTACAAACAAATTTAGCTATTGCTATTCCGCCACCGCTGATTCGGTTTCAATTCCTTATAGGTAATCTACAAACCATACACACTGTTAAGGACCAGCTTCAGAGCATCTGAGTTTCAATTCCTTATAGGTAATCTACAAACCGTAACCTCTGAATACTGTAGCACATTCGTCATCCGAGTTTCAATTCCTTATAGGTAATCTACAAACAGTAACAGCTCCATCAGGTAGTTCGGTAAATGCTTTGTTTCAATTCCTTATAGGTAATCTACAAACTTACTACAATCAATACATCTTTTATAGCTCCTGCTGTGTTTCAATTCCTTATAGGTAATCTACAAACTATACGAAATTATAGATTATAATGTAGAAAAATAGAGTTTCAATTCCTTATAGGTAATCTACAAACTTGGACTTGAAGCAATAGCATATATTAACGATTTATGTTTCAATTCCTTATAGGTAATCTACAAACTGCATTGTCAGCTGTTGTTCCTTTGGTTATTAACTTGTTTCAATTCCTTATAGGTAATCTACAAACGTTATTTCTTCCGTTGATTGCAAAAACTGATGCTCTAGTTTCAATTCCTTATAGGTAATCTACAAACCCGCATTGTTTTGTGTGAGGATTAGTCATTAAGTAGTTTCAATTCCTTATAGGTAATCTACAAACTCCCATAATCCTTTTAAAATAGGTAATAAACTAACACGTTTCAATTCCTTATAGGTAATCTACAAACGGTCAACAAATCTTCAACATCGTTTATGCATCCAAACAGTTTCAATTCCTTATAGGTAATCTACAAACTGGAATAGGGCATTCCAATCTCAATAGTGAATTCCCTGTTTCAATTCCTTATAGGTAATCTACAAACCTTTACTTGCCCTGCCTATTAGCACTACCATGTTCAGTTTCAATTCCTTACAGGAAAAGGAATTGTTGTCTTGTTTCAATTCCTTATAGGTAATCTACAAACTTTAATTGCAGGAGATGTAGTTTTATAATTCGTGTATTCGTTTCAATTCCTTATAGGTAATCTACAAACCATAATATGTTGTCATATTTTATCACGCCCTTTTGTTGTTTCAATTCCTTATAGGTAATCTACAAACTTGCTATACTTTTCCCGTCTTTCTTCAATTCCTCAAGTTTCAATTCCTTATAGGTAATCTACAAACTTTGCGCTTGTACTTGTACAATCAATACAAGTAACATGTTTCAATTCCTTATAGGTAATCTACAAACTCTGTAATCATTCGTTAGATAATCAATAGTGCTATCGCTGTTTCAATTCCTTATAGGTAATCTACAAACGAACATTATTAAACCTGTGCGTTCCCGCACATCTTTGTTTCAATTCCTTATAGGTAATCTACAAACTTGCCTTTTGTGGATTGGACACCAAAATAGAATGAAAGTTTCAATTCCTTATAGGTAATCTACAAACTTTGATGGAAGTCTACTAAGGGTACATTGTTATACCTGTTTCAATTCCTTATAGGTAATCTACAAACTTTAACACTAAGCAAGCGACATCACTCCCTTGCGCCTGTTTCAATTCCTTATAGGTAATCTACAAACCGACAAAAAATGATGACGATGGAGCTTCATATCTTTAGTTTCAATTCCTTATAGGTAATCTACAAACTCATAAACATTGTCCTCATCGATGGAATTCTTTTCAGTTTCAATTCCTTATAGGTAATCTACAAACACTTGTCTGTTTTGCAATTTAGACCGATAAACTATAGTTTCAATTCCTTATAGGTAATCTACAAACCTTGTCCCTCAAATCCCTATCAACCAACTCAACACCGGTTTCAATTCCTTATAGGTAATCTACAAACAATACTCGCAAAGAGTAACGCCTGGATAATGATTGGTTTCAATTCCTTATAGGTAATCTACAAACTTGCAATAGTTAGCTAAATCCCTAAGACTATCAATGTTTCAATTCCTTATAGGTAATCTACAAACGAATAGGTGAGTGGGAAGTTGAAGTTAAGCCGACATTGTTTCAATTCCTTATAGGTAATCTACAAACTCAGGTGTAAAGGGAGTGAGTTGGTGCGCTAAAGCTAAGTTTCAATTCCTTATAGGTAATCTACAAACTCGGTTATGTAAATACTAACAACTCTTGGTATAGCAGTTTCAATTCCTTATAGGTAATCTACAAACACGTACTCTTGTTGGTCCCAGTACGCATACTTGCCGGTTTCAATTCCTTATAGGTAATCTACAAACGCAAAATCGGAAGTATCTGCTCCGACTTTGACCATGTTTCAATTCCTTATAGGTAATCTACAAACTCGCAGGACCTTCCAAATTATGAAATTGCAGAGGCTCTGTTTCAATTCCTTATAGGTAATCTACAAACTAATTGCATAAATCTATCAATTAGTATCCATTCCAAGTTTCAATTCCTTATAGGTAATCTACAAACTCAGGAATCTCATATACATCTTCTACCCTCTGTAGCTGTTTCAATTCCTTATAGGTAATCTACAAACAAGGCAAATAAAGGAGTGGTAAAATGGCATTAAACAGGTTTCAATTCCTTATAGGTAATCTACAAACCCCTTTTGCTTTGGTATTATTTCAAACTTGTGCTGGTTTCAATTCCTTATAGGTAATCTACAAACATTCTTTTACTATCGAGGTTATGGTTCCTTCTCCAATGTTTCAATTCCTTATAGGTAATCTACAAACTTTAAGAAGATAGCAGAGAAAAACGCTACCTTTGCAAGTTTCAATTCCTTATAGGTAATCTACAAACTTTGCAGGAACAGCGATAACAGAAACATCAGCTATGTTTCAATTCCTTATAGGTAATCTACAAACTTTTCTAAGCCTTTCGTTGCAGGTTCTTTTCCCGCGTTTCAATTCCTTATAGGTAATCTACAAACCAGCAGCTTTTTCTTCACTAATATAGTTTTCTTCCATGTTTCAATTCCTTATAGGTAATCTACAAACTTGGTAACATTGAAAGAATAGCAAATGCTAATTTAAAGTTTCAATTCCTTATAGGTAATCTACAAACCATAATCTTCCGCCATTACGCCACCTCATTTAAATAAGTTTCAATTCCTTATAGGTAATCTACAAACGGTGATATTGGCGGAATAGTTAATGGCACAGTTGATTGTTTCAATTCCTTATAGGTAATCTACAAACTTGACAAGACTGTATACATAGACAAGGCAGACTTTAGTTTCAATTCCTTATAGGTAATCTACAAACTCGTATGTACTCTTGGTCATCGCAAAACTTTTCAAGTTTCAATTCCTTATAGGTAATCTACAAACTTGACGATACCTTTTATGCGTTTCAAGCACTCGTGCTTGTTTCAATTCCTTATAGGTAATCTACAAACCTATCAGAGGCATTTGTTGCATCGTGTATATACTTAGTTTCAATTCCTTATAGGTAATCTACAAACCTTTTCGAACCTTGTTTGTATCTTTTCAATTTCTTGATGTTTCAATTCCTTATAGGTAATCTACAAACATTTAAGGATTTTGATGGCGTATTGACTGCGGTTGAGTTTCAATTCCTTATAGGTAATCTACAAACGATTGAATATGCATTATTTTCACCTGTAGCAAGTGTGTTTCAATTCCTTATAGGTAATCTACAAACCTACTCTTTTAACATCTTGCAAATAGAATTTATTTATGTTTCAATTCCTTATAGGTAATCTACAAACTTTTATTTCATCACGAGGTATTCTAACTCCTTCTTCGGTTTCAATTCCTTATAGGTAATCTACAAACCGTTGCCATCAGAATTAAGTATGCTTGCATAATCTTGTTTCAATTCCTTATAGGTAATCTACAAACTTCAAGTGCTACTTGCCCTCCTGATATTCCATCAAAGTTTCAATTCCTTATAGGTAATCTACAAACTTATCGACCGAGGAAGCCTCGAGCCATGTGTACAAGTTTCAATTCCTTATAGGTAATCTACAAACACTTTACGAGTTTACCAAAGTAGATAGCGACTGGACCTGTTTCAATTCCTTATAGGTAATCTACAAACTTAATAATATATATACCATTTTTGACAGCTATTCTGAGTTTCAATTCCTTATAGGTAATCTACAAACTTATGACCTATCTTGCAGACTTTAATCTTTTCGTCATTGTTTCAATTCCTTATAGGTAATCTACAAACGATGTATGACGGACAGTATTTGTACTTATTAGAGTGTTTCAATTCCTTATAGGTAATCTACAAACGATTGTATAGGTAATAAAGGAATGTGTTTAATTCCCGAGTTTCAATTCCTTATAGGTAATCTACAAACTAGTAATTTTCCTATTTCATGTAAATCAGCAGGACCGCGTTTCAATTCCTTATAGGTAATCTACAAACCGTGTTGCTGTTGATAGTGCTGTAGGTGTACTTCTTGTGTTTCAATTCCTTATAGGTAATCTACAAACTTGGATTTTTTTAGGGGGTGATCCTGCATCTAAGATCGGTTTCAATTCCTTATAGGTAATCTACAAACCTTGCTACAGATAGTGCTGTAGGTGTACTTCTTGTGTTTCAATTCCTTATAGGTAATCTACAAACGAACGGTGTCTTTTACTGTTGCGGTGATCTTAGTCTGTTTCAATTCCTTATAGGTAATCTACAAACTAGAGTAAACATGGATTTTAAAGCCAAGAGCAAATGTTTCAATTCCTTATAGGTAATCTACAAACCCATTTATGGGTAGCGGTACAACAGGTTTGGTTGCGTTTCAATTCCTTATAGGTAATCTACAAACAATAACTTGGTGCGTTGATTCTAAAATATACATTTCTAGTTTCAATTCCTTATAGGTAATCTACAAACTGGAATTTGACTAATGTTCAAATAAAAAGCGATGACAAGTTTCAATTCCTTATAGGTAATCTACAAACTTGCAAGTCTGTAACCTTCATTGAATCAAGTCCTTCTCTGTTTCAATTCCTTATAGGTAATCTACAAACAAATCAGCTGCCCTTGTGGAAACAATATTGGAGTTTTAGTTTCAATTCCTTATAGGTAATCTACAAACATTATCTTCGTTATTCATTTTCATCCTCCCTCGGATGTTTCAATTCCTTATAGGTAATCTACAAACCAGATATAAGCGGACTTGGAATACATTGTGCGTATATCGGGTTTCAATTCCTTATAGGTAATCTACAAACCTGATTATATTTATGTAGGATTAAATACTTCTCCTGCGTTTCAATTCCTTATAGGTAATCTACAAACCTTATTTTGAAGCAGTAATAGCAGGAAGTAAATCTGGGTTTCAATTCCTTATAGGTAATCTACAAACCTTGTGGTATTCCCACAAATACTGGAAATACAACATAGTTTCAATTCCTTATAGGTAATCTACAAACTATTAGTGATTGACATAGTGCGTACAATGGTATATAAGTTTCAATTCCTTATAGGTAATCTACAAACCTGCGGTTGATAATGTTGCACTTAAAGTTTATGATGGGTAGTTTCAATTCCTTATAGGTAATCTACAAACATATAACTTGACTGTCCTTTCCTCCGCTAAAGGCTACAGTTTCAATTCCTTATAGGTAATCTACAAACGGTAATCATGAACGCAGATCCGAGAAAGATGCGGATGAGTTTCAATTCCTTATAGGTAATCTACAAACTTGGTCTAATTTGCCCCAGTGCTTGCCTTTATTTTTGTGTTTCAATTCCTTATAGGTAATCTACAAACTTGCGATTCACTTGCAATTATATTTGTCTCTGCATCTTGGTTTCAATTCCTTATAGGTAATCTACAAACTTATGAATATAATCGATCCCTTTTTGATACAAATCCCAGTTTCAATTCCTTATAGGTAATCTACAAACAAGCAAAAGGTACAAGCCAGCAAAATCGTGATTATAGTTTCAATTCCTTATAGGTAATCTACAAACTTACATAAATCATATAATTTTCATTATCATATTCAGTGTTTCAATTCCTTATAGGTAATCTACAAACGAAGAATTTCGTAGTGATTTAAAAATAGGAGATATGTGTTTCAATTCCTTATAGGTAATCTACAAACGCACAGGTCCGACAATAGTAAACGGCACTACAACATGTTTCAATTCCTTATAGGTAATCTACAAACGTATCAACAGAATGGGATGGAGTAACTAATACTTAGTTTCAATTCCTTATAGGTAATCTACAAACATGCTTCACCTGTCGAATTATCCGAAATGATCTTTATGTTTCAATTCCTTATAGGTAATCTACAAACATGAAATAGATAACAAAATTGAAGTTATATCACCATAGTTTCAATTCCTTATAGGTAATCTACAAACATTTTTATATTTTATCTAGTAATTGTTCTATTTCTTTGTTTCAATTCCTTATAGGTAATCTACAAACTTTTCGTATGCTTCTTGATATGTTTTAAATACGCCGTTTCAATTCCTTATAGGTAATCTACAAACTTTCTGGGGATATTGCAGGCAAGGTTACAGGAACAGTGTTTCAATTCCTTATAGGTAATCTACAAACTGGTAATAGGTCAGGTATTAGCACCATACTTACAACGTTTCAATTCCTTATAGGTAATCTACAAACTTGAATGGCAGAAAGGCGGATGTTCGCAAAAACAAGTTTCAATTCCTTATAGGTAATCTACAAACCATGAACATTCCTATAAAAGAAGTATTCGCTTTTGTGAGTTTCAATTCCTTATAGGTAATCTACAAACCTGTAATGCAGCCTTTGGCAGTTGGAAGCCTGCAAAGTTTCAATTCCTTATAGGTAATCTACAAACAGTCCAACAACAAAAGGATATGCAGTATGAACAGAGTTTCAATTCCTTATAGGTAATCTACAAACATGATTGACGAGCTGTCGTTCCTCGACACTAAAACCAGTTTCAATTCCTTATAGGTAATCTACAAACTCCATTTATCATACATAAATTCTGATGCACCAATATGGTTTCAATTCCTTATAGGTAATCTACAAACGAGATGGGTTGTGAGGAATGGGAGCCAGCTGATGTAGTTTCAATTCCTTATAGGTAATCTACAAACGTTTACAGTTTCTGACTTTTCAATAGTACCACTTACTGTGTTTCAATTCCTTATAGGTAATCTACAAACGCAATGAGGCGGATTATAAGTATTTGGTTTTACGTTGTTTCAATTCCTTATAGGTAATCTACAAACTTTACCGGCTTGGGAAATTTTCTTGCCCGCTTTTCCGTTTCAATTCCTTATAGGTAATCTACAAACAAAGAAACCTTCTAATGCTACTTCGCCAGCATCCAAGTTTCAATTCCTTATAGGTAATCTACAAACTATTTGTTAGGAGCGGTAAGTTCTGTATATACAGATATGTTTCAATTCCTTATAGGTAATCTACAAACTGTAAAGCTGTCGCATTTTTAAAAACCACTCTAACACGTTTCAATTCCTTATAGGTAATCTACAAACTGACGTGCCTTGTTCCTCAGCTCTTGACAATCCTGCAAGTTTCAATTCCTTATAGGTAATCTACAAACCGTTGCTTCGCCCACGACTGTTATACTATCTTTTGGGTTTCAATTCCTTATAGGTAATCTACAAACTGTAGGAAGATATCTTGATGATGGCTTAACCTTAGAAAGTTTCAATTCCTTATAGGTAATCTACAAACTTACTCGCCAATTGAAATATCAACGAAAAATTTAAGTTTCAATTCCTTATAGGTAATCTACAAACTGGAAATGCGGGCGCAATAGGAGGGGTTACACATGAGTTTCAATTCCTTATAGGTAATCTACAAACTTTGAAATTCTTTTGTATCCGCACCGACTTTTACTACGTTTCAATTCCTTATAGGTAATCTACAAACACCGGACAACCATGCACAAAACAGACAGAGAGTTTAGTTTCAATTCCTTATAGGTAATCTACAAACTATATGCTTTAATAGTATATCCATCTTCCGTATATGTGTTTCAATTCCTTATAGGTAATCTACAAACTTTCTTTCTATCCAGATATAAGAGTCTGTGACATCTCGGTTTCAATTCCTTATAGGTAATCTACAAACTCATCCATTTTTGCTTGGTCTAATGCTCTATTATCAAGTTTCAATTCCTTATAGGTAATCTACAAACAATTATCGGTAACAACATTACAGCTTCCGGATATTTGTTTCAATTCCTTATAGGTAATCTACAAACTTGATATAATACTTTTCATCAACTTCATCTTCTAAAGTTTCAATTCCTTATAGGTAATCTACAAACGATGGCACAGTATTCGATATAAGAAGAGGCATTGATAAGTTTCAATTCCTTATAGGTAATCTACAAACTGGAAATTCATAACTCCAATTACCTGTAAATGTCAATCAAAAAGTTTACCACATGACATTGAATTAGTTTACCAGTTGTGACAGTGAATTAGTTTACCACTTATCACAATTATGACAGTCAAAAAGTTTACCACTTTAAAATAAATTAAGTTGGTTTGATAATATGCCGTTCTGTGAATCTTCAGGAGGGCGTAGCCCGACTGGAGATTCACAGAACGGCGGCCGAAAAATTACTCCTTGCCAGCATGTTCAGCTCGGTAAGGATTTTCAGAATTCATGTTAAGAACATGCGATTTGAAGGTTAAGCGGTCAATTAATGCAGTAACCATTGTTTTGTTCTCAAACATTGAAATCCAGTCTGAGAATTTCAAATTAGTTGATACAATGACACTTTGTCTTTCAGCTCTGTCGGCAATAACTTTGAACAACAATTCTGACTGATATCGATTAAACGTTAGATAGCTTAATTCATCAATAATTAATAGCTCAGCTTTAGAAATCTGTTTTTCCAAACGAATTAGTTTCTTGTATTCCTGGGCTTCTATGAGCTCATTAGCCAAATTAGCTGCGGTGTAAAATTTAACGTTAATTCCTTGCATACAGGCTTTTACTCCAAGAGCGATGGAAAGATGGGTCTTTCCAGTTCCCGGATTGCCAATCATGACAATGTTTTGACGTTTCTTAATGAAATCACAACTGGCCAGTTCTTTGACAAATGGTTCTGATATATGTTCAAACCGGCTTGTATCAAGCTCATCTAAAGTTTTCATGTAAGGAAATCCGGCAATCTTGATTTTTCTTTGTTGACTTTTTTCTGTGCGAGAATCGTATTCAATCTTTAGCAAATTCAATAAAAAGTCTTCATAACCTTGATTCTTGTCAAGTTGCCGTATTACATCTTTGTATTGATTAAAGGTTGGTGTTTTTAAGTGTTTAGAATACATTTCTATGGATTGTGCTAAATCATTGTTCATCACTTAATCACCCCAAACTTTCTATCATATTTTGTTAAGTCTGTTTCTAGAACTTCAATGTCTTTGTTTAGGTAAATAACGGTTGTTTCTAATGGTTCATTCAAGTAGGACCGTATCATATCAACAGTTGGTATGATATGTGATGGTATGCTGTGTTTAATGGATAGAATTTTATCTTCTCCATAATCAAGGCACAAACGAAGCAATTTCACCATTTCCTTGTTGCCACCAGGAAGAATTTTACCCCAATCAAGAAGTTCTTTTGTTACATTTTCTCTTACAGGTTTAGCATTAAAAACAGAACGGGATTTTCGTTCTAATAAATCTATGTAATGTTCCAAACGGTATTGAGTGTTTCCGCTACCGTAAGAACGTTGGTATGTTGCAATCAGATTGCCTTCATAAAGGATGCAGACTTCATCAGCATAACCCTTTACCGTAACTTCCCTTCGGAGATATCTGGTAGGGACTGAATAATTGTTTTTCTCATAACGCACTGTAGAAAAATCATCTACTTTTGAATAAGCAGTTTTGCTAGTATCAAATCTAAATCTTGGTATAGCATTTAAATATTCCTTTTCAATGGCATATAGCTCTGATACAGGTTGGTTCCTGCTTTCAACCTTATGGTTAGCCCGATAATTTAAACAGGATTTCCATAGTTGTTCATTTAAGGATTTCATATCAGTAACACGTGGAACAGGAACAAAAAAGTTTCTTCTGCCATAACCAACAAGATTCTCTACTAAGCCTTTTTCATTACCTTTTGCAGGATTACAAAAGTCCAAAGTAAAGGCGTAATGAGCACTAAAGGACAAATATTTATCCTGTGGCTTAGCATAAAGACCAAATCCTTCTTTAACAGCTACCTTTGCATTGTCAAAGATAATTCTGTGAGGTACGCCACCAAAGAAATCAAATGCTCTTTGCTGTGCTTCTAAGAAAGATTCTAGGTTTTGTGACCTGTATGCTTGAACTAATATGTCGCAGCTGTTACACAGCCTTGCACAAAACAGATATACTTTAGTCTTTTGACAGTCAAGATACACAGTAGCTTCGCCCCAGTCAATTTGGACTGCTTCGCCAGGGTCGTATGCTAAAGGAATGTCGCTTTGAGGCGGTATAGCATGCTCAGCTCTAAGTCTGCGGACTGCATCTCTAACAGTTGAGTATGAACCTGTAAAATTGTGTTCATTGGTTAACCGGTCATAAATTCGTTTAGCAGTATGCTTTTGTTTCTTAAGATTCTCAGTATTATCTTCATTAAAGCAGCTGAGAATGAATGATTCAATTTCCGATGTAATGACTACTGGAGATCTTTCATATGTTTTGCGTACATCGGGATGGGTGTTGCCTTCACAGTACTTTTTAACGGTCGGCCTAGATATTCCAAGGCTCTGTGAAATTGACCGGATAGATTCGCCTTTTGAATACCGTAGGCGTATAGCAGAATAAATGTCCACTTCTATGATCACACCTTTCATCCTCCTTCAAATGTATACTTACATTTTAAAGGATTTTATATGTTAGGTGGTAAACTTTTTCACTGTCATTCAGCATCAAAGTGGTACACTTTTAGAGTATCATTTACAAATTACCTAACAAACTAACCAGTTTCAATTCCTTATAGGTAATCTACAAACGAAGGATATCCATTAGAATTGCCTGCAAGATATAAGTTTCAATTCCTTATAGGTAATCTACAAACGAACAAGTTGATTATTTAGTTGACTTACTAACACCGATGTTTCAATTCCTTATAGGTAATCTACAAACTTGAAGAAGCTGATGAAGATATACCTTTTTAGGAGGAAGTTTCAATTCCTTATAGGTAATCTACAAACTATCGCTGGCTTCTTTAAGATTTAAATTCAATTCATAGTTTCAATTCCTTATAGGTAATCTACAAACCCTCGATTGCTTTTATGAACTCTTCATTGCCTTCCCGGTTTCAATTCCTTATAGGTAATCTACAAACGTTAAAGTGTTAGTGTTATATCCAGTATATGCATTTGTGTTTCAATTCCTTATAGGTAATCTACAAACCAATAGGCATTTCACCATATTCTTCGAATGTATCTTTGTTTCAATTCCTTATAGGTAATCTACAAACTATAACTGGATGCCAGAAGAAGATGACCCGATAATGTTTCAATTCCTTATAGGTAATCTACAAACTCTGTATGCCTGCGACCATGGATATTAACTTTAACTTGTTTCAATTCCTTATAGGTAATCTACAAACGGAAGCAATCATGCTGGTGCTGATTACTATTTATAGTTTCAATTCCTTATAGGTAATCTACAAACTTTGATGTTGCAACATTTCCATTAGATGCCTTATCTGGTTTCAATTCCTTATAGGTAATCTACAAACGCATTAGGAATATCCACTTTAAATCATAGATTATGGAGTTTCAATTCCTTATAGGTAATCTACAAACGAGCCAAACTTCTCGACCATTTCTTTTATTTTGCTAAGTTTCAATTCCTTATAGGTAATCTACAAACAAGTTCCCATGTTTTTAACACCTCCTTATCCTAAGAAGTTTCAATTCCTTATAGGTAATCTACAAACATTCTGATAATTCACTATTAAAGTTTTCAATACGCTGTTTCAATTCCTTATAGGTAATCTACAAACTCGCCATTCTTTTGCAAATATGGTCTACTTTCAATAGTTTCAATTCCTTATAGGTAATCTACAAACTAGAGGGTGTGAAAAATATAGAAAAATAATTTTTGGTTTCAATTCCTTATAGGTAATCTACAAACTCGTCGCTTGGCTTGTGGGGATATTTTCTTTTGTACCAGTTTCAATTCCTTATAGGTAATCTACAAACCATGATGGAACTCGACCCGAAATACTGTGACGTAAGTTTCAATTCCTTATAGGTAATCTACAAACGAGAGATGGATTTAAAGTATATTCAACATATCCTAGTTTCAATTCCTTATAGGTAATCTACAAACTCACATCTTACCGGCTCTGCACCCTCTTTTAATTCCTGTTTCAATTCCTTATAGGTAATCTACAAACGTAAATTTAGCTATTGCTATTCCGCCACCGCTGATTCTGTTCAAT
>Ga0208040_1002536_pt1 | contig 15874 bp, 8 predicted proteins | sample AD_UKC083_MetaG_FD_184431 | JGI IMG/M metagenome (GOLD analysis project Ga0208040, IMG submission 184431) | Active sludge microbial communities of municipal wastewater-treating anaerobic digesters from USA - AD_UKC083_MetaG (SPAdes) (version 2) | ecosystem: Engineered > Bioreactor > Anaerobic >...
GCGGGATCAGCGGGAGAAAAAAGAGAATGGTTTCCGCAGATAACGCAGATGGCCGCAGAAGAAATCGACAAAATCTTCCGTGCCCCTCTGTGTCCGCCGTGGCGGATCCATGTCTCCGTGGTTAATTTATACCAATTAGAAATAAAAATATGTACGGGCTTTATGGTGAAATGCCGATGCAACAGTTGTTATAGGGCAATTCGTTGGACTCCTATTACATATTTGCTATCGTTATGAATCTGCGAAAATCAGCGGGATCAGCGGGAGAAAAAAGAGAATGGTTTCCGCAGATAACGCAGATGGCCGCAGAAGAAATCGACAAAATCTTCCGTGCCCCTCTGTGTCCGCCGTGGCGGATCCATGTCTCCGTGGTTAATTCATACCAATTAGAAATTAAAAATATGTACGGGCTTCATGGTGAAATGCCGATGCAACAGTTGTTATAGGCCAGTTCGTTGGACTCCTATTACATATTTGCAATCATTATGAATCTGCGAAAATCAGCGGGATCAGCGGGAGAAAAAAGAGAATGGTCCCCACAGATAACGCAGATGGCCGCAGAAGAAATCAACAAAATCCTCCGTGCCCCTCTGTGTCCGCTGCGGTGGATCAGAATTCGGAATTGAAAAAAAGGTTCGTACGCAAGTGCGGACCTTTTTTGTTTTATAATGTGAAAATCAGGTCGCGGCTATATCCATTGGGAGTTATAAAAATGATTAACTATTTGTTTTATTAGAAATATTTTATTATTTTTATAAGTAGTTTGAGTAACAAATACCAATGAAATCCGAATTGGAAATAGTACAATGAAAATATAATAAAACAAGGGAAATTTTAATCAGTAAATAAAAATCAAGGCTATGAAAATTGCATGTGTTGTGCTCGGAACAAGGGGCGATGTCCAGCCCATGATTGCATTGGCAACAGGTTTAATGGCAAAAGGGCATGAAGTTACCATTTGTGCGCCGTCAGAAAATGAAGAACTTGCGCACAAGTATAATTGCAGGTTTGTTCCATTCGGCCCTGAGATAAAAAAATCAATTAAAGAAAATCCCGAGAAGCAAAAAGGTGGTGTAGCTGTAAAAATTTCACCAAGCCAGGGAAAAAAATTTATCCTGGACCAGATAAACCTGTTACCCGGAATAATCCAAGGCGTTGATTTGATATTGGGGGCAGGTATTGTAGTGGGGGTGCATACAGCGGCGGAAATTTTAAATGTTCCCTACCGGCTTGTCGCTTACTATCCAATCTTGTTGGGCACTACAAAAGATGATCCATTGAAAAACCGTATGATGTTCGGCTTTGGCAGAAAAATAATGAACCTAATGATGAAAGGGTATATGAACAAAGCACGGGCAAAATACGGCCTGCCCCCAATTAAGGATATTTGGGAACAATGGATGGGCACAAATGTCATTATTGCCTGTGATAAAGAATTAAATCCGGCACGTGAAGGAGTATCTTTTGCTTTTACCCAGACCGGATTTATGTTATTACCCTCAAAAATAGAATTACCAGACAAGGTGAAGGATTTTCTCAGTTCGGGGAAACCACCGGTATACATCGGGTTTGGCAGTAACCCTATAACGAAGCCCGAAAAGTACGCCGCTATGTTTGAAAAAGTCCGCGATATGACAGGTCAGCGGCTAATCATTTCAAAAGGATGGGCTGACTTGCCTGTAAGTGATGCCCGTGATATTATTTTTGCTGACGAAATACCTTTTGATTTGTTGTTCCCCAAATTAGCTGCAGTGGTTTATCATGGAGGAACGGGAACAATGGCAGCACTTGCCAGGGCGGGCATTCCACAGGCGGCGTTTCCTTTTATGGGCGACCAGTTTGACAACCGCAGGCAAATTGTAAAATTGGGTCTGGGGCCTGATACCTGCGATTTCAAAGAAATATCTGCCGGGGCAATTTCTTCGGCAATAACAGAGTGTATTTCCAATGAAACGTACAGGAAAAATGCGGAAGACCTTGCACAGAAACTGAGGAATAGTGATGGCGTTGCCTTGACTGTTCAATATATTGAAACCATTATGAATCGCTAGACTCTTTTAATAAAAGAGTGGGTGAAGTCTGAAATAAAAGTTGAGAGATTTTTCCTTTTGATATTATGGCGCTAGGGACTTAAAAATGCCGGCGGGCTTCGCAACCTCAAAGCAGCATCTGTAGTTAAATTTCCGGCGTTCCAACCATATGGCCGCTGCAATCTTTGGCAATAAAATTTTTATAATACGCTCTGTGTACCTAAGATTTTATAATTTTGTTTTATCAAGTAAAATCCAATAGTATGAAATTTACAGCACAGCAGTTGGCAGAAGTCCTGAACGGCTCGGTAGAAGGAAATCCTGAAGCTTTTTTTACAAAACTTTCGAAAATTGAAGAAGGTGATTCCGAATCACTGACTTTTCTTGCCAACCCGGCTTACACCCAATTTATATACTCCACTCAGGCCGCTGTGGTTATTGTAAACAAAGATTTTGTTGCCGAACAAAAAATTAATGCCACCTTAGTCAGGGTTGACAATGCTTATACGGCTTTTTCGACCTTATTGGAGATGTACAACCAGATAAAACTCAATAAGACCGGCATTTCGGATAAAGCCGTTATTTCGGAATCGGCAACGATTGGCAAGAATGTGTATATAGGCGCTCAGGCCTTCATCGGCGATAATGCCGTGATAGGAGATAACGTAAAGATTTACCCGCTGTGTTATGTGGGCGATAATGTGGTGATAAAAGACAACTCCACGCTTTTTGCCTCGGTGACGGTATATTCTGATAATTGTATTGGCAATAATTGTATTCTTCATTCCGGAGTGGTTATCGGCGCCGATGGCTTTGGTTTTGCACCCCAGCCTGACGGCACTTATAAGAAAGTTACGCAAACAGGCAATGTAGTTATAGAAGATGATGTGGAGATTGGAGCCAACACTACCATCGACCGGGCGACGCTTGGTTCCACCATCATCCACAAAGGCTGTAAAATCGATAACCTGGTGATGATTGCCCATAATGTAGAAGTAGGTGAAAACACGGTAATCGTGTCGCAGACGGGAATTGCCGGTTCAACAAAGATCGGAAAACATGTGACGATAGGCGGCCAGGTAGGCATTGTCGGGCATATCAGTATTGCTGATAAAGTGATGATACAGGCACAGTCAGGAATTGCGGCAAGCATCAAAGAACCCGGAACCATTGTCCAGGGCGCCCCGGCCTACAATATAAAAGATTACCTGCGGTCGTATGTGCATTTCAAGAACCTGCCGAAACTTATTGATAAGCTGAATAAGCTGGAAAAAGAAATGGAAGAGCTGAAAAGGAGAGGCCAGGAGGATTGACAATTATCAATGTACAATGTACAATGAACAGTGACCAGTTGACAATGAACAATTAACAATTAACAATGAACAATTAACAATTAACAATGAACAGTTGAACAATGACCAGTGACCAATTAACAATGAACAGGGACTAATGTCCAATGCCTAATGACCAATGACCAGTGACCAGTGTACAATGAACAATTAACAATTAACAGTGAACAGGGAACAGGGAACGATGACCAATGATCAATTAGCAATGAAATGTGAATAATGTCCCAGTGCCTAATGGCTAATGGCTAATGCCTAATGCCTAATGACTATTGCCTACATTCAACTTTCAACTTTCAACTTTCAACTTTCCCTTTCCACTCTACCAGCTCGAGCCTCCGCCGCCGCCAAATCCGCCTCCCGAGAATCCGCCGCCACCGCTGAACCCGCTGAACCCTCCGCCACCGCCAAACGAACTGAACCCCGAACTCCTCGAACCGGAATAAGAGCCTGATGAATAGGATGTGTATTTATAATTGAAGTTGTGGTCCATATGATACATGCTGGAAATGATGGACGAAACCAGCCAGGATGTAGAGAATGTGTGGCCATTGGAAGATTGGTACCAGTCAGGTTCTGATTGGATAAGGTCGTGGAACTTGTCGGCCCATTCGCTTCCGAGACCCATCACGATGGCAAAAGCCACAGTTTCGTCGAAGTATTTCGGATTTTCCTGCAGCAAATCGCGGAGTTTTTCTTTTTCGGCTCTCTGAATAAATTCTTTGAAACCGAGTAGTTTATGGTATTTTTCTGCTGCAAAATGTGCACGTTTGGGCATCAGTAGTCCGAAAAAGTATAAGGACATGGAGGTCAGCAGCACAAAAATCTGGAATTGCAACCAGTTTTGTCCAAAAAACAGGGAGAGAAAAATTCCCACACCTAAAAACACAAAAGCAATCACCTTCAGAAAGCGGCTGAATCCTTGTGTGCCCGGTACATAGAATTTATTCGTCCTGGCATAGTCCTGGAAATCTTTGTCAGTAGCATTCATGGTAACATAAAAAGAGTTTTTCAGGGAGCTTACCTTTACGGAATCTTTGTTTCCGGCTTTGAACAAGCCTTCGAACATCTTTTTTTCGAAACTTTTGGCGTTGTCCGGCAGGGGGCGCAGCCGTGTAAGCTCATAATCAATGCTTTTTCCGGGAGCTTTTATCTCTTTGATATTCACCAGCCCGTGTCCTGCCCAGTAATAGATCAGAGATACCAGGTCGCGCTTATGAAGTTTGTTATCCCACAGATAACCGGCCTCGGCAGGAGTGATGTCCAGTGGCGGTTTGTACTGAACAACAACAGCATCTTTTTTGTCCCTTCCGAACACATACCAAAGTATGAACAGCAAAAGGAAAATGATGAATGGCAGTATTAGCAGTTTGTTGTTTTTCCAGATGATTTTCCATGTGAGCAAGCACGAAACCGACAATTTATCGCGCGGAACCGACATGTCGAGAAAGAGTACCTCGCCCTGAAACAGAGGTTTGCTGAGTTTACAGGTGATCGTGTTGTCTTTTACCGTGAAGTTTATTTTGTCGGATTCTATGTTGTTGACCAGGAATAAGGTGGAGATATCCGCAGCATGAACATTTTCGGGCAGCGTGATTTGGATAGTTCCTGTTTTGATGGGTTCTGAAAAAGGACTGGTCAGTGATTTGTTGAGGTAGTACCTGCCGTTTTTTCGGGTAAACAATCCAAAAACATCGTATTCATAGGTATACAGGGTATCCTGAGCCGTGCCAGCTGTATTGCCCCAATACACCGAGTTATAAAGGTTGTTGCTGAGGCTGTATTCGTCCTGTATTCCGCTTGCCGAAAGGTTTTTGATTATCAGCCTGTTGTATCCGCTCAAAAAGGACCAGTCGGGGAGTTTTGTCCCGTAAGCTTTGTTGTCGTTACTTTTGTCATAATAAGAAAAATTCTCGTTGGCAGTAAAGCTGTTTTCGGTGCTATATGGGTTTTTAAATTTCACCAGGTATTGGTGTGACACATGCAGGCTGCCGTTTTTGTTGATTTGTATCTGGGTTAGAAAATCTTTGATGTAATGTTTTTTCGCATAGATTTCAAACGGCAGCAGGTTTTTGTTGAAGCCTTCGTCGCTTATTATTTGTGTGAGAAAAATGGGGTCAGTGGAAAACACATTGGAATAGTTGACTACATAAGTTTTTTTGTTTTTGTCAAAGGTTATTTCGGGACTGATGGGATGGTCCTTGTTTAGTTTGTAATACCTGAAGACAGTTTTTTCAATATTAATTTCGGGATCGGCAGAAATTTCAGCGGTGAATCCTTTGAAGGGCTCACCGGCCATTTCACCGTTGAGAGGCCAATTGATTTCTGCAATGCCATTTTTGAACGTAACGGCTCCCCACACGGTGTACCGGTATGTTACTTCCAGCTTATCCGAAAATTTTTCTGTTTCGGAATACAGGCTGATGTATTTATTCTCGCCTTCGTTTTGTGATACAAATTTGGCATTGTTCACGCCTCGCGAGATATAATTTACTTTAATTTCTTTGAGTACATGGTCTTTTATTGTGGAGGAATCATTTGTACGGAGGGTATAAAAGTCTCTGATAAAAGAGGCTTGCGGCGACATCAGCACCACCGAATATTTTTCCTCTACGGTAAGGGAACCGTCGTAGTTAATGTTGATTTTTGTCAGCAGCTTATCGATATAAAAATTTGTTGCCAGATTTTCAATGGGAATGCTGGTGCCGGTGAAGGCGGAGTTGGGGAATTTTACGGCCACGGTCATGCCTTCATTGGCTTTCAGCGGGCTGGTGAGGGCGCCTTTAATCTCGTTTGGAGATACCGTGTATGAGGCTGCCGTGTTTTTTGAGCCTTCGGCCCCGGTAAACAGAAGGACGTCGTTGTTTGTCAGGTTTAACGTTTTGGGCAAAACAATCCTGAATCCTGCTGCTGCAATGTCGCAATCCCATTGATGTCCGATCAGGTTCCAGTAAAATTCGGTGCGGTCGCTGAACTTGTTCAAGGCGCCCCAAACAAGGTATTTTATTACAAAAGTCTGGTTCCCGTTGATGTATTTATCGGCTGAACCGATCTTTATTTTCAGGAAATCGCCTTCTATAGAGGTGCTGAACTCAAAACCATCGACAGCGACATCTTTTATCAATAATTCATAATCGGCGGTCAGGCTGGCTCTTTCGGCCCGCTGCCTGTTTGGAAAATCTACCTGCCGGTATCTGAAAGGCATAGAACGGATGATGCCATGCCTTTCCTCAGTAAAGTGAACCTGTATGGTTTCCGTTACCAGTATGGATCCGTTGGCGTTCATCTGCATATCCACAAAGTAGTTTGTGATGTCAAATGCTTCGGAAAAACCCGAATAGCTTAGCAGGGTTAAAACAATGATGGTAAATATCTTTTTCATGTACTATTTTTTTATTTCCACCTTAATTACGTCGCGTTCGATGGGTTCAATTTCGAAAAAATCGGCTGTTTTAAAACTGAAAAGGCCGGCAAACATATTTCCGGGGAAGGACTGCACGGCCGTGTTGTTGTCGCGCACCAACGCATTATAATACCGGCGGGCATTCTGTATGGTGTCTTCCACCTCAATCAACGAATCCTGCAGCTTCATAAAGTTTTCATTGGCCAGCAGGGCAGGGTAGTTTTCTACGGTAACCAGGATAGTTTTTAGTACGGATATCATATTGTTTTCGGCGGCTTCGTGTTCTTTCAGCGTTGTGGCGTTTTCGGCCTGTGCACGGTACTTCGCCACGTTTTCGAAAAGACCTTTTTCGTGGGCGGCATAGCCTTTCACGGATTCGACAAGGTTGGGTATCAGCGAATAGCGCCTTTTTAACTGCACGTCGATATCGCTCCAGGCATTGCGTATCCTGTTGCGGTAAGAAATGAATTTGTTGAAGTACAGCGCTGCAATAAGCAGAATTAATACAGCGATTCCAATGATAATGTATAATGTCATAAGGTGTAATTTGTTATTCCAAAAATAATGAAATTTTCAGCTTGTTCTGAATGTGGAGGATTTCTTTAATAATTTCCCGAAGATTTCTGAGATTATCAAAGAATTTTGCGTGAAGGGTTATTTACAATAATTTGTAATCACATCGCCGGCAGCCTGGTTGCCAAGATTTGCAGCGCGGTGCCAGTCATCACAGGCGCCAGCGGTGTCGTTCAGGTTGAGGCGTGTCAGTCCCCGGTTGAAGAGTACGATATTGTCTTTGGGGTTATATTGTAAAGCGATGCTGTAATCATCAAACGAGCCTTTAAAGTCTTTCATCATGGCTTTGATGTTGGCGCGGTTGCTGAATGTTTCGCCATCTTTAGGGTCTATGATAAGAGCCTTATTCACATCGGTCAATGCTCCCGTAAGATCCCCCATGATTGCCTTCAGCACGCCCCTGTTGTCGTAAGCATTCTGTAATTCCGGATCAAGCTGTATGGCTTTGTTGTAATCCTTTAGTGCAGAGGCCGTATCGCCCAGTCCGTTATGAGCTATACCACGGTTGTTAAAAGATTCAGCCACAGTGGTGTCAAGCGCAATTGACCGGTCCAGGTCCTGCAAGGCAGCTTTATAATCTTTCAGTTCGTTAAAAATATTTCCCCGGTTGGTCAGGCATTCAGCAAAGTTGGGATGCAGCTGAAGGGTTTTGTTATAATCCTGCAGAGCTCCCTGGTAATCCTTCACATCATTCTTGTAATTTCCCCGCATCCAATAAGCCAGGTAACTGTCGGGGTACTTTTTTATCATATCGGTAAACAGGGTATTGCCGTTTTTCCACACGGGGATACGGTTCCAGGTAAGGATGGCCATGGCTATGATAAATATGCCGCTGATGAAGAGTGCTGTCCTTTTTACTGACTCTTTTTTCAGAGCACTCATCCATTGACCGGCGATATAAAATAATCCGATATAAGATATGTAAGTGTAGCGTTCGGCAGTGATGGCGTTACCCACCGAAATGATCTGCAGCATGACCGAAATAGTTATCAGGAAAAAACCGGTGCCAAAAAGTGTTTCACGACGCAAAGATGTCTTTCTTACCGTGAGCCACGCCAAAAAACCGAGTACAGGCAGCGAAGCGTAACAATACCACGGCAGCATGCCGCCATGAGTTACCGGATAAAAATGCATGGCCGACAGGTGAAAGGGGACAATAAGTTTTACGACATAAAACATCACGCCGTAGGTAAATAAAAAAATCCTGTTAAAAAATGAGTATTCCAACGCAACGTCTTTTAAAGCGCCTTGCTGTGAAAGTAATGCAATGATGCCGAACAGTACTGATAACAACAGAAAAGGTATTTTTTCAAGCCACATTTTTGTATCCGGTTTTCTTCGTTTGTAAAGGTCAATTGCTATCAACAACACCGGCAGGGTAACGGCAGCGGATTTTGAAAGCAGGGAACACACGAACAAAAGAAGGCACAGCAGGTAGTGTTTGCTTTTATGTCCATTAGTGAGGTATTGGAGGTAGATGAGCAGGGCAGAAAGATAAAACATTGAATACATAACGTCTTTACGCTCAGATATCCAGGCGACAGATTCAACATGCAGGGGATGCAAGGCAAACAAGGCCGCAGTGAATAAAGATGTAATCTCTTGTCCGCTGAGTTTTTTGACAAGTTGGTACACCAGGAAAGTGTTGATCAGATGGAGCAGCACATTAAGGATATGGAAGGGCAGCGGGTTGGCTCCATACCAATGAATCTCAAACCAAAAAGTAAGTGTGGTCAGGGGGTGGTAGTTGCCCAGGTGAAAGGAAGTAAAAATTGTTTTAAATGCCTCGAAAGTAAAATTCTTTATGTATGGGTTGTCGAAAAGGTAATCGTCATCATCGAGGCTGGCGAATCCATTGAATAAGGCTCTGGAATAAATGATTGCAGTGGCAGCCAGTATGGTATAAATTATCCATGGGGGAATAAGAAATGATTTTTTTTGTTGCATGGCCTGTACCGGTTTTTGCCGGTTTGAAATGGTTTTCTGTTTTCCTGTTGACTTGCTGGCCATAAGTTGTTTTATTACACTATAGGTTGTTCACAAAAATAATAAAGAAAAACTATTCCTTACAAGGGCAAGAAAACAAGAAGAGGCTGACACAAAATACAGTTTTTTATATTTTTCTCTCTGTGGCTCTCTGTGAACCGCAATAGCGGTCTCTGTGAATCTCAGTGTAATAATAAATTAAAGAATTACACAGAGTACCACGGAGTACACACAGAGTTACACAGAGTACTTTTGAGATAGCCTCTTTTTCAAATACACAGCATTGATTTGTTAATTCTGTTTGTCTTTTACCACTTCAATCACTTCCGGCAGATCCATGCCTAATGATTTTAGTCTTTCGATGGTGGGCACTCCGTTGGAGGTCCAACCACGGCGTTTGTACACGGCGTCCAGCAGTTTTTCGTACTGTTCTTCGCGGTATTTGCGGGTGATGGCCAATTTTTCTTCGGTTGATTTTCCTTCGGGGTCGATGCCGATTTTTTCTTTCATTTGTTTGTCGTAGCGTTCCTGGCGGGATTCATATTCTTCGATGGTTACCGGACCGCAGGCACGGTATGGCTGGGCATCGTTTTTGCGCAGACCTTTTCCGCAACGGATATTGAAAACCCGCTGGAACTGATATACCCGCTCTGATTGGATGATCATAGAATCTTTATCAAGGTCAAGGCCGGTAACCGCTTTATAAATGGTTACATAATTGTCGACGTGTTCGGGGACTTTTCCGGGTTCGGCATGGGTGTGGTTATCGGCCGGTTCCACGTCGTTCCAGGGCAGTTTGCATAAACCCTGCAGTCCAAACCATGTGCGGAACATCGGGAAGTAATACAGGGCTTCGGCTTTGTTTTCAAAGGTGGGTATCTGGTTGTTTACCATGTCCATAAAAATCAGCCAGGCTTCGTCGTGTTGAGGCCCTTTGTTAGTCATGGCGTAGCCGCCCTGCTGTGCCAGCGATTCTTTGGAAACGTATTGGGAATACTCCAGGCCTTTGTTTTCCATGCCTATATCTTGCAGGAATTTTGGATCGCCCCAGCCTTTTTCGGTAAATATTTCTTTCATTTTATGTACACCTTGTCCGGCAATAACGCCAAAGCCTTCACCGCGCGCGAGCTGATGGAGGAGTTCCATGGCGCCGTCTTCGTTGCCGAAATTTAATTTCAATCCGCCGGTTCTTTCTTCATTGATGATACCGTTTTCATAGCATTCCATGACGAACCCAAGAATGGTTCCCCAGCTGATGGTGCAGATGCCGTATGTGTCGCAATAAAAATTGGCTTCGATGGTCCATTCCGGGTTAAATATTCCGGCGCATGATCCTAAGGAGGCCGCTGTTTCGTATTCGGGGCCGTCAACAATCACTTTAGATCCTTTGTAGGGGCCGGTCCTCAGTTCATAATTATCCACACCCTTGGCGCACGACATATTGCATCCTATCCAGCATCCGTCGGGCATATTCTGCGTGAAACGTTCCTTATATCTTTCGGCGTGCACTTTTATGGCATCGGGGTGGCTTCCAAATTTGAAATTATGGGTAGGGAAGAGGTCGTAATCGTTCATGATGTGCGTGAGGTGGGCAGTGCCGATTTTGCGCATCTGGCATTGCGAGTCGTCGAGTTCGCGCATTTCTTTGTTGAAGCGTTTTCCACGTTCCATGATAGCTTCCAGGTCAACAACATTGTTCAGATTGCCCTTTACTCCGGGAACCTTAGCCACCACGGCTTTGATTTTTTTATCACGCAAAACAGTGCCAAGTCCGCCTCTGCCGGCTTGTTTCAGGCGTACCACTTTACGTTTCATGTCGAAAAAAGTAAAGTTCAGGCAGCCGATAAGCGAATAGTCTGCTGCGGTGCCTGCAGAAACTACGGAAACATTCATACGATCTTTTTCATCGTCTGCAAAAACCTCATGAAGCACCTCGCCGATAACATGGCTGTCGATGGGCAGGTCGTTGGCATCATAGATTTCAACTTTTCCGTTCACGCCATCAATATATACGATGACCTCTTTGTCGGATTTGCCCTGAATCTCCATGGAGTCAAAGCCGGCAAATTTCATGAAAGGTCCAAAATAACCGCCGACATTGCTGTCAATGGGTATGTGAGTCTGCGGCGAAATAGCCACGACCAGCGATTTTCCGGAGCCGGAGTATTGGGTGATACCGCATATAGGGCCGGTATTAATCACAATTTCATTTTCAGGGTCGTTCCATTTTGTTTCAGGTTTGGTGGCATCCCATAATAGTTTCAGACCGAAACCTTTTCCCCCGGTGAATTTTTCTTTCATCATTTGCGAAACTGGCTTTTCTTTTATTTCATGGGTGCCCACGTTCACGTACAGGGTACGCATGTTATAGCCTTTTTCAATGGGTTTCAAGGTGTATTGCCATTCCTTTAACAGGCTGTGTTTGCTTTTAAATTCCTGAAGATTCATGATTCGTGTTTTTATAAATATTTGTGTTTACAAAAATAGTTTCTTTTCAGGTACAAAACAAGCGGAAAGCATTAAAAATATTGATATGTAGCGATATGCATATCGAAAAAACGGGCACAAAAAAAACTCATACCGTGATAGAAAAGGTATGAGTTTTTTGATGGGTTACCGAAGTGCTTAGGTATTCATAAAGAGCAGGAACTCTTCGTTGGTTTGAGTAAATTTCATTTTCTCTTTCAGAAATTCCATGGCTTCGATGGGGTTCATGTCGGCCAGGTGGTTGCGCAAAATCCATATACGCTGTAGAACATCTTTTTCGTGGAGGAGGTCGTCGCGGCGTGTGCTTGACGCTACCAGATCGATAGACGGGAACATGCGTTTGTTTGAGAGTTTGCGGTCGAGCTGAAGTTCCATATTGCCGGTTCCTTTGAATTCTTCAAAGATCACCTCGTCCATTTTTGATCCGGTTTCGGTGAGGGCGGTGGCGATAATGGTGAGCGAACCTCCGTTTTCTATTTGGCGTGCAGCGCCGAAGAATTTTTTGGGTTTTTGCAGGGCCGAGGCCTCCACGCCGCCCGAGAGTACTTTTCCGGAGGCTGGCGCCACGGTGTTATAAGCCCTTGCCAGACGGGTGATCGAGTCGAGTAGGATCATCACATCGTGTCCGCATTCAACCAGGCGTTTGGCTTTTTCAAGGACAATGTTGGCAATTTTTACATGACGGTCGGCCGGCTCATCAAAAGTAGAAGCGATTACTTCCGCATTTACGCTGCGTTGCATATCTGTAACTTCTTCGGGGCGTTCATCAACCAGCAGTATGATGAGGTACACTTCGGGATGGTTGTGGGCAACGGCATTGGCAATTTCTTTAAGAATCATGGTTTTACCTGTTTTGGGTTGCGCCACGATGAGGCCTCGCTGTCCTTTGCCGATAGGGGTGAACAGGTCGATGATGCGCGAAGTAACCGTCATCTGAGGATGTCCGGTAAGTTTGAGTTTCTTTTCAGGAAACAGGGGGATGAGGTGGTCGAAATTAACACGGTCGCGGACTATTTCGGGGCTTCGGCCGTTGATGTGTTCCACTTTTACCAGGGGAAAATATTTCTCTCCTTCTTTGGGCGGACGGATTCTGCCTTTAACGGTGTCTCCGGTTTTTAGTCCGAAGAGTTTGATCTGCGATTGCGAAACATAAATGTCGTCGGGGGAGTTGAGATAATTATAGTCAGAAGAACGTAAAAAACCATAGCCATCAGGCATAATTTCGAGCACGCCTTCGCTGGAAACGATACCTTCGAAGTCGAACGAATATTCGGGTTGTTTTTCGCGTTGGGGCCGGTTGCGGTTCATGTGGTCGCGCTGTACGCGTTCCTGTTCATTGGTTTTGTTTTCTTCGGCTGCGGGTTCTTTGATTTCTTCAACGTTACTTGTGCCGTTTTCTCCGGCGCTTGCAGCATGGGCGGTTTCGGCTACCGGGGTTTCCTGAGTGCCGGGTTTTACAGATTCTTCATCAGCAGGCTGGACAGGTCGTACAGTCGTTTCGTCTTCATCCAGCGACGGCAGCATAAAATCAAACTTTTTGGCTTCTTCTTCAAAAAGTTCTTTTTTATAATCCTTATCGATTTTTGGCTCCTGGGTTTTGTTTTCTTCAGTACTGAAAACTATTTCGGGTTGTTTCTCCTGAGTTATTTGCTTTTTTGGTGTGTTTTCAGGTTTTTCTTCAACTTTTTCTATAGGGGTATTTTTTTCAAAAACCTTATGTTTATTGAAGTTTTTCGGTTGTCTTTGCCTTTTTTCAGAATTGTTTGACGGATTATCCTGAGGTTGTGCAAAACCTTCCGGTTTGAGTTGGCCGTTTCCGGCTTGTTGTTTCAGTTCAGGGTTTTCTATGCGCGCTCTGCGTTGGGTTACACGGCGGCGTTTTATATTTTCTTCCGGGCTTTTTTCCCGTGGTTTTGGTTCTTCTGGTTTTAATGCCTGCGTATCGAGAATTTTGTGGATAAGCTCTTTTTTTCTAAGGTCTTCGTAATCGGGAATGTTTAGTTTTTCTGCTATTTCCTGTAGCTCTTGAATGCTCATTCCATTCAGGTCAATGATGTTATACATAAAATGTAGATTGGTTAAGAATTAGTCAATTTGGTGAAAATAGTTTGTAAAATGCTGGTTAAATGAAATGTTTCAGGTAACGAATGTTAGTGAAACAGAATTGCAAACGGGGAAATTCGGTGCAAATATACCAACTTTGATTAAAAAATGAAAAAGAAAATTTTATTTGTTTACCATTTTCACATCCATGGCATCACGCAGGCCATTGCCTGTGAGCATAAAGGCCAGCACGGTGAGCATTATGGCAATGCCCGGAGCAATGGCAAGATAAGCCGAATCAAGGATGATGTATCCGTAATGTTCTTTGATCATGGTACCCCACGAGGGCATGGGTGGCTGAACGCCGATGCCCAGAAAACTCAGGCCGGATTCTATGAGTATGGCCGAAGCAAAGTTGGCTGCCGAGATTACTATCACTGGTGCCAGTACGTTCGGTAAAATGTGCCGGAAGATGATGCGTGTGTTGGTAAACCCAAGCGCCACGCCGGCTTCCACAAATTCTTTTTCGCGTATGCTGAGAATCTGTCCGCGCACCACCCGGGCCACCTCTACCCACATGGTGAGGCCCACCGCGATAAATATCTGCCAAAAACCCTTGCCCAATACAAACGTGATGGCAATAACCAGCAGTAAGGTAGGAATGGACCACACCACATTGATAAACCACATGATGAGGTTGTCGACCCAACCTCTGAAATATCCTGCCAGGGCTCCCAGCAAAATGCCGACCAGCAGCGAAATAAACACCGAAATAAAACCTACCGACAGGCTCACGCGGGTGCCTATCATAATCTGGCTGAGCACATCGCGGCCAAAACGATCACTGCCTAATAAAAACTTTTTTGTGAAGATGTGTTCGGTTTCTGTTTTCTGTTGCAGGCTGCTTATGTCTTCAGTGATGGTCTTGCCTTCAATATCGGTAAAAGTAACCGTTGTTTTGGCCGTAAAGATTTTTTGTGAGTCGGGAGGCAGGGCGTACAGTACATCGGCAAGGCTAAAAGATTTTATTTCACCATTGTTGGGTGTCAGGCCCGTATATTCTTCTACAAATATTTTATCACCTTCAAAATAATACCTTTCGATGGGGATGTCCTGGTAGCGGGTTTTTTCGCCGTAAAGCATTTTTTTAAAGAAACCCGTTTTTTCCTGTGGTTCGTTTTTGCATACCCTGAGCATGGTTACGGTAAATCCCGGTTTTTTGGTGGTCAGTTCCAGGTACTGTTGGTTGGCAAAAGGTGTGGAATCAGGGGTGATGAGGTAGCCTAGTACAGCCACAAAAGCCAGTAAAACAATAAAAATTACGGAACCCATCGCCATGCGGTTTTTCAAGAGTTTCCGCATGGCAAGAGCAGTTAAAGAACCTGAAGCTGTATAGTGCTTCTTCCTGAACATTGATGCTTGTTTCTGCAAAAATATCATTATCTTTCCAAATAATTTTAAATTAATTCCTCGATTATTTAATAATTTCGTTTGAAAATCTGTTATGGAAGATTATTGTTATTACAAAAATTTTAAAATTCATTATAAAGTTTCAGGTTCAGGACCGGCTGTGGTGTTATTGCATGGTTTTACCGAATCGCTGGACATCTGGAACGATTTTGCCAAAGGTCTGGCTGTCTCGTATCGTGTGGTTGCTATGGACCTGCCGGGCCATGGACTGAGCGAATGTGTGGCTCAGGTGCATACCATGGAAGTAATGGCAGCCTGTGTAAAAATGGTTACCGATGCGCTGGACATAAAGCAATTCGTGCTGATTGGGCATTCCATGGGAGGCTATGTTTCACTTGCCCTGGCCGCCTTACATCCTGCGATGGTAAAAGGTCTGGGACTGTTCCATTCTCATGCTTATGCTGATAGCGCTGAATTACTCAAAAACCGCATGCGCACCAACAACCTGATCAAAAAAAATCATTATAATTTTTTGAGCGGGTTTATCCCATCTTTGTTTACTCCCGAAAATCAAATGAAATATGTGAACGAAATAA
>Ga0208040_1002537_pt1 | contig 15874 bp, 6 predicted proteins | sample AD_UKC083_MetaG_FD_184431 | JGI IMG/M metagenome (GOLD analysis project Ga0208040, IMG submission 184431) | Active sludge microbial communities of municipal wastewater-treating anaerobic digesters from USA - AD_UKC083_MetaG (SPAdes) (version 2) | ecosystem: Engineered > Bioreactor > Anaerobic >...
GCAACCATCGATGTCAAAACGGTGCCTGAAATAGCAGTACAGCCTCTCAACCAGACTGTCTGCGAAGATGCGGTTGCCACCTTCGTCACCGATGCAGGCGGCACTACCAATCCGCAGTACCGGTGGTACCTTGACACCGGTTCAGGCATGACAATCATGCCTGGAGAGAATGCAGCCACACTCAGTGTGACGGCAGTCTCAGCAATGAACGGTTACAGGTACCAGGCTGAGATAACAGGCGATTGCCCTGATCCGGTTCTGTCAGACATAGTGACACTCACGGTCAATGAGAAGCCTGAGATCATCACGCAACCAAAAGCTGTGACCCTTTGCTCGGGCGAAGATGCAATCTTCACCGTTGATGCAGGGGTGACAACCAACCCGGTTTACCAGTGGTACGTAAATACCGGTACCGGCTGGACCCCGGCTGCCGGAGCCCGCTACCAGGGGGCCAACACTGCCACCCTGACCGTGGTAAGCACACTGGAGATGATGTCAGGATACCAGTACAGGGTAAGGGTTTCAGGAATCTGCACACCATATGTAGAGTCAACGCCTGTCACTCTTACTGTGACCCGCCAGGCTGAGATTACACAGCACCCGGCAAGCCTCACTCTCTGCGAGGGTGCAGCAGCTACATTCACTGTAAATGCCGGCCTCACCACCAATCCTTCATACCAGTGGGAGAGCAGCCTTGACGGCGGTGTCACCTGGGCACCAATAGGAGGCGCCACCACCCCGACCTATACAATTGCCACGGTGGCCACTGCTGACAACAACACAGCCTACAGGGCGATTGTCAGCAGCAGTTGCGGGTCAAGTGTGACCTCGCTGCCTGCCTTCCTGACTGTCAATGAGCTCCCGGAGATTGTTGATCAGCCTGATGAGGTTATCATCTGCGAATACGCGATAGCAGACTTCATTGTCGACGCCGGCGTAACCACCGGTGCGACCTACAGGTGGCAACGCAGCATCGACGGCGGCACCACATGGAACAACCTGACGGAGACCTCAACCTACTTCGGCGTCTCCACGATGAACCTGAAGGTCAACGGAACAAACAGGATGATGAGTGGAGACATGTTCAGGGTGATAGTATCCGGAACGTGCACACCTCCCGACACCTCAGCAGCTGCACTCCTTACCGTCAATACGGCACCTGAGATACTGGCACAGCCTGTTGCTTCGGCTATATGCGAGAACACCAGCACCTCGTTCAACGTATCGGCACAGGGCACAGCGCTTAACTACCAGTGGTTCGTTGACACCGGTTCGGGCTTCAGCGCCATCACTGACGGCGGGGTTTACTCCGGCGCCACCAGTAACACACTGATGCTGACTGCCGTGCCGCGCACATATGACAACAACCGTTACCGTGTTGAGATTGAAGGCACTTGCGTGCCGAAGGCGATCTCGCAGACAGTGCAGCTTGATGTCTCGATTGAGACTATCATCAACACGCAACCTGCAGACTCAGCAATATGCGAGTTCATGACCGCGAGCTTCACAGCACTTGCCGACGGCGCCAATCTGAGTTACCAGTGGCAGGCCTTCGACGGCAACGCATGGGCTGATCTTGCAAACAGTGGAATCTATATGGGAGTGAAGACTCCCACCCTGATGGTCTTCGGTCCGCCGCGCACAATGGACGGCACCCGGTACAGGGTGGTCATCGGTGGCGACTGCTCGGCTGACCTGATCTCGGACGAGGCTGTACTTACCGTTTACACTGCACCGGAGCTCTCCGATCATCCCGATGAGTTCAGGGGATGTCCCGGCGGAAGCGCCACCTTCAGCGTGGTTGCCGCAGGCACCGACCTGGTATACCAGTGGCAGGTAAACAGCGGAGCAGGCTTCGTCAATGTGACTGACATTGCTCCTTACTCAGGAACCACCACACAAACACTTACAATCAATAACCTCAATCTGTCGATGAACGGTTACCTGGTGAGGGTGGTTGTGTCAGGAACCTGTCTGCCGCCGGTCACCAGCTCGTTCGCACCGCTGAGGGTATACATGGAGCCTTCCATCATATCCGAACCGGCTGATGCAGAGGTGTGTGACCAGGCCGGTGCGATCTTCTATTCGCAGGTGTTCAATACCGGGGCAGGGGAGACAACAGTATGGCAGGTCAACCAGGGTGCCGGCTGGAACAACCTGAGCGACGGCGCCCTTTACCAGGGCACCCAGACACCTCAGCTGGTGATAATGAGCGCCACCACCCCGATGAACGGATGGCATTACAGGCTCGAGATCACCGGTCCGTGCGGCCAGTACTACACCCGCGAGGCTCTCCTGACGGTCAACGCATGGCCTGTGGCAGAGATAGCTCCCGTTGACACACTGCTTGTCTGCGGAGGAATACCCACCCAGCTGCATGGCAATCCTGCAGGAGGCTCGGGCTCCTACACCGCACACAGATGGTTCGGAGACATCGGTCCGCTCAGCCAGTACAACATCGAGAATCCCGTATTCAACACCTCCATGGCAGGTTATTACAGGCTTGTCTACCAGGTCACCGACAGCAAGGGATGCGTCGGACTTGACACCCTGGTGATAGAGGTCGAGAAACCCGTTGCAATGTTCACAGCTGATGTTCCTTCGGGATGCCAGCCGCTTACCGTGAACTTCACCAACGGCTCAACAGGGTACACCTCGCTGCTGTGGGACTTCGGTGACGGGAACACTTCGACGGATGTCAGCCCGGAGCACACCTACCTTAATGAAGGTCCGGCCCTCGATTACCGCACTGTGAGACTGGAGATCACCTCAGCCAACGGATGCGTCTCATCGATGGAACAGAATATCACCGTTTACCCGGAGATACTCTCTGACTTCGTAATCAGTGATGATACCATCTGTTCGGGTGAGAGCATCATGTTCTCGCTCCTGCCTGGCGCCTACAGGTATTACTGGAACTACGGCGACGGATTTCAGGAGACAGGCTCGAATGTGATCAGCCACACCTACTTCAATACCGAAACCACACCGGTCACGTACAATGTCACCCTGAGGACCGAATCGTTCTTCGGATGCATCAGTGAGACCACGCTGCCTGTGGTGGTGTACCCGACGCCGGTGCCGGCATACATTGCAACCCCGGCCTCGCAGGTCTTCCCGGCTGCCACGGTTACCTTCACGAACAACACCAACGCCGGCACATGGACCTGGCTGTGGAACTTCGATGACGGCAATACTTCGACTGAGATGTCACCGGTACACACCTATGCCGCACCCGGCGACTTCGACGTAAGTCTGACCGTCAGCAACGGCATCTGCACAGAGGATGTGGTGCATTCCGTGAGGGTGCTGCCCACGCCTCCGATAGCTGATTTTGACACCATACCGTCAGGCTGTCAGCCGTGGAACGTGGCTATCCACAACACCTCGCTGTATGCCACCACGTACTACTGGGACTTTGGTGACGGGCATACCTCAAATGCCATCAATCCGAACTACACCTACGTGCAGGCAGGAACCTACCAGATTACGCTGACTGTCACAGGTCCGGGCGGACAGGATACCGAGTCGCAGATAGTTTATGTCTATCCTTCGCCAAGGGCGTACTTCGATGTATCACCTGCGAAGGTATACGTGAATGACGAGGAGGTAAGGCTCTTCAACCTTTCCGAGGGTGGCGACAGCTTTATCTGGGAGTTTGGTGATGGTGACACATCGCATCTGCGCGATCCGTTTCACAAGTATACCACTGAAGGGATCTATGACATAACACTTCACGCCTACTCGGCTAACGGGTGCTATGACACTTATACGAAGTCGCCTTCAGTGACTGTGGAGCCTTTCGGTGACCTGATATTTGCCAGTGTGTTCAAGCCCAACCTTGACGGGCCGATAGAGATAGATGAACTGCCGAACAGCGGCGACGCCATGGACCAGTTCTTCTTCCCGCCAATCAGGGAGACGGTGCTTGATTACCACATGCAGATATTCAACAGGTGGGGTACGCTTATCTTCGAGACCTTTGACATCAACATTCCATGGAACGGCTACTACAAGGGCAAGCTCTGCCAGCAGGGAGTCTACGTATGGCTCGTCGAGGGCAAATATGCCAACGGCAGGCCGTTCAAGAAGGCAGGAGATATCACGCTGCTCCATTGATGCAGCTAATGTGCATCGGGCATGGCAGCGCCGGGTCTGAGACCCGGCGCTACGTGCATGTATGGATGATATCAATACGGGATATGATCACGCCGGGTCTGGGACCCGGCGGTACGTGGATGAATGACGGATATCAATACGGGATATGATCACGCCGGGTCTGGGACCCGGCGCTGCCATGTATATCTATGAGAATGGTTTATCGGAGAAGGGTGATGAAAACGGGCTGTCAGGCTGGCTGTCGCCCGAACCTCTTCTCCTGCCCGGAGGATGCGGCGGGGCGGCGGTCATCATGACCAGGGAGATGGAGTTGTCAAGCTCAATCCGGATTACTTCCGGCCTGACATACCTTCTCTTTTTCTCACCCATTGAATATTTACTCCTGCGCCTCAAATATAACCTGTTTGATCCTTATACAATTGAACATTTATCAACTTACGATATACCCTTATTCACAATGACGATCATCTGGCCAGTACTATTTTCTCGAGATATCTCTTTTGCCCGGTCACCACCTCCACTATCAGGAGGCCTCCGTTACCCGGGGCCTGGAATTCCTTAAGCTCTCCGGAGTACAGACGCTCATTGTCTGACATGAATACAACCCTGCCGGTGATATCGAATATCCTGACTTTGCCGGCGGTGCCGTCCCATCCGCTTCCCTGCGGGAGAATGCACACCCTGCCCGGGGCGCTGTAAATCCTAAGAGATGTCTCCTGTATTACTTCTGGTTTGTTTTCTTCGCCTGCGGCGATGGCCTTTTTCTCTGCCGGGATGATGTCAAGTGTGAAACGTCCCGAGATTGTCCCCTCTGCAGCCTGGAAAGAGTATCCGGCTTTTCCGTCAAGACCTGTCCTGCTCCCCGTCAGCCTGTCAGTCAGAACGACAGTGTATCCGGCGAAGGTCTGGAACTGGCTGCCGCTGATCTTGTATGTCCCAGCCTCGTGAATCCCGAGGGTAAGTGGTATGGAAGTCTTCTGCGTGGGCCATGGTATAGCGTTGATGGAGTAGTTCTCCCCGCCTGTTTCAGAATAGATCTTTATGTGACCCTTTACGTGGCTGAATGGTTTGGATGCGTCGAGAAGCCCGTCGAAACCGGTGGTTGCTTCCGGATCGAATCTCACCACCGTTTCATCGGTCTGTGTGGATGATGAAAACTGCAGTCTTATAAGTGGGATTTGTTCCGCCGATTTGAACCTCGGTGCGGCAGTGTGTTCGCGGGCGTTGTCAGGGATGGTGATGTATGTCCCTGTTGCGCGTGTTCGCACGAAGAATCCCTGCAGCGGTGCAATATGTGCCGTGGCGCCGTTCGTTCCCACACCATTTACATATGAGGCCTCTTCGCCAGAGGCGGTCCTCAGGTAATATGCATGCCTTATGAGTTTATGCTCATGTGAGTAGGTGACCAGGTCCCAGTTGATGCCGCATGTAAGTGAGTTGCCGAGGAGGGAGTAGCCAAAAACGGTTGTGTCACCTCCCGAGCCGCTGAACGGAAGGTCTATCCTGCCCATGGAGGTGGTAAGAGACTTGAGGTTGCGGTAGGTCATGATCACGTCTGAAGCAACGCTTACATCATAGCCCTCCTTCGCGTTCAGGTTGCTGAATGGGGTGGTTCCGCCGTACCCGTCATGCCATTGCCAGCCGTCAGACACGTCGGTCAGCACTTTGGATTCGTCATAGCGTACCAGCAACTCGGGCTCTATATCGGTAAAGGCTGTTTTTGACACTGTTGCGGGTGAGGCGATATAGTGCCACCATTCGCCGGTGGGACCTGACGTCAGGAACAGGTCGACGTTTGCATTTCCGCCAGCACCTGAATAGCTTCCGGTAATAAGTGTTGCGTAGGCATTGGCATCAGCGCGCAGAACAAGGGTGCCGTTGTTGGTCAGTGAGGAGAGGGTTACCCTTGCACCGGGCTCGATAATCATTGTCAGTCCTGCGTTCAGGGTGAAGGAGGGACCGGGTGCAACAGTGGGATAAGTTGCCACTCCTGCCGGGATGATTACGTCGGTGGTTCCCGGGCGCACTCCCTTGTCCCAGCCCAGCGGACGGGTCCAGTCGGTTGTCCTTCCCACCCACCTGCTGTACCTTATCTCATAGGCTCCGATATCGGTTTGTCCGATCCGCTGGCCGCCGGCATAGTCGGTTAAAGGCACGGTAACTCCGGGGTAGCTGTCAGTCCCGCTGTCGCGGCAGGGAGAAATAAAGGCAATTGTAAAATCGCCGCTTCCCGGATTTGTGAAGTTCGGACCCTCCGGGTCAGTGTTGGAACTGTTCAGGGTCAAACATCCTGCCAGTGAAGTCCCTTCGATGGCGCAGTATTCAATGACTGATGAAGGAGTGCCGGAAAGGCCGATATTGTCTGAGCTTCCCCAGATGATTGTATTTATTATTCTCGCATCGGGGGAGTTCTCGAGGTAGACTGATTTGCCGCCGGCTGCAGGAGAAGAACTATAAGCTATGGTGGTATTTATTATCTTCGGCGAGCTTGCTATCGAGGCTACTGATCCTCCGCTTCGTGTGGTCGAGAGGGAGCTGTTGCTGTAGATGATGGTGTTTGTGATTACCGGGGAAGAGCCTCCGGCGACGTAGATGGCGCCTCCCTGTTCGATAGCGGAGTTTCCGGTTATGATGCAACCTGATATCACGGGCGAAGTGGTTCCCGCAACTATTATTGCACCGCCGTAACCGGCGATGCAGTTCCGGATGGTGGTGCTGGTGACGGTGACAGAGGATGTTCCCAGATAGAGTCCGCCTCCGTAGTAGCCGATCCTGGTCGCTAACCGCCGGCCGTTCTCAATGGTACAGTAGCTGATGTTGCTTACCCCTGAGGATATCAGGGTGATATTTCCCCATGTGTCCGTCGGTTCGCCGTAAGTGCCGTCAAGGTCGCTGTTGGAAGTAATCAGTATCCTGCTTGAAGAGGTCCCCTGGGCATTGAGCTGACCGGTGCCGTTAACAAGTATCCCGGAGGTACCGGTGGCGGCAATGAGTATCGTTCCCGGAGCGATGGTAAGCTGTTCGTTATCAATAATAATTGTCCCGGTGAAATATTTGGTGCCGGAGATGGTGAATGCGCCTGCCAGGGTCCCCCTGTAAGGATTACCCATACTTCCATCACCCAGGAATTGTGCTGTTACCGGCAAGAACTGAATGACGGCCAGGACAGAAAGTAACAGTATTCTTTTCATGTTAAACCCCTAGTCTTATGATACATTGCTTCCCCCAAAAAAATGGCTTTGACCTATCTATTATTAAACTGACAGAAGACTGAATTGTTGCAAAAGTAAGAAATCTCATCCTATTGGCGATGTTATGATTGAATTTATAAGTTTCGGCTCTGCCGGATTGGAATGACACTTCTTGCTATATTTGTGTATATCACCATCGGATGCAACCGGAGAGGAACACCATAAGGCGTGCCCTTGGCCTCCTGGCGGAGAGCTCTGCAAGGGAGACTGCAATAAGCATCATTATTCTGATCATCAGGGCATTATTACCGCTGTTGGCTGTGTTGTTGCTGCGGTATTTCGTTGACCAGGTGACAGGGGCTGCCGGTTCGGGGATGGCAGAGGGAACAGCATCAGAGGCTTTCAGTGCGGCACCGGGAATGGAAACAGTCTCCGGGATTGCCGGTTCGGGGACGGCAGAGGGAACAGCATCAGAGGCTTTCAGTGCGGCACCGGGAATGGAAACAGTCTCCGGGATTGCCGGTCCGGGGACGGGAGAGGGAACCACTGCTGAGGCTGCTGCCGGAACCGGGGATCTCCCATTGGGCGGAACCGGAAGTCTCCAATTGGGCGGAACCGGAAGTCTCCCCCGGGGCGGCGACGGAAATCTCCCCTGGGGCGGCGGGATGCCGGCAATCCTCATATGGCTCATAGCTGCCATGGCCGTTGCCCTCCTGGCTGACGATCTGCTCTCCTATGCCGGGACCTACATTACCAGGCGGCACTCCTTCCTGGTTGAGGGGCATATCTCATCGCTGATACATAATCATGCCGGTATCCTGGGACTGAAGTATTTCGAGGATCCGCTGTTCCATGACAGACTGGAGCGGGCTGCAAGGGACATTTCATGGAGGCCCGCAGCGCTGGTGTCAGACTTAATCCTGCTGCTGCGCGGGGTGATCTCCTTCATCGCAATGGCTTTTGTCCTGAGGAACTTCGGGCTGGTCCCGCTGCTGATCCTGGTAGCTGTCTTCATCCCCTTCCTGCTGGTCAGGGCCCGCAACTCTTCGAAGCTCTGGGAGGCCCGCAAGAAGGCGACGGCAGATTCACGGCAGGCGTCATACTTCAGCTGGCTGCTCACCGGAGAGAAACCGGCCAGGGAGGTGAAGCTCTTTGACCTCGGCGGTTACTTCGACAGTCTCTTCAGGAAGCACTTCAGGGCATCAAAGGAGCCGGAGCTTGAAGCGGTGAAGAGAAACATCCTTCCCGAAAGCCTCGCTTCGCTGCTCAAGGTGGCTGCTTTTGCCGGGGTATTGATCTATGCAACGTCGCGGTACCTCGCCTCTTCAATCACTGCCGGCGAACTGGCAATGTACCTTGTGGCATTCCGGCAGGCGCTGGTTTACCTACGCGATACTGTCACCGGTTATTCCGGACTTAACGAGAACAGGCTCTTCCTTAATGATCTCTTCAGCTTCCTCGATCTCCGGCCCGAATCGGAGGGCGGAAGCAAGGCGCCGGACCCTGGATCATTCAGGGAGATTGCAGCGGAGAAGGTGACTTTTACTTACCCGGGGGGTGCGCTGCCTGCGCTTCAGGATGTGACTGTCAGGATTGGCCGGGGAGAGAAGGTGGCAATAGTAGGGCCAAACGGATCGGGCAAGACCACGCTGGTTAAGCTGCTCTGCCGGCTGTATGAGCCTGACAAGGGACAGGTCATGGTCAACGGTGCCGATGCTTCAGCCATTGAACCCGGATCATACCGGAAGCTTTTCTCGGTGGTGTTTCAGAATTTCATGCTCTATTACCTGAGCGCAGGTGACAACATAAGGCTTGGAGACAGATGGCCGTCAGCAATTGACGGTCAGCAGCATTATTCCCGGGTGAAGACGGGATCCGGCACAAATAACTGCAGTGATGAAGCCGGGGGTGCCGTGACTGCAACCGGCAGGAAGGCGGAAGAGGAAATACAGGAACCGGAAAGCATGGCTGAAGTGCGGAGAGCTGCTGCCACGGCAGGAATAGGCGGGCTCCTGGAAGCGCTCCCGGAAGGCTATGACACCATGCTCGGGCATCATACCGAAGGAGGACGGGAACTCAGCTGGGGCGAGTGGCAGAAGATAGCTATCGCCAGGGCAGTTTACCGCAAATCTCCCGTCCTGATACTTGATGAGCCTTCCTCGTCACTGGATGCCGACGCTGAATACGAGATCTTCTCTGACCTCTCCCGGATCACCGGAGGCAGGACATGCATCTTCATCAGTCACAGGCTCTCCATTGTGCGTGATGCCGACAGGATCATTGTGCTTGATGGCGGGAGGATAGTGGAGACCGGGACACATGAAGAGCTGATGGCTGCGGAAGGAAGGTATTTTACCATGTTTACCAGGCAGAAATCAATGTACAGATGACCGGGTTGGAGAAAGAAGCGCCGGCAGAAGGCAACGAAGGACTCCAGAGGGCAGTGAGCTTACTTCTGCTGCTGAGCAGAATGGATTTCTCCTCTGAGCAAAAGAGACTGATAGCAGAGGAGCTTAAGTCGTTTAATGAGTGGAAACTGTTAGCCGGATTGGCTGTCAGGCATGGTGTGGCAGCGCTGATCTGGCAGAATTTATCTGATCTGGGGCATGCCGGAGAGGTGCCGGCGACGGAAAGGACTCTTCTGGAGGGGTTGAGGTTTAAATCGATAGCCCGCGTATCATGGATCACTGAAGCTGCTGCCGGGGTGACTGCCCTCCTGGAACAAGAGGGCATAAAAGTGGTGCTGCTCAAGGGTCTCTCCCTTGAGCATACTGTCTACGGCTCGAAAGGACTGCGCCAGATGAGCGATGCCGATCTGCTTGTCGCACCTTCTGATGCACTGAGAGCAAGGGACATACTTGTCAGGGAAGGATTCCGGTCCATGTCCCTGAAATCGCCGCTCTACAGGCACATCATCCTTGACCTTGGCAATCACCTGCCAGAATTGCATCGCGGAGGTATCTCCGTCGATCTGCACTACAGGCTTTTCGGCCCGGAGGGCGAAGAGATGGTGGAGAGGGCGATAAGGGACTCGATTATTACTACCGGGGTTGACCGGGAACCGGGCCGTAATGTTGCTGTGACCAGGGAATCAGAAGCTGTCCATGATACGGAAATCGGCTCCGGACTGGCCCGGGAATCAGTCGCCGGTGCCGACACCGGCTCCTTAGCCAGCAGCAGAGCAGGTATCCCCGGCACCGGAACATTTCGCATCCTTCCCCCGATGACGGCATTCCTCGCCCTGGTAAGCCACATCTACAAGCATGAGATAAAAGGGGAGTTTCAGTTGAGACTCTGGACAGACATATACCTGTTGCTGGACCGGTATGGCAAACAAATACTGATATCCCGGCTGGCTGCTGCGGCGGAAGAGGCGGGCATCAGAAAGGAGACCGCTGCTGTTCTCACAGTAATGGAGCAGGTATGGGGAGTGGCACTGCCTGAGAGCATGGCCGCTGACAGCTCTGCTGCCCAGGAGGCTGCCGTGGCCAGTTTCATGAACAGGCTGGCCCATCCGGGATCAGTCGAATCCATCAGTCAGCGCGAGATGTTCATGAGGAACCTGAAGGCGCTGAAGAGTCCGCGAAAAAAGTTTATTTTCATTCTTGGCGATATTTTCCCCTCCGTCGGATTCATGAAAAGGAGGTATAATTGCCGGTCCAAAGTGGCAGCTTTTCTGTTTTACCCACACAGGTTAGGTAAAATTCCGTGGATTTTAGGTCTCCTGCGGACAGAAAAATACGACAATTAATATAAAATAGAAATAATCGCTAAATAATTTCAATTTTTCTTGGAAACTGACGAGATTTATTATTAATTTTATATCAGTCAAGTTTTTCTATCAGTCAATGTCATGTCAGGGCTTATTTAGATAATGGGTTAACGAGCAAAAAAGATGGGAGCTATGTGTCTGCTTTTTTGGTTTTATAGGTTTTAACTGGCAAGGGCGCTTCAGCTGCGCAGTCTCGCTGCATGAACCGTGCTTTGCGAATGCTGCCGGCACTTCCACGGCAGCTCTGCCCCGGGTTACATTGACCCGGGGCAGTTTTTTCTAGCCTGCTGATGCCGCCGGTTGCCGGGGGTTGCCTGCGGTTGCCGGGCGTTGCCGCCGGATGCCGGTGGGGAGAGGGAGGTGCCCTGGTGCTTCAATTCTTTATGCCTTGCGGGCGTTTCAGCGGTATTTCATTATGCCCTGCGGGCAATTCACCGGTATCTCATGATGCCCTTCAGGCAAGTGGTTTTGTGACGCCATTATGCTGCAAAAGCATTACTTTTGCACAAACAGCCGATGAGATGAAAAGTGCCCTTTACCTATACAATACCCTCACACGCAAAAAGGAACTGTTTGAACCCCTTGCCCCGCCCTTTGTGGGAATGTATGTCTGCGGTCCCACCGTCTACAGCGAGGCTCATCTCGGCCATGCCCGCCCTGCGGTGACCTTCGACGTGCTGTACAGGTACCTGATGCACCTCGGCTACAATGTGAGGTATGTGCGGAACATAACCGATGTAGGGCATCTTGAGAATGAAACTGATGACACAGGAGAGGACAAGATCAGCCGCCGTGCCCGCCAGGAACACCTCGAGCCGATGGAGATAGTCCAGAAATACATGAACAGCTTTCACCATGCAATGGAGAAGCTAAACACTCTGCCTCCGTCCATAGAACCCCGCGCAACCGGCCACATCATCGAACAGCAGCAGCTGACTGAAAAGCTTATCGGCGAGGGTTACGCCTATGAGGTGAACGGTTCCGTTTATTTCGACGTGGAAAAGTATGACGGCAGGCATAATTACGGCATCCTTTCCGGACGTGTACTTGAAGATATGCGTGCCAACAGCCGCGCACTGGAGGGACAGGACGAGAAACGGGGCCAGTTCGACTTCGCCCTGTGGAAAAAGGCTGCACCAGGACATATAATGAGATGGCCTTCGAAATGGAGCGATGGTTTTCCCGGATGGCACCTCGAGTGCTCGGTGATGAGCACGAAATATTTAGGAGAGACATTTGATATCCACGGCGGCGGAATGGACCTGATCTTCCCGCACCACGAGTGCGAGATTGCCCAGAGCACCGCTGCCCAGGGACACCAGCCGGTGCGATACTGGGTGCATAACAACATGGTGACAATCAACGGCCAGAAGATGGCACGGTCACTCGGCAACTTCATCACCCTCGAGGAGATGTTCTCCGGATCGCATAAGCTTCTGGCCAGGGCATATTCACCCATGACCATCCGCTTCTTCATGCTTCAGGCTCAGTACCGCAGCACGCTCGACTTCAGCAATGAGGCGCTGCTGGCAGCCTCGCTGGGACTGCAGAAACTGATGAATGCGGAGAAAACTCTGGCCGGGCTGATACCTGGCGGGAGCTCCACTGCTGATATAAGCGGCATCGCCGCGAAGTGCCATGAGGCCATGAGCGATGATCTGAATACACCCATCGCAATTGCCCACCTCTTCGACGCAGTCAGGATCATCAACCTGGTCAACGATGGGAAGGAGAAGCTTTCGGCAGAGGATATCAGGTCACTGCAGGAACTCTTCCGCATATTCATACATGATCTCTTCGGCCTCAGGGCGGAGGAGTCGGCCGGCAACGACAGGCTGGAAGGCGTCCTGAAACTGCTCCTTGACATCAGGCAGGAGGCGAAGGCGAAGAAGGAGTGGGCTGTCTCTGACCGCATACGCGACAGGCTGAGCGAACTGGGGATCACGGTCAAGGACCGCAAGGACGGGTACGACTGGGAGATAACGGCATGAGCCTCACCCCTTACAAATCAGATATTATTCAGATCGGCAGCCTGACAATGGGGGGCGATCTCCCCGTACGCGTTCAGAGCATGACCAACACAGACACCCTCAACACGGCTTCGAGCGTCAGCCAGTGCATCCGGATCATTGAGGCGGGAGGTGAGCTGGTGAGGCTTACGGCCCAGGGAGTCCGGGAAGCGGAGAACCTTGCTGCCATCAAGAGCGGACTTCGGGCGGCAGGATTTGAAACGCCGGTGTGCGCCGATATCCACTTCAATCCGGGTGCTGCCGAGGTGGCTGCACGGATCGTTGAAAAGGTACGCATCAACCCTGGCAACTATGCTGACAAACGTGCTTCATTCATCAGGCAGGAGTTCTCGGACTCCGAGTGGAAGGCAGAACTGGAACGCACCAGGGAGAGACTGATGCCGCTCATAAAGATATGTACTGAATATGGTACCGCTGTCCGCATAGGGGTAAACCACGGCTCGCTCTCTGACCGGATCATGACCCGCTATGGCAACACCCCCGAGGGGATGGCTGTGTCGGCAATAGAGTTCCTGAAGATATTCAGGGGAGAAGGATTCAACAGGATCGTAGTCTCAATGAAGTCTTCAGACACACTCACGATGGTTATGGCCAACCGGCTCCTGGTGAAGATGATGTTTGAAGAGGGGATGCATTACCCCATTCACCTGGGCATCACTGAGGCGGGCGAGGGCGAGGACGGGAGGATAATCTCCGCCGCCGGGACGGGTACGCTGCTGGCTGAGGGGATAGGTGATACGGTCAGGGTATCGCTTTCTGAGCCGCCCGAGGCCGAGATACCTGTTGCCCGCGCAATCATAAAGGCTGTTGCCGGTGAGGCAGGCCGGGTGAAGAATCCTGTTGCGCCGCTGGAGAAGCGAAGGCCGGGGGAGAGATGGTTCCCGCAGGTATATACCCGTGAAAGAGACCGTTTCAACGATGAGTCAGGCGCACCATACACAGGTGATGTGCTGACCGCCTCACCTGATGAGCTTCAGGCTACGGAGGGCAGGCAGGCTTATGACCGGATTCTGAATCCCGTTTTCAACTGCGACGATCCGGAACAGCTGGCCATAGAAGCTGCCGCGCTGCTCGGAAGATTCTTTATTGCGCGCCATCCGGCGGGACTCTGCATATCAAACAGTGGTGCAGTTCAGGGAGATGCACTGCGAAGGCTGGCATTCTCCGTTCTTCAGGCTACCGAGGCGAGGATCACCCGCACCAGGTACATCTCATGCCCCACCTGCGGCCGGACGAAGTTTAACCTGCAGGAGGCGGTGCGTAAAGTGAAGGAGGCCACAGCACACCTCACCGGAATGAAGATAGCAGTGATGGGATGCGTGGTCAACGGCCCCGGCGAGATGGCCGGAGCTGATTACGGATACGTTGGCGCCGGAGAGGGGAAAGTCCACATCTACCGGGGAACCGAAGCTGTTCTCAAAAACGTGCCTGAAGCAGAAGCACTTGACAAACTTCTTGAGCTGATCAATAACGATCAGGCCAGGCAGTGACCGGATTAAACACTTCAGTGCACCCCCGGTATTTGTCTTATCAGGTTATTCCTTCTCAGTTGAACCAGCCAGCCGGTAATCAAGTTGCCTCTTCTGAAGGTCGGCTTTCACCACCTCAACGCTGATCTTGTCGCCAAGCATGTAAACCTTGCCTGACTGCCTTCCGCGTATGCAGTAGTTTTCCTCGTCATATTCGAAGTAATCATCCTGCAACTCCCTGATGGCAACCATTCCCTCGCACTGGTTCTCAATGATTTCGACATAGATGCCCCATTCGGTCACGCCGGAGATCACGCCCTCGTACACTTTCCCGATCTTGTCGCTCATGAACTCCACCTGCTTGTACTTGATCGATGCCCTCTCGGCGTCGGTTGCAAGGCGCTCCATCTTAGAGGAGTGTTCGCACATTTTTTCATACTTGTCCTTATCGCGTGCCGGTTGTCCTTCCAGATATTTTGTCAGCAGCCTGTGCACCATCATGTCGGGGTACCTGCGGATGGGCGAGGTGAAGTGGGTATAATGCCCGAAAGCGAGGCCATAATGGCCGATGTTGTCGGTGGAATAGACCGCCTTGGCCATGGAGCGCAGGGCGAGGGTCTCGACGATGTTCTGCTCTTTCTTTCCCGAGACCTCCTCCATCAGCTTGTTCATTGCTGCCGGGAGGCCCTTGACGTTTGCAGTGTCAATCTCATAGCCAAACCGCTTGATGAAGTAGCTGAACGAGCTCAGTTTCTCAGGATCGGGCTTGTCATGGATACGGTACACAAATGTTTTTCCTTTCAGTTTTCTGCCGACATATTCAGCCACCCGCTTGTTGGCAAGCAGCATGAACTCTTCAATTAACTGGTTGGAAGTTCCGAACTCACGGAAGAGAATGCCCAGGGGCACTCCCTTCTCACTCAGGTTGAACTTGACCTCGAGCCTCTCGAAGGCGAATGAACCGGAAGCAAAACGCTTGCTTCGCAGCAGCTGTGCCAGGTTGTGGAGGGTCAGAATCTGCTCCTTCATATCACCCTCACCTGTGTCAATAACCTTCTGGGCTTCGCCATATGAAAACCGCATGTCTGAACTTATGACGGTGCGTCCGAACCACTCATTCACAACGTTAGCCTTCGCATCCATCTCAAAAACAGCTGAATAGGTCAGCTTGTCCTCTGACGGGTTAAGCGAGCAGATATGGTTTGAGAGCCTCTCAGGGAGCATCGGTATGGTGCGGTCGACCAGGTAGACGGAGGTTGCTCTTTCCTGGGCGACTTTTTCTATAGGTGAACC
>Ga0208040_1002579_pt1 | contig 15695 bp, 8 predicted proteins | sample AD_UKC083_MetaG_FD_184431 | JGI IMG/M metagenome (GOLD analysis project Ga0208040, IMG submission 184431) | Active sludge microbial communities of municipal wastewater-treating anaerobic digesters from USA - AD_UKC083_MetaG (SPAdes) (version 2) | ecosystem: Engineered > Bioreactor > Anaerobic >...
CAGCGTTAGTCTGGATGCCATCATCATATCCCACGCTCACCTCGATCATAGCGGCGCGCTGCCTCTGGTAGCGAAGGTGTCGCCGGGCGCAGGCATTTACGCGACGACGGCTACCCGGGACTTGGCCAACGTGCTGTTATATGACTCTATAAAGGTTGCGGAATTCCGGGAGGGGCTGCAGCTTTTTGACGCAGACGATGCCGAACAGGCCCTTGACCGGACGATGACTTACGGCTTTGAGGCTGCATTCGAGCCTGCTCCAGGTGTTTTGGCGAGTTTCCTTCCCGCCGGGCACATACTGGGGGCTGCGGCCGTGCTGCTGCAGATGGAGGAGGGGACTCTGCTCTACACGGGTGATTTCACCACCTTCGAGCAGGAGACTGTGGGTATGCAGCGGTTCACGAGCGTATTGCGGCGCGGGGTTGATGTAGCAGTGGTGGAGGCGACTTATGGTTCGCGAATACACGCTCCCCGGTCGCATGAGGTGCGCAGGCTGCTCGACGCCATCGGCGAGGTGATAACTAGCGGGGGGAGGGTGCTGATCCCTGCGTTCGCTGTGGGTCGGGCTCAGGAGCTGGTGCTGGCGCTCCGAAACTACATCAGGCGAACGAAGAAGAAGTTTCCGGTTTATGTGGACGGGCTAATACGGAATGTGAACGCAGTGTTTGCGCGAAATCCGTCGTATTTGGCAGACAGGTACCGCAAGGAGGCGCTGCGAGGAGAGGAGCTCTTCTACACCAACGGGATAGAGGCGGTGACTACGAAGGCGCAGCGCGACAAGATAATGGCGTCCGGCGAGCCGTGTGTGATCATAGCCAGTTCGGGGATGCTGACAGGCGGCGTGTCTCCGCTATATGCAGAGCGGATTGTGGAGGGGCGGAAGAACCTTCTGGCCATCGTGGGCTACCAGGACGAGGAATCCCCCGGCCGCCGGTTGCTTGATCTGGCTGGCCGGAAGGAGGGCGAACGCGCAATACGGATTGGGGACGCTGAATACCAGGTCAGGTGCAGTGTGGGGAAGTTCGGACTCTCAGCCCACGCAGATTCGATAGGCATCGCAGCATCGATCAAGCCGCTTGCTCCGCGGGTTGTGCTGGTCAACCACGGTAATGATGAATCGCTAGAGGCCATGTCGGAGGCGCTGGCGTCGCAATTGCCGGAAGCCAGAGTGGAGGTCGCTTCGCCGGGGGTGGCCTATGAGTATGCGGCCTGCGGTGATGTGGCGGCAGAGGGCAGCATGGCGACTGAGGGCAGCCGAACGACTGAAGGTGGCATGGCGACTGCGAGACGCCCCAGGAAATACTCACTAAACCCGAAGCTCAGGGAGATATCGATGCACCGAGATGATGCGGTCGTACCCGAGATACTCTGGCATCATCTGCTGGAGAACGATGTGGGCGGGACGACGGTGACGATTGCCGATTTGCTGGCCACCTGGTTCGGAAGCAGCGCAGAGAACCTGGTGGAAGAGGAAAAGCAGGCATTTCGGAAGGCAGTTCGCGATAGTCGATGTTTCCGTACGATGGGGACTAACCCTAACGCTGCATACGTATTGACAGATGATGAGTACAAAGAGGCAATCACTCCGAAGCAGATGGAGCAGAATGCTGCATATGCACTCATCCAGGCGAGGTTGGCCGAATTCGGCTTACAGCGAATTGGGTTCGCTCAGGGCCAGGGCGGTACTGTGACACTCTATTTCCCGACTCCCAAATACGCAAAGCGCTGCCAAGATGTCATTGAGCAACTGGGGCGCCAGATGCTGCGCGATGTGGAAGTGGCGCAGAGCTCCAATATGGAGTTTCTGAAGACTAAGATCAGGTCGGAGTTGGCAGACGAATTCGGAATCACGCTGATACGTGACCCCTCCTTTGGCCCACAGACTGTGACGGTCAGGACCAATGCTGGCGCTGACCAGCCCGGTGTGAATATGCGGACATTGGGCGAGTACGCCCAGGAGTTCGAGGACGAAACCGGGTTCAAACTGCAGTTCAAGTCGGATAGCGCAACTGCGAAACCGCAATCGCATATACTGCAGCTACCGCAAGAAACGCGACTGGTGTCCGAGGTGGGTTATGGGCAGGGCCGATTTGGGGCTGAGCTGACCCAGCAGGCTGAGCGGGCCCATTTGCTGGAGCAGAATGCGGCGAGGCAGGTGATCGATGAGGCTTTCGCGGGCAATCCTGATTGCCCGAAGGTGAGCATATACCGTTCTGAAGGCCGCATGGTTCTGTCATTCATCACACCGCAGGTCGGGGCGAGATACCGCGCACTCATGGATGACCTGGAGCGGATAAGCGGGTGGCGACTGGAAGTGCACGAGAGCGCGCGCATCAATGAACTGGCAGACATAGCCAGGCAGCTGCTGTGGGGCAGCAAGCTCGGCGACATGAAGGTGGGGGTGCATTCTGGGTACGCCGAAGCACGGGGTAGCCTGAGTGTGGAAGAGGCTGTTGCAGCGGATCTCAATCGGCGATATCTGGAGCTAACAGGCTACGAACTTCGGTTCAGGCGTACTTAGGTGCACACCTTGGGCGTGAGGGGAGGCGGCTGGAACATGGTAGTCGATATGTCCGGCAAAGTGCCCTCCACAAGGATGGACGTCGAGTGGCGCGCGCTCTGGATGACGCATGAATATGTCTAAAAAACGTCCGCACCCCCCACCTGGTGAAGCGGCCAGTTTCGTACCAGTGAGGCAGTATGAGGAGTGTAGCAGTGGCAGATGCACATCGAGATGGGAGACATTGATGTTCCTGTTTATGTCCGGACTGGCGGGTTGGTTCGGGCAACACTAATATCCAGGCCTAACCGGTTTTTGGCGATCGCACGTTTGGATTCAGACAACCTGGAGCTTAACGCGGGTGAGAGCAGGCCGGGGTCGGTTAAGGCGCATGTAGCTGATCCAGGGCGATTGGAGGAACTGCTGTTTCCGGGTGCGATTGTGTACCTATGCAGGGCGAAGCCCGGCAATGCGCGTATTGCGCGGAAGACTGAGTACAGTCTAGTTCTGGCAGAGCATAATGGCATTCTGGTTTCGGTGGACTCAAGGGTGCCTAATGAGCTCACATATACGGCTTTGCAGTCAGGATTTTTTGAGGAGTTGCGTGAATACAGAGGGATAACGAGGGAGTCTGTGTATTTGAGCAGCAGGTTTGACTTCCGTCTCACCAGCGAAAACAGACATGCATCGGATGCGATACCTGCTGCAGAAATTCCGGACTGCTTTGTCGAAGTCAAATCTGTCACACTAATACGGGATAATATCGCGCTTTTCCCCGATGCGCCTACCGCACGTGGAGCTAGGCACATGCGGGAACTCGCAGCAGCGGTTTCACAGGGCTTCCGTGCGATGGTGATATTCGTGATCCAGCGTGAGGATGCTGAATACTTCGCGCCTAATGCAGTAATGGACCCCCAATTCGCGGAGGCATTATGTACTGCGGTTAGCGCTAATGTGGGGGTAATAGCAGTGAAATGCGATATTGCCGAATCGGGGGCAATCACGCTCAATAAGGCTGTTCCGGTGATCCTACCTAGCTCGACTCCGCACCCCAAATAGCCTGATCCGCGATAATCTGCAACTGCTTTAGCTGCGCTCCTGCTGTGCGCGCAATCTGCTGGGTTGGAACCGGATTCCGGGTGCAGACTGGAATCCGATTCCTGCTTTCGCCGCGGCATTGCGGGAATCTGTTTCCCATCTCTGACTCGACATTGCGGGAATTTGATTCCAGGTTGGGGCTGGCTGATGTGTGGAATGAGATTCCCGATTCAGGCGGTCGGGATGGTGGAATGAGATTCCCGATCCAGTCGATCAGGATGGTGGAATGAGATTCCCGATTCAGGCGGTCGGGATGGTGGAATGAGATTCCCGATCCAGTCGATCAGGATGGTGGAATGAGATTCCCGATTCAGTCGATCAGGATGGTGGAATAGGATTCCCGATCTGGGCAACCTCGATAGCGGAACCGGATTGCAGGTCTGAGCCATCAGTACAGTGGAACGCGATTCCAAGCCCGAGCCATCAGTACAGTGGAACGCGATTCCAAGTTCGAGCAACCCAGGTGGTGGAATTCTGTTCCCGGTCAAGCGAATTCACCCTAACAGATCACCCATTCGGTTGACGATGAGCATAGCAGATTATGCTAAAATGAGTGGCATGGACACCGTGAATGTGCCAGTTGAGGTATTCAGCGACAAGAGGCTGAGCAGGAGCGCGAAACAGCTGCTCATAGGCATAATGTGGCTTGCTGCCGGGAGGAAGCAGTGCACTGCGACACCGAAGGCTTTGGCAGCTGCTGCCGGGTTCAAAGCCAAGAAGACTGTGTTGCGTCACCTCAAGGAGTTGGAGAGATTGGGGTGGATTGACCTAAGCCCGCATGATGTGGAGATGCCTGAGATGAGCGCGGATTGTGAAGCAAAGAGACGCTCAGATAAGCTCAGCATAAGCCTTCGCAATCCGATCAGGGAGCAGAAGGCCAGGCAGATCAGTCAACTTGAGGCGGACATCAAAGCCGCGCCAAACAAAGGCGAGGCTTTAATGCGCAAAGTACTTGATCTGGTGGTCCCGGATACGAGATTCATGGACAATTACAGGCCTGAGTTTCTGAAGAACCCCATGACCGAACAGTGTTTGGAGTATGATCGATATTACGAGGTGGGGGTGGCATTCGAGTTTAATGGCCCCCAGCATTATGGACCGACTGACAGATTCCCTGATCCGAGGAGCGCTGCGGCGCTGAGAACGAGAGATCTGGTGAAACGTGGGCTCAGCGCTGAGAATAGCGTTATTCTGATAACGGTTCGGGCCGCGGATTTGTCGATAAGCAAAATCTGCAAGCTGGTCAAGGGACATTTGCCCATCCGCAGGCCGAACAGAAACGATCTCTACGTAGTGCGATTGCAGGCCATGCTCAGAAGATATGTAGAGAATAGTGAGCGTGCCGGAGCGGGACCTGATGCGGAGTCCGCAGACTAGGACATTGCGCAATATCGGAGCCAAACGCTGAACCGGCGCCAAACCCTGAACCGGAGCCAAACGCTGAACCGGCGCTAGACCATGAACCGAAGCCAAACCCTGAATTAGGATCAGGCGCCAAGCTTGGATCCGCAGCATCATATGGTATCATGCCGATGCCATCAGGTTCTATATCGGGTGATCAGCGATCGAAGTATACGTTTTTCCCGGTTGCTGACAGTGGCACTCCGAGCACTACATCCGCGTCTATGAGGCCGATTTTGCGCACTACGGGTCCAATGCGGTACATAATTCGGTTGTCTACGTTGTGGATGGAGGCTGTTTTCACAGCTGATGATAGTGCGATGCCCAGATCCATGAGCCTCCAGGCACAGTAAGGCCCACTGAATTCAGGCCCTTCCTGAGGCTCGGGCATGTCAGCGCATTTGGCATAACCACAAGCGCCGCAGTTGAGCGACAAGGGCTTTGCGTCCTTTATCCCGACTAAAAGCACAGCTCCGGCTGCCTTTACGCCGACCGCGTCGCGGTCGAAGTTCGGCTTGCCGCTCTGCTGCCCGTATTGCACCATCCCATCTGCAAGAGCTCTAAGCTCTTCTCCAGCTATGACCTTCGTCACGACGTAGCTTCTGCCTCCGGCCTTGGGAGCCGTGACAGCTGATAGCTCCATCATTTCTGCGATTAGCTTCAGAGTTGATTCCACCAGATTCGGACCGCCAGCAGTCTAATGCAGCATTTCTGAAGTCTCAGTACACTGCATTTCCCCGGCAAGCCCTTCCTCCCTCCACACCATATTGCTGTAATGCGACCCCAATTTGTCGTTTGGATGCTCTATGTTGCACTAGATATCAGACCCGGTGAGCGCACATTCTATCTCCTCCGCGATGGTATGCGCTGCTGCGACTGGGTGCGCTGCACGTGTGATGGGACGACCGATCACGACATAATCCGCGCCGCGCTTGATCGCTTCATAGGGGGTGTTTATGCGCTTTTGATCGTTAGAGCCATACCATGTAGGGCGGATTCCCGAGGTCACTATCTTGAAGTCCTGCCCGCAGACTGCACGCACAGCAGCTGTCTCACTGGCTGAGCATATCACCCCGTCAACCCCTGCACTCTGGGCTCTGCCGGCGAAGCGCACAGCCGCATCACGCACGAGCATGTCGCGAATCAACATGTCTTCTTCAAGCTGACGCTGGTTCATGCTGGTTAGTACCGTTACCGCCAGCACGGTTGGAGCAGGTCTGCCGATTTTGCGCGACTCATCAGAGACGGCATTGGCCAACTCCCTCAGCATTACGGTTCCGCCGGCGGCGTGTGCGGTCAGCATATTGCATCCCAGACGCGTGAGGGCGCGACCTGCAGCCGCTACTGTACTGGGGATATCATGAAGCTTGAGGTCTACGAATACCTGCCCCATCTCCTGTAGTCTGCCTACGATCTGGGGCCCTGTTATGCTGAACAGACGTAGGCTGACTTTGAAGGCGCCGACATGTCCAGAGAGCCTGTCTGCGAGGGACAACGCTGCTTCCTCGGTATCAACATCGAGTGCCAGTATAATACGGTCCTTTGAATTCACCGCAACGTGCCGCGATCCCGAAATCCCGCCTAAAGCGGCACATCATCCTCCTTCTCAGGCCGGCTTGTATGTCGCGTGTCTTCATCTGACTCAAGACGCGCGATTTGTCAAGATGAGCCTGCGAGGTCGTGTTAGTGGGTGGAAGACCTGACTGATCGGGCGTGCCTGCATTTGGTGCTGCGAATGCGCTATGGCTCATTGATTGGATGATATCGAAGGGTGACGTCTCTGTCAATCATTGCATGTTGCAGTTATCCGTCGCGGTTCGCAGTTGCAGTTCGCCGTCGCGGTTCGCAGTTGCAGTTCGCCGTCGCAGTTCGCCGTCGCAGTTCGCGGTTGCAGTTCGCGGTTGCGGTTCGCGGTTGCGGTTCGCGGTTGCAGTTCGCGGTTCTGGTTCACAGTTCCGTTTACACTGCTCCGCGTAAACGGTATAATCAGCGGCAGACGCGGTTTGGAGAGGAGGAATCATTACTTGACTACTTATAGCACGTGGAATTACGCGCTGATCGGCGCTTTTGCGGCATCATGTCTCTCTCTTGCGTTCTACTTCGCATCAAGTGGCGCGCGCATTGCGGCTACGCGCGAGAGGCTAGCGCAGCTGGCACGCGGCCTGTTCGCAGTTGAGTTTATGCTGCTGCTGGCAGCCTCAGCAGCGCTGTTCACGGCATTTCTCAAACACGACTTCCGTCTTGCTTATGTTGCGAGCTACTCATCAAGGGGCCTATCTGCCTTTTACCTTGTATCCGGGTTCTGGGCCGGTCAGGAAGGAACGTTCCTGCTGTGGGCTGCGATTTCGGGGGCCATCGGGCTGATACTGGCAGCTAGCTGCAGTCATGCCACCTTGGGCGGTCGAATCCGAACAGGTTCTTGGCTGTCATCGGCCTCGCCATCATCGAAGGCGCCTAATGCGGCGGTGTCGGCACAGGCACAGGCACTGGCAGAGGCGTCTGTGATGCGGTTCTATGTGCTCGTGCATACAGTGCTGATGGTCTTGCTGCTCAGGGCGACTCCATTCCGCCTGCTGCCTGTAGTGCCTGTAGACGGTGCCGGTCTCAACCCGTTGCTACAGGACCCATGGATGGTAATACACCCCCCAATTGTCTTCATTGGATATGCATTGTATGCGGTTCCTTTCGTGTACGCCATGTCGGCGCTTGCGCGGGATGAATACTCGGAATGGGCGAAACCCGCATTGGCCTGGACGGTCGCAGCCTGGCTGTTTTTGGGCGCCGGCATCATTATCGGAGCCAAGTGGGCCTACGCCACGCTGGGATGGGGAGGATACTGGGGTTGGGACCCTGTGGAGAATGCGTCGCTGGTTCCGTGGCTTTCGGGGGCGGCTTTGATGCACACCCTGATAGTGCAGCGGGAGCGGGGCAAGATGGTGCGGACCAACATTGTGTTGGCCGTAGTCTCGTTCATGCTCATCGCTTACGCAACCTTCCTCACTCGCAGCGGAGTGCTCTCGGATTTCTCGGTCCATTCCTTTGCCAGCCTGGGGCTGTCGTCTTGCCTGGTTTCGGCATGTGTGCTTTTCGCAACGTTGTCACTTTACATGCTCGTATGGCGCTGGAAGAGCATGACTTCAAAGCGCAGTTACAAAGAACCGTATGACCAGATTGTGTCGCGAGATTTCGCCTTTTTCCTGACTGCTCTGCTATTTGTGGCATCAGCGGCGATCGTCTCGCTCGGGACCAGCGCGCCGCTGCTCACAAGCCTCTCTGGGAATCCGTCTTCTGTAGGACAGGCGTTCTACAACATGACCAACGCCCCGCTGGGATTCCTCCTCATGCTGACCGTTGCGGTATGCCCGCATTTGGCCTATGGCGCTTCGACGCCTGCACAGGTCGGCAATGCGATGCTTGTTCCCGCCATTGCGGCCTTGGCGCTCACCGTGATAGCGCTGCTACTCGGAGCCACTGGCGTGTGGTTCGTCCTGTTCCTGTTTGCAGCGTTTCTCGCGCTTGTGGGCAACATAGCAGTGCTGGTCAAGCGTGCACGGGCGCGCATGAGTCTGCGGGTGATGGGTGGTCTCGTTGCTCACGTAGGCATAGCGCTGGTCCTTATCGGAGTGATCGCCACGTCTGCCTACAATCGGACTGAGACTCTCAGCCTGCGAGCGGGCGAGGAGAGTACGGTGCTTGGCTGGAAGATTGCATATGTGTCGCGCGACGAATTCGAAATCGCAGGCAGTCACCAGCTGTCTGTCGCATGGAATCTGGAGGTATCGAAGCCTGGAAGCAGCACTGCTATTGCCGCAATGCCGTATATGCGCCCCACTAATCAGGGGATGCTGCGCCATCCGGCCATAGTAAATACGTTTACCAGCGACCTCTATATCTCCCCAGTTCAGGAGGATACGTCTCCGGAGCCGTCGTGGGCCGACAACGCGAAGGAGTTCAGGCTGCATAAGGGCGAACAGGTTGAGATTGAGGGCCTGGCTGTGAAGTTCGTGGGGTTCGATATGAGTCAGCACCTGGGCGAAAATGTGATGGCTGTCGGGGCTACTCTCGACGTGTCAGACATCTCGTCTGGCAGGGAATTGGGGACTGTGACTCCAGTGCTGGGCTTTGCCGCGGGCGGGCAAGTGCAGACGGATGCGCTCATCGATTCGGATGCGACCGATGCCGGCAATGCTGCAGGTTCGCGGAGTGTGGCGTTCAGGCTGATGTCGATTGATGCCGGCGCCGGCGTGGCCGTGCTCCGCATGGGCAGACTACTGCCTGAGGACGGGGCGCCACGAACTCAGAGCAGCCAGCAATCCGTGACGCTGGAGGTCAGTGTGAAACCTTTCGCCAGCTTGCTCTGGGTGGGTTCAGTCCTCCTTCTGGCCGGCACTGCTGTGGCGGTTGTGCGGAGGGCGAAGGACGCAAATCGGTAACACACGCAAATCGCTGAGTTGACAGAGCAGGCTCCGCTAGTTAAAATTGGATTGTACTGACCGGTCAGTATAAATCAGGTCAGCCCGAGAACGGTCATCATAGAACCTGCGGAGGGCGGGGCTGCAATTTGCGTTGGGGCGCTCGGCTTCTGGACATTGTCGGTTCGATCCCTCGGTTCACGGTGCGGCACCGGGTGGCAATCCTGATTACTGCGGCTGTTCTGCTTGTGCCTGCGGTGTACGGCACTTTGAACGTTTCGATCGAGTACGACCTGTTGAAATACATGCCCAGGGATCTGGAGTCTGTGCGCGGGTATGAGGTTCTGGATCGCGAGTTTCGATATGCTGAGCGTGCAGCGGTGGTAGTCAAAGGACAGCCTGACTGGGCTGTCCTTTCGCTTAAAGACAAGCTTTCGAAGATAGACGGAGTGTCGTCAGTCTTCTGGCTGTCGGACTTGGCCGATCCAACCATTCCCCACGACTACCTCGGCGAGGAACTGGTGTCGCAGTTCTACAGGGGGGATGATGGAGATATCACCTTCCTCATGGTCAGCTTGGCTGAAGACAGTTCTTCGCCCCGTACTGTGCAGGCGATAGACGACATCAAGCGCTTGCTGGGCGAAGGCCAGTACCTTGTGGGCGAGGTAGTCAGCGGGATCGAAATGAAGGAACTGGGCATGAGCCAGATGCCCAGGATGATACGGACCGCTGCAGTGCTGATCTTCCTAGTGCTGATCGTCACATTGCCTTCAGCGGCTATGCCCTTCATATTCATGGTGACGATCGGCGCCGCCTATGCCTACAACATGGCCATATCATACGCACTGGGGCAGAAGGTGTCTTACCTCACTAGCTCGGTCGCCGCCGCCATGCAACTGGGTGTGACGATGGACTACTGCATCTTCCTGATGCACAGTTTCCATGCCGAGCGGCAGCAAAGCCCTGCTGGTGCGAGCGCAGGTGTGAGTGCGAGCGCAGATGCGAGTGCGAGCGCGGGCGGTAATGGCGGATCTTCCGCGGAAGCGGAGGCAGCGATGGAGCGTGCAATCGCCAAGACTGCCAATGCAATCCTGTCGAGCGCGCTCACTACGGCTGCGGGTTTTGCTGCGCTGGCGCTGATGCGTGTGCGATTGGGGGCGGACATGGGGCTATTGATGGCCAGGGGTGTGCTGCTCTCGGTAGTGTGCACGCTGGTGGTATTGCCCAGCCTGGTGCTGGCACTCCAAAGCGTCATCGACAGGCTGACCCACCCCGTGCTGCTCCCGAGCTTTCGCGGTTTGGCGTCATTGGTGGTGCGCGGGCGAGTTCCTGTGTTTGCCGTGGCCCTCCTGGTGCTGGTTGTGGGATTTGTCGGCTCCTCGCGGGTGAGCCTGAGTTACGACATTGACAGCACGTTTCCCCGCGACATGCCGTCCATTGCGGCTATGGAGGAGTTCGGCGATGTAGTCAGCGGGCTGAGAGAGATGTACATTGTCGCAAGGGGAGTGCCCGGCTGGCGACTCCAGCGCATGACTGCGGCGCTTCGCGGGATGGATGGCGTCACCGGTGCCGGCTGTTTGGCTGATGTAGTCGATCCTGCCGTGCCACTCGATTTTGTGCCCGATGGTGTCGCATCAAGGTATGTGGCGGGCGAATACAGCGCTGCCATATTGAGCGTCGATAGCAGAGCATCTGACGAGGCTATGAACAGCCTGATTGCCGGCATTCGAGAGATGCTGCCGCGCGCCCTGGACCAGGCGAACGCTTCGGACGCTTCGGATGCCTCGGGCGCCTCGGACGCTTTGGGCGCTTCGGGCGCCTCGGGCGCTTTGGATGCCGCGGATGCCTCGGTCTACTTTACCGGCGGTCCAGTCATCGCAAGCGACCTCATGAGGCTTACGTCACACGACATATCCGTCGTCAACATGGTGTCTGTTGCGGCCATCTTCATCATCGTGGCCATAGCATTTCGCTCCCTCACTGCGCCCGTTGTGCTGGTGGCGGCTATCCAGTGCGCTATTTGGCTCAACCAGTCAATATCGTATTTCACCCACACTCCGCTCTTCTTCTTCTCTGGCCTCGCCATAAACGCCATCCAGCTGGGCGCGACTGTGGATTATGCAATACTGATGGCCAGCACTTTCCGGGGAAAGCTCGGTACCTGCAGTCCCACACATGCCATGCGCTTGGCGGTGGAAGAGAGCGGCCCGGCGATCTTGTGCAGTGGAGGCGCCATGTTCGCGGCCATCATGGGCGTGTATGCATCAACCAGCCTGAGGGCGGCAAAGGACCTTGCTGCGCTGCTCGCTCGGGGCGCAATTGTGAGCACTGTTGTGACCACGGTGTTGCTGCCTGCTGTTCTGCTCATGGCGCACAAGGTGCTGGCGAAGACCTCTGCAGGCTGGCCTGAAGGGACAAGGGAGGGGTTTAGATGAAGGGGACCAGACAGCGATCGGCGCTCTGCTTGTGCGCGCTCCTCATCCTGATCAGTGCCGGAAGGCCCGCAATCGGGTCTGGGTCCGCAGCCCGGGCTGAGCAAGCTGCCCCGGGAGCGGTTTCGCAGATTCGCGATTATGAGACAGTGTTTGGGGTGCTTGCGCCGGACGGGCAGGTGATCTCCACCACTGTTGTGGACTGGATTCGCTCGCCCAAGGGCGGTCCGGCCGACATATTCGACCCCGGCGATCTCACCGATGTTGCGAATCTGCGCGGCCCTGAGGTGCCGCATCTGGGCGAGACGGGCCTTACATGGGTGTCTGATCCGGCACAGCTGACCGATATCAACTACTCCGGAAAGTCCAGCCGGCCGTTGCCGATGTCAATTAGGGTCGCGTACATCCTGAACGGGGTGGAAGTCCCACCCGGGCAGGTACCCGGCAGCTCGGGCAGGCTTGAGATACGTCTCAGCCTGCACAACACCACAGTCCGCAGTCAGAGACTGCGCTACGGCGCATCCGGATCGCCGGGAGCATCCTCGCCCCTATCCGCTGATGTATGCGTCCCGATGATCGTGCAGATCAGCTCGGATGTTCCGCTGCCGTCCTGCAGGCACATCGATGCACCGGGCGCCACTACTGTGCTGGTGGGAAAGGACCTCAAGGTCAACTGGATGCTGTTCCCCGCGCCTGACGCATCGGTATCCCTGATTCTGGAGGGAGACGAGATGAGCCCGGCAGGGTTCGATGTGTCGATAATCCCTTCGATGCCGCCACTGTCTCAACTGGATGTGGTCGATCAGCTTCGCAAGTTCGCCGCCGGCGCGGTGGCGCTGGATTCGGCTGTTCGGGAGGCCGAGAAGGGAGCGGCGCAGCTAGCGGAGGGCCAGCACGGGCTGGAGATGGGGGTTGTCGCGCTGGAGGATGGGCTGCGCGATTTGGCGCGTTTGGCAGATGCGCACTATCGAATAGCCAGAACGATGAATGATGGGCTCACGGGGCAGGTTACGCAGGCGCCGCTGCAGCTTGCGCAGCTAGCGGAGGCTGACCTCGCGGTCCTGACGCAGATTGCGGAAGGTGTGGGCTCAGTGGTGTCGATGCTGCCCGCGGATCTGCAGGGCGGCAATGCAGGGTTCGCTGAGCGTATCGTATCCGCTGTGACGGAAGCTGACGCTGCAGCCCAGACCTTGTCCAGGGCGCTTGCCTCGCAGGCGCAGACAGTGGCGTCGGCCAAATCGTCCAGCTCAGATGCTTTGGCGGCAGCCGAGGCATTGGCGCGGGCCAACCCGTCCATTGCCAAGTCGCCGGAATATGCGGCTCTGTCTGCTGCGCTGAAGAAGCAGGATGCGGCGGTGAACATGCTCGGTGCAGGCGGGAAAGTCGGGTTCTCGCAGGTGCCCTCCCTCCCGCAGTTGTCCGACACTGCCCGAGGATTGGCGTCGAACACGGCCAAGCTGAAGCTCGGCACCAACCTAGTCTCGGGGTACCTATCGCAGTCTGACGAGATGATTGCACAGGCCATGCAGGCAGTGGCTGCACTCAATGCGGTGGTTTACGGCGGTGAAATCGAGGGCAATACGATACCGGGGATGGGTGTCCTGTGCGAAGGACTGAGGCAGATAGGTGCGGGGCTTGATGACGTAAAGCGTGGGACTGTGCTGCTGGCTGAGGGCAGCAGCGTGGACGGGGCGGAACTTCCTGGGATGGGAAGAGCCGTCGAGGGTCTTGCAGCGGCGTCAAGTGGCGTGGGCGCGATCCGGGGCGGGTGTGCGGAGCTTGCATCGGGGGCCAGGCAGCTTTCTGGGGGGCTGGCGCGCATGCGGAAGGAAGGCACGTCCCAGATGGCGACTGAACTCGGCAACGGGCTGGCTGAGGCGGAAAAGGGGCAGGCGGTATTGGCGGCTATGGCAGATCGTCTGGCAGGCTATGACAGCTTCATCGGCAAGCCGGACGGCGCTCTTGGCGAGGTCCGGTTCCTGCTGAAGATAAAGGCGGCCAAGTAAGGGAAGTGGATTGGGCAGAGGAGCAGTGGCTTGAGATGAAGAGGACCGGCAAGAAGGGGGAAATATGCCGAGGGGCGGCCCGGGTGTTCGCGCAGAAGGGCTTCGAGTCGACTTCGGTGGATGAGATAGCCGCGCACCTAGGCGTGGCAAAAGGCACAATATACTATCATTTCGGCGGCAAGCGAGAGCTCCTTGCAGCGACGATATCGGACGGGCTGGAGCGTCTGCTGGCTGATGTCGAGCGAAGTATCGAGAAGGTAGACGACCCCGTGGATCAGCTCTCACGTGTGCTCGATGTGCTGCTTGAATACGGCAGACGACACATCGACTTCATGCGGCTGTTCTTCAGAGAGGTGCTCGCGTCAGGGCGCGAATGGCTGGCTGAAACTACCCAATACCAGGATCGCTTTGCCGAGCTGATTGGGTCGATCATCACGAGAGGCAAAGCTGAAGGACGTATACGCGATATCGATACCCACACCGCGATCCGGTATGTGCTAGGAGCACTTGCGACGGTAGTGCTCGACCCCGGTGATGGCAGTTCGCCTCATGCGGACGCTGCGCCCATGATCAAGCGCATGATGATGAATGGAATCTCATGCTAGTCAAACTCGAAGACCGACTTGATTACCCGTGACTTGCCCAAGTTGAGGTTGGCCTCAATGGCCTGTTTGTACTCGTCTAGACTGAACTTGTGCGTAAGCAGGGGCGACAGGCTGAGCCTGCCGGAGCGCAGTAGTTCCACTGCGATTTCGTAGGTGCGCATGGCTCTTCCCTCGAATTGTTCGGTTGAACACCAAAACGACCCGCGCACCTGGATTTCCTTGAGCCAGATGGGGGTCCAGTCTACTCCCTTGGGGAAGGCGGCCAGCCCGACTAGGACCATCGTGCCATGGGGCATCGTAAACCGCAGTGCGTCGTCGATGCTGGTGGAACTGCCTACGCAGTCAAAAATGGTGTGCGCGCCTCCCACCACGACTCGCTTGCCCAGCATGGGCTTGAGCAGCTTCGTATTGAGCGCGTCGGCCAGTTCGGCGTAGTAGTCGGCGGACTTCCTCAGGTATACCACCGCATCGGCGCCGAGCCGCGCTGCTGTTTCGCCCTGGAACTCATGGCTGGCCAAAGCCACAATCCGGGCTTTGCCGCCCAGCGCTCGGATGGCGGCGATGGCAGAGAGCCCGATCACTCCGCACCCGATGATGAGCACTGTGGAGTCATCAGGCGGGAAGTTGCGCATGACGGGGTGCAGTGACGAGCAGAACGCGTCCACGACCACGGCATCCTCGAAGCTGACGCTCGCGGGCAGCGGGATGAGCTGGGAGTAGTGAGCTACGAACTCAGAACTCCATCCGCCGCCGGTGTCGCGGCATGTTCCGATGGACATGCCGGGTGAGACTGACCCTTCAGTGAAGTTGGTGCAAAGCGAGTAGTCGCCCCGCGCGCAGCTGGGGCAGACAGGGCTGATGCCCCGTGGGACGCACGAGAGCAATGGATCAACCAGGACGCGGTCGCCGATGCCGATAGTCAGGCGTTCGGCTGCTACCGTGCCCATTTCGGATACGTAACCGCAGTTCTCGTGGCCGATCGTGAACGGGAAAGACGCGTACGGGGATGTGGACGGCGAGTCGTGCAGAAGTATCAGGTTCTTGTCGCTGCCGCAAAATCCGGCGTACTTGGTCCTGACTCTCACCCATTCGGGTGTGGGTAGTTCGGGGGGACAGACGTCCCTCATCGCTATGTTGGAGAATCGGTCGTAGTATGCGTTTCGGTTTATGGCGCCTGCTACGGTTGAGTACACATACCTCGGAACGGTCCCTTCGAACTGAACTGCTTTCATTTGATTATC
>Ga0208040_1002583_pt1 | contig 15674 bp, 9 predicted proteins | sample AD_UKC083_MetaG_FD_184431 | JGI IMG/M metagenome (GOLD analysis project Ga0208040, IMG submission 184431) | Active sludge microbial communities of municipal wastewater-treating anaerobic digesters from USA - AD_UKC083_MetaG (SPAdes) (version 2) | ecosystem: Engineered > Bioreactor > Anaerobic >...
AGGACAAGGATTTTCACAGAGCGCAGTATTGGCTGGAAAAGATCATCACCGACTATCCCAAGAGCAGGGAATACCGCGAGGCGCACTTCCTCTTTGGCAAAAACTACTATGACCAGAAGGACTATCCTGCTTCCCTGCAAGAGTTTGAAAAGATAATAGATTCGCGGAACATTAGCAAGGAAATGAAGCTGGATGCCAAGTATTACGCAGCCCTGAACCTGTATGAACTGAAGCAGTACGACGAGGGTTTGAAGCTGGTGCGCAAACTACTCAAAGACGAATACCGTCCGGAAAGCATCTCCCAAGCGAGTGTTCTGCGCGTCAGGCTGCTTTTCGCCACAGGCCAGGAAGAGGAAGCCCTGAAGCTGGCGGAAAACGTCAGCAAAGACTATCCCCGCACAGCAAGTTCCGCTGCTAACCAGTACTTTCTGGGAGAATACTATTTTTACCGGCTGGGCGACTTGGAAAAAGCCGGAGTGGCTTACGGCAAGGTTCGCTCCGAGCTGGTAGGCTCTCCCTATTCAGAGATTTCCCAGCGCAAGAATACGGCTGTCAATCAGCTCAAGCAGGGCAGCGGGGTGGACCCCCGGGCTGGCCTGCAGGAGTATCTGGACTATCATTTGGCAGCCGCCGAGAACTATCTTAGCCCCTTCGATCTCCCTGATTCCGCTCTGATGCTGTATCAAAGGCTTATCGATTCACAAGCGGGCATCCAGGCTGAACACGACTCTCTCTTCCTGCTCTTGCCAAGTTTGGAAGCTGAACTGGATTCGCTGTCGCTTGTGCTTTCCGAACTTGCCCTGCAAGACAGTCTGGATGCGGTGAAAGCGGGTGAACAGCCAAAGCCGGAAACCACTCTGGCGGCAGACAGCCTGGCTGTCGCGGACAGACTTTTCACAGAGTTATATGCAGAGCAAGCCGCCGATTCCGTCGCGGTGGCCAGCGATCTTGATAAGCAGGAACTGGAAGTCCTGGAACCGGATATTCCACCTGCCGATTCTTTGGCCGCTGGTCTGGAGGGGAGCCAGGAGCCCAAACCAGAGTCTGCGGCTGAGCGCAGAAGAAAACTGGAAGCTGAAAAAGCTGCCCTTCAAACCCGGATAAACCAATGCGGAACCAGGCTGGAAGATTTGGCCGAGATGCTGAGGCGTTACTCTGCGGAGATAATTCCCATGGCGATGTTTTCCAAAGCCAGCATCCATAACCGGCGGGGTGGCCAGCAGGAAAGGGTGCAGGAGATATACGCAGGCATGGAGGAGCAGTATCCGCGCAGCAAGTACACCAACGCCCTCGCTTCCATGCTGCGGGGCGAGCCTGCCCGCCTGATCGATCCCGAGGAAGACGCCGAAGAGAAAGCGCTGGATCACGCCCTTGGACTGTCCGAAGCGGCGCCGGATTCCATGGTGGCAATACTTGGCGGGCTAACGGAATCGCAGTATCACAGCGTCAAGCTGAGAGCGAATTTCCGCCTGGGCTGGCATTATACATTTGCAGCGGGGGACACAGCCCGGGCCAGACCCTATTTGGAAGAAGTGCTCAAGCTGGAACAGAGCGGCGACTATGCCAGCCTGACGCGCAGATTCTTTAATGGCAAAGACTTTTCCCTGAACCAGGACTTGTTGGAAAGATGGCAGGCTGCCGCGAAGTCGTCTGCTGTTGCAGACACCCTCGCCGCGGTTGACGATTCGCTGAAAGCGCAGGAAGAAGAAAAAGGTTTGGCAGACCAGAACCCGGAATTGATTCAGGATCAATCCGTGCAGGAAGAGGACAAGGATCCTGCCGTTGACGATGATATCCCCACGGAAACGCCTGAAGAACCAATCACTGCGCCTGAGCCTGTGGAAGCTCCCTCCGACAAGCAAACCGAGCCGCAAGAATAAATGAACGAAACCAGATCACTGTTGAGTGAGCAGAACTTCTGGTTGCGGATTGTAATCCTGATCCTTTCTCTGATGGGGGCATTGGAGGCATCCCTCAAGCAGATTTTGGGACTTACTGTCCTGTTTCTCCTGTTTCTGCTGCTGGATCTTGAATGTTATGCCAAAATCTTGAAAGCCCTGCGCATCAGCCTGCCTTTCCTGGCTGGTTATTGGGTCTTTGCCACTCTCTTTGGCACAGGTTTTTTGGAGATGCTGCTGTTCACGGCAAAGATAGTGTTCTTCATCGTGGTCACCGTGTATGTTTTTGGAAATCTTTCCCTGCGCAGAGTCCTGCACGATACCCGTTGTCTGCGTAAAACTGGCTGGGGCAGCCGCCTGGTGCATTTCAGCCTGGCCACAGCTTTGTTTCTGAGGGCTTACCTACATCGGTTTGCTGCCTCGGGGATCCGTTCCGCCGACAATATCGGCAATGTGTTCGACAGGTTGGTCGCGGTCGGTAAAGAGGTTGCGGGCAATTCAGATGTGATCGAGGCTCAGATCAGGAAAATCCATAGCGGCAGTGAGGATATCGCCCAGGTCTCTGGATCCAATCTGATCGCCTTGTGCCTGCTCTGCTGCATAATCCTGATCCTGTCTTTGTGAGAAATTAATGGCCAGATATCTGCTGCGGGTGATGTATGACGGCCTGGCCTTCCGGGGATGGCAGGTGCAATGCGCGGGCAGAAGCATCCAGGGAGACCTGATCTCGGCTTTCAGGCAGTTGGGGATCAGGCATCCGGGCATGACCGGTTCCGGCCGCACAGACGCGGGAGTGCATGCCCTGGCTCACTACGCTCACTTTGACTATCAAGGCAAGATGACGCCCCTGCAATTGCAACTGGCATTGAATACCAAGCTGCGGGACGATCTGCTGGTTACCGGCGTCTGGCCTGTGCCGCAGGATTTCCACGCCCGCTACAGTGCCATGGCGCGCAGCTACATCTATCTGCTGGCCAGGGAGAAAACACCCCTGAACAGGCTTTTTACCGGTTTCATGCCGCGCAGCAAATTCAGCCTGGAATCTTTGCAAACACTCGCGGAGCACTTGTTGGGGAGTCACGATTTCAGCTCACTGAGCAGGGACAATCCATTGGTGCCAAACCACATCTGCACACTCTCCAAACTGGATATTTACGAGTGGAGGGATTTGGTTCGCTTCGACATCACCGCGGACAGGTTTCTGCACAACATGGTCAGAAGGATTGTGGGTACCCTGGTGAATCTTTCCCATTTTGACCTTGGCCCTCAGGAACTGCTGAATATCCTGGCAGAAAAGAACCCCAGGCAGCGCCTGGTGGTGACCGCCCCAGCCCAGGGCTTGTACCTGAGCGGGGTGCGGTATCCCAATTTGCAACTTGACGAAACACCTTTGCCCTGAGACATGGCATTGCATGAGGTTTTGATATGAACTACAAGATTCCGCGCGGGACTTACGACATCCTGCCTTCCCAGAGCCACGACTGGCACAAGATCATTTCTGAGTTTCGCCAACTGGCTGCAGCCTGCGGCTATGAGGAGATCACCACGCCGGTTTTTGAACAGGCCCAGCTTTTTGAAAGAAGCTCCGGAGAGACTTCGGATGTGGTCAAAAAGGAAATGTACCGCTTCACAGACCAAAAAGGGCGCGAGTTTGCCCTCCGCCCGGAGGGAACCGCCCCGGTGGCGCGCAGCTATCTGGAAAACCGGCTGGACATCGGCGCAGCCCACTCCAAGCTATATTACGTTGGCCCGATGTTCCGCTACGACCGCCCCCAGGCGGGACGCTACCGTCAATTTTACCAATATGGCATCGAATTCATCGGCAGCGACCATCCCTATTTTGACGCGGAAGTGATCTCCATCCTGTGGAACTATCTTTCGGCTCTGGGAATCAAAAGGATGCGCCTGGAACTGAACAGCGTGGGATGCCCAGAGTGTTCAAAAGCCTACGATCAGGCTTTGCAGGATTACTTTAGACCTCATCTGAGCGAGCTCTGCCCGGACTGCCAGATTCGCCACAGCCAAAAACCGCGCCGGCTCTTGGATTGCAAGGTGAAGACCTGCCGCGGGATCGCCCAGGGCGCGCCCTCGCAACTTGACTATCTGGATGATCCCTGCAAGGTGCATTTTGCCTCTGTGCAGGACTACCTGGCCCGGATGAACATTCCCTTCGTGATCAACCCCAGGATCGTGCGGGGTTTGGATTATTACACCAACACCGCCTTTGAGGTGGTCTATGAAGGATTGGGCGCCCAAAACTCCCTGGCGGGCGGAGGACGCTACAATGGCCTCCTGGAACAGATTGGCGGCAAGAATATCCCGGCCATCGGCTTCGCTGGAGGATTCGAACGCCTGTTGCTGGCCTTGCGCGAAGAGCAGATTGACTTGGGTGCCAGACCTGTTGCGGACGCCTATCTCATCACCATGGGGCCCGCGGCTCAGCAACTGGCATTGCCTCTGCTCAACCAGCTCCGCCTGGGCGGCGTCTGGGTGGAATACGATCCCACCAAGAATTCGTTCAAAGCCCAGTTAAAGGCAGCCAACAACTGCCAGGCGCGCTTCGCGCTGATCATTGGCGAAGACGAGGCTGCGGCAGGTAAAGCGTTGCTCAAAGACCTGCAGAGCGGAGAACAACGCCTGCTGGAGCTGGACGCGACCAGCCAGTTCATCGAAGCCCTCAAGCGTCGCTGATATACAGAAACACATCCTGCCCCTTGCCGGGCAATTTGCAGGCAAAAAAGCAGACCCCGCGGCGTTTCCAGCCACAGGGTCCGAAACATACCCGGTCCAGCCAGTGGATTCTCGGGTTTAGATATACTTGTCGATCTTGCCTTCGATCAGTTCCCTGATCTCGTTCATGCGGGCTTCTGATTCTGCTTCATAGCGGGTGACCAGCACGGGCGTGGTATTGGAAGCCCTCACCAGTCCCCATCCGTCGCTGAAGGTGATTCTGGCTCCATCGATGTCATTCACGTCGTAGCCCTCTGCCTTGAATTCGGCGCAGACCTTGGCCACAACGTCAAACTTCCTTTCATCCGCACACTTGATGTGCAACTCAGGAGTGTTATACATTCTGGGCTGGTCAGCCAGATAAGTGCTGACCGGCGCGTCAGTCTGTGAAACGATCTCGATCATCCTGCATCCTGCGTAGATGGCATCGTCAAAGCCCAGATAGCGGTCTGCCATAAACACGTGTCCGCTCATTTCGCCTGCGAATTCCACCCCGATTTCCTTCATCTTCATCTTGATGTTGGCATGGCCGGTCTTATACATCATCGGCACGCCGCCATGTTTGCGGATGTCGTCAAAGAGGTTCTTTGAGCATTTCACATCGGCGATGACCGTCTTGCCGGGATTCTTTTTCAGATAGTCACGGGCCAGGATGTTCAGGATCTGATCCCCAAACAGCATCTTGCCTTTCTCGTCCACCACTCCGATCCGGTCGGCGTCTCCGTCCAGGCCAATTCCCAGTTCATACTCCGCCGCGACCACGGCGCGGGAGAGGTCTGTCATGTTTTTCTCCACGGTGGGATCGGGGTGATGGTTGGGGAAGTTTCCATCCGGATCGCAATACATCTCGATCACTTCGCAACCGAGGCGCAGCAGGATTTCCGGCAGATAAGGCCCTCCCATACCGTTGCCGCCATCCACGATCACTTTCACGGGGCGTTCCAGATGGATGTTTTGGATGATGTATTCGATGTAGGCGTCGTTGATGGTATCATCTTTGCTGTAGTGGCCTTCGCCGGTCACGAAATCCTCCGCCTGGATGATCCGCAACACTTTTTGCAGCTCTTCGGCATACACGGAGCCCAGTCCCAGATTCAGCTTGCAGCCGTTGTATTGGGAAGGGTTGTGGCTCGCGGTTATCATCGCGCCGCCGTCCATTTTCAGTTTCCAGATCGAGAAATAGAGCACCGGAGTGGCCACGATGCCAATATCGGTTACGTCGCAACCTGTTTCCAGCGCGCCTTTTACAAAGGCGGCCTTCAGATCCGGTGTGGTGAGGCGGGCGTCTCCGCCCAGGGCGATGGTGGTCAGCCCTTTGCGGCGCAGATAGCTGCCAACTCCTTTGCCTATAAGGTAGTAGGATTCTTCATTCAGTTCTTCGCCCACGATGCCGCGGATGTCATACTGTCTAAAAACCTGTGCTTTTATCATGTTTATACCTCTTGTGGTTGTAATTCTAAAATATCTTTGAGCAGGGGAAGCGCCTTTTGCAACGCCCTGGCGCGGTGGGAGATGGCGTTCTTTTGCCTGTCGTCCAGCTCGGCATAGCTGAGTTCGCCATGCTCCGGGATGAAGATCGAGTCGTAGCCAAAGCCATTTTCCCCACGTTCGCTGGTGGCGATCGAGCCTGGCATAACGCCTTCCAGGCAGGCGATCACGCCGTCCGGGGCAGCCAAAGCGACGCAGGTGCGAAACTCCGCCCGCCGGTCGCTTACGCCCTGCATCAGGTGCAAGACCTTTTCACGATTATCAGCGTAACTGCAGTGATCTCCGGCATAACGGGCGGCGAAGATGCCTGGTTCGCCGTTCAGCGCCCGGATAAAGAGTCCGGTGTCGTCTGCCAGACAGAGCAATCCTGTGTGGGAAGCGCCTTCCAGGGCTTTTTTCATGGCATTGCCCGCCAGGCTGTCCTGATCCTCCTCCGTGGGCTTCAGCTCGGGGAAATCCCTCAGAGAATGGAGTTCGACCCTGAGATCGCCCAGCAGGTCGCGAATCTCGCCAATCTTGTCCGGGTTGTGGGATGCGATCAGCAGTGCCGGCATTCAGCTTCTTTTACCAAGCCATTTCTTGATGCGCTGCAAGACGTTTTTGTCCAAAAACTTCTCCGCGTTGGCGGTGATCTTCTGCATGATCTGCAGGATGTTGCCTTCACCGCTCCAATTGTCTTCCAACACCTTCTGGTCGGTATCGTTAAGCACCATGTTCAGCCCCATCACCAGCAGCACCATGTCATCCACATGTCCCAGGATAGGGATGAAATCCGGGATGATGTCGATGGGCATCATCATGTAGGCGATTATGCCGCCCATCATCAGCTTGCGCTTGGTGGGAACGCGTTTGTCCAGGGCCAGGCGGGTGACCAGCACAAAGAAGTCAGGCAGCAAGAAAAGATACTCGCTCAGCGCGCTGCCTGTCTTTCCTGTTTTCTCGCTTGCCCAGCGTTTGGCTTTTTGCCTCAGTTTCTCATAATACTGCATTTTTTTGTCATCCATTTCCAGGATCCGGTCTTTGACTTTCTCCTGCTCAGCTTCAGGGATTTCCCTGCCTTCAAAAATATCGTCTTTCATAAGCACCTCTGAAATCCATTAATTCAGGGCTGGATTTTTCGGTCAATCTTTTTGTCTGAGTCCTGTGCCCCAGCCTCCTCTCCCGTTTGGCTATCATTTTGGGCTGCAAGGTGTTAGCCTATCATCCTTAGGTCATCCTTATAAATTATAAGGTTGACCTACGGATGACTAACGCCAGAAGGCGGTATGCAAATGAGGCCCATCCTCCTCCATAATATATAGGTGCTACGATCACGCCGTGGAAAGGTGAAATGGTGAAAAAAGTGATCCAGTTGTAATAATGCAAGCGAAATAGTATAACAGCTTTGGCAACCCGATTCCAAAAAAGGCTGTGCCTATCGCCTTGATTTGTAGGGATCTTGCGTTAGTTGGGGAAAAAAGCAGCCCGATCCTTTCAGACCGGGCTGTATGTATATCTGATTGCAGTTGATCAGCGAATTGCCGCCATGGCCGCAGCCAGTCTGGCAATTGGCACACGGTAGGGGGAGCAGCTCACGTAGTCCATTCCCACCCGGTGGCAGAATTCCACAGAGTTCGGCTCGCCGCCGTGCTCGCCGCAGATGCCGACCTTGAGGTCAGGCCTGGTCTGGCGTCCGCGTTCGGTGCCGATCTGCACCAACTGTCCCACGCCTTCCTGATCCAGAATCTGGAAGGGGTCGTGTTTGAGCAGGTTCTTTGCCAGATAGACCGGCAGGAAGACACCCGCGTCGTCGCGGGAATATCCAAAGCTCATTTGGGTGAGGTCGTTGGTGCCGAAGCTGAAGAACTCGGCTTTCTGGGCGACCTTGTCGGCCGTCAGCGCCGCGCGGGGGATTTCGATCATTGTTCCCACAAGGTATTTCACCCTGGTTCCCTTCTCGGCGAAGACCTTTTCCGCGGTCTCGCGGATGATCTTGTCCTGCATGTCAAATTCCGCCTGCGTTCCGATCAGCGGAACCATGATCTCGGGAAAGACCTTCACGCCTTTGGCCTGGACGTTGAGGGCGGCCTCGATTATGGCGCGGGCCTGCATCTCGGTGATTTCGGGATAGGTGTTGCCCAGGCGGCAGCCGCGGTGGCCAAGCATGGGATTGATCTCATGCAGAGAGTTGACGCGGTCTTTCACCTTTTGCAGGGGCATGCCCAGTTCTTCGGCGATTTCTTTTTGCTGGTCTTCCTCTTGGGGGACAAACTCGTGCAGGGGCGGATCCAACAGGCGGATGGTGACAGGCAAGCCGTCCATCGCGGTAAAGATGCCTTCGAAATCGGCGCGCTGCATGGGGAGAAGCTTGGCCAGGCCTTTCCTGCGGCCTGCTTCGTCATCGGCGAGGATCATCTCACGCATGGATTTGATGCGGTCGCCCTCGAAGAACATGTGCTCGGTGCGGCAAAGCCCGATGCCCTTGGCACCGAAATTGCGCGCCACGGTGGCATCCTTGGGGGTGTCGGCATTGGTGCGCACATACATTCTGGTGTATTTATCCGCCAGCTTCATAAGCTCGCCAAAGTCTCCGCTCAGCTCGGGATCCACGGTCTGGAGCTTTCCTTCGATGACTTGGCCGGTGCTGCCGTTGAGGGAGATCCAGTCGCCTTCTTTATAAACGGTATTTCCCACACTCATGGTGCGGTTTTTATAATCGATGTTGATCGAGCCGGCGCCGGAGACGCAGCATTTGCCCATTCCGCGCGCGACCACGGCTGCGTGGGAGGTCATGCCGCCGCGGGCGGTGAGGATGCCCTGGGCCACGTTCATGCCGCGCAGGTCTTCCGGAGAGGTTTCCAGACGGCAGAGCACGACTTTTTTGCCTTGGGCAGCCCAGGCTTCGGCGTCTTCGGCAAAGAACACGATTTGGCCGGTGGCTGCTCCCGGAGAGGCGGGCAGGCCTTTGGCGATCTCTTTTGCTTTGGCGAGGGCTTCGCCGGAGAAGACCGGATGCAGCAATTCATCGAGTTTGTTCGGCTCCATGCGCAGCAGAGCGGTCTTTTCATCGATCAGGCCTTCGCGGACCATATCCATGGCCACCTTGACCATGGCAAATCCGGTGCGCTTGCCGTTGCGGGTCTGCAACATCCAGAGCTTGCCTTCCTGGATCGTAAATTCAACATCCTGCATGTCCTTGGTGTGGTTTTCCAATTTCTTTTGAGTGGCATACAGCTCCTGGTAAACTTCGGGCATCGCCTCTTCCAGGGAGGGGAATTGGGCGGCTCTGACCTCTTCGGTCACTCCTGCCAGCGCAGCCCAACGCTGTGAACCGATTTTGGTGATCTGCTGCGGGGTGCGGATGCCGGCCACCACGTCTTCGCCCTGGGCGTTGATGAGGTATTCGCCATTGAAAAGGTTCTCGCCAGTGGCAGCGTCACGGGTAAAGGCGACGCCGGTGGCGCTGGATTCGCCCATGTTGCCAAAGACCATGGCTTGCACGTTCACCGCCGTGCCCCAGTCATCCGGAATGTCGTTGAGCTGGCGGTAGAATACGGCGCGATCGTTGTTCCAACTGTTGAACACGGCAAAGATGGAACCCCAAAGCTGTTCCCAGGGGTCATCCGGGAAATCGTGGCCGGTGTTGTCCTTCACGGCCTTTTTGAAACGGGTCACCAGCTCCTTGAGGTCAGCGGCGGTCAGTTCGAGGTCATTGGTCACCTTGCGCTCTTTCTTCATTTCGTCGATGAGCACTTCAAAGGGATCATGTTCTTCTTTGCTGGCGGGCTTGAGGCCAAGCACCACATCGCCGTACATCTGCACGAAGCGGCGGTAGCTGTCCCACGCGAAGCGTTCGTTTCCGGTCTTCTTGATAATGCCTTGCACCGCCTGGTCGTTCATGCCCAGGTTCAGGATGGTGTCCATCATGCCTGGCATGGAGGCGCGGGAACCGGAGCGCACGGAGAGCAGCAGGGGGTTCTCGTTGGAACCGAACTGCATGTGCATCAGGTTTTCCACATATTTGACCGCGGTTTGCACTTCCGCTTTAAGCAGTTCGCGCATCTTGTCTTCGCCCAACTTGGTATATTCGTTGCAGGCGTCTGTAGTGATCGTAAAGCCGGGGGGCACCGGAACGCCGATCAGGTTCATTTCGGCAAGGTTGGCGCCTTTTCCGCCCAGCAGGTTTTTCATCTCAGCTTTCCCTTCGGCACTACCGTTTCCGAAGAGGTAAACACGTTTAATATCAGGCATTTATCCTCCATTGCTGTATTTATTTTGGTTACTGTAACTAAGCTAAAAAAAGAGCTTTTCTGTCAATAGTAAAGTGGACAAATCCATCAAAAGTGGATGGCGGCAAGCATATACTTTGGCAGGGTTTTCTGCTTACCAGACCAATCCCAACGGTCATCAAAATAAATGAAGACGCGGGAAATAGGTTTTTATTGATTGGATACGCAGGTGGAGCTGTTGAAAAAAACGCTTTACAGATTTGAGAGCTCCGCCAAAGTGTCTATTCGAGAAGAAAGCATTATATTTATAAAGTATAAAGTGCTGTAAGGAAAAGCGATGAAAAAGTTACTTGTCCTGCTGTTTGTGCTTGTGTGCGCATTACAGCTGGCTGCCAAAGTGGATCTGAACACCGCGGACCTGGACGAACTGCTTCTGCTGCCCATAACTCAAAAGCAGGCGCAGGACATTCTGGAATACCGCGAACATGTCGCGATCTTTGGCAGTATCTATGATCTGCGCAAGATACCCTCGATCGACCAGAAAACTTTGCTTAAAATCAAGGATCTAGCGGTTGTCTCCCTCTATATTGAGGAAGATGATGTCGCTGCCCGGCGCGAGGAGATCAGAGACCTGATGGAACGCCTGGACAGCAATGAGGGCGGTTCCGAAGGGATGTCAGACGTTTGGGAGGACTACCTGATGACTCCCCATAATGTGAACAAGATGCATTTTGACGATCTGATCAGCCTTCCCAATGTATCCGGCGTGGATGCCGTGGGGATTCTGCGCCACGTGGCCCAGGGGGATACGATCGCCGACACCCGCGACCTGCGGAACACTGTGGGACTGTCTTACTATGGCTACACCAATCTCCGCAGTTATGTTTACTACAAGGAACCCCCTGTGAAAAACCGCCTGATGTGGGATGCTCAGATGCAGTATTACACCCGCTATCTTGACGAAGGTTCGGTGGATATGTATCTGGAGCCGTTCCTGTTGGACAATTATGGCACCAACATGAGCATCAATCATCGCAAAGACCTGACTTATTGGGGCTATTTCGATCTGGACAGGATCGATCCGGATATCCTGATCAAGTTGCGGGCACGCTATGGAAACCGCTACAAGATCGGTTGGATGCACTACAGCCCCAAAGGTGAAGCCAACCTGGAACAGAAAGATATGGACGAGATCATTGCCGATTCCAAGTTCTATGCCGGTTATGAGAACAATGAAATGCCCCTGTTGAACAATACCAAGCTCAAAGCCTATCTGGGGCATTACCGGGTAACTTATGGCGAGGGCCTGGTGATGGAAAACAGCGATTTCTACAGCGCCCGCAAGACAGGATATGGCTTCAGCAAAAGGATTCTGGGTATCACTCCGGATCTTTCCCGCACTCAGGAATACGCCCTGCGGGGAGGCGCCCTGGAGATTGCCAATCCCTATTTCCATGTGTCGGGATGGCTGTCTCAGGACAACAAGGATGCCGTGGTCTATCTGAGGCCGGATGGCAGCTATGCCCTCACCGATAAATACCAAAACGATATTCTTATCGATGAGGAGGGAAAGCACTACTATCTCGACGATATCGATAACGATGGAGAGAATGACCAAATCTACACATACGAGGACGGAACGCCAGTCCAGGGCAAGCGCAAGGTCTTTTCCTACGTGGTGCCGACAATCCGCTTTGACAACAACGAGCTGCGCCAGGCGGAAGCCTACTTCAACTCTGAACTGCAAAGCGGAACCCCTTACGACAACAGTTACATCAATCTCGGCTATAGAAAGGATGCACTCAAAGAAAGGCTGGTGGGAACGCATCTGCAGGTCAACCCCTTCATCGGCACCAAGCTTGGTTTCACCACCTACACCGCGTTTTACGACGACGCCTATTTTGCGGTGCCGGACTGGAACGGTCTGAAGTATGTGTTGCTGCGGGATTACAGTTATTACGGAGAGTCGGACTACAAGATGATGAACTCCGAGGTCGCGGGGCTTTACAGCACGCTCACCGACAGCTATGCCCGCAATTTCCGCCGCGTGATTGGTTTTGATGCCCAGACAGTTTTAGGCAACACCTCGATTCAGGGAGAATATGCCGAACTTACTGTAGATGGCAAGGATACAGTGCTGACAGATGACCCCAAAGCCTACTTGATCAGCGCTTACACTCAGTGGTCGAACCTTTACTTTTTGACCCTTTACCGCAATTACGACATCGGCTTTGACAATCCCTACAGCAACGCCTTCTCTGAGCATGAGCGTTTCAAGGATACAATCCTGAAACCTGACAACGCCTACCTGCTCACCAATCCCACCCTGGTTGATCTCTACAACAACTCCACCCAGGCGCAGCCGGAAAGAGGGCTGTATTTTGAGACCCGCTACAAATTTAACCGTTACTTCACCATCGGCAGGAGTTACCTGGATCTGTTTGAGCGTTTGGCCGACGGACGCCGTACAGCCCGCTTCCAAAGCGAGCTGGAATTCAGGCCTCTCTATCAACTGGCCCTGCGCTTGCGGTATAAAAACCAGGTGAACCGTTATGACGATGCCGCCGACAGGGGTGTTTCCAAGACCAACGAATACACCCTGGCGGTGCGCACTTTCCTTTCCAATCGGGACTTCCTGGAATTTGAATATCGCTACAACACAGTGCTGAGCCCGCCATATACCTCACTTACCAATCCGGCTGAACCCGGCAACAACAGCATGGCCGGTGCCATGGCCCTGATGACTGGAGACTATATCGGGGTGAACTACACCCACAATTTCAACTCCAACTTCAAGATCCAGGGAGCTTTCCTCTACTGGTTCGGGCATGGCATTTCGCATTGGGATTGGGAGGATATGGAGATCGATTTCATGGGCGAAAAGGGTGCCAAAGCCTGGATCGCGCTACACTCCCGCGTTTCCCGGAACATGTATCTGTCTCTGAAATACCGGCACAAAGCATACGAGGCCAAAGAGCTTTCGATCCGGCGATACAATGTACCCGTCCAAGCTGAAAACTACTATCAGCGAGTGGAAAACAAAGAAAACACAATCAGGCTCAGCCTTGAATACCGCTATTAGTGGAGGAAATAATGAGATCATATAAAAGTATTATCATAACTCTTGCCCTGTTGCTCGCTGTGGCAGTTCTTTCCGCCTGGTCCATCACAGACACCTATTTTGGAAACAAAATTATTGCCATGGGCGCCCGCAATCAAGCCATGGGCGGCATCGGCGTTTTTGACGACATGCGTCCTTCGGGGTTCAGCATCAACCCTGCCAACCTGACCCTGATGGATATAACTGTGGGCCTGGAAGGCTCAGCTTTGCTGAACCGCGATGAGGACAACCGCAGCGTGCCCCTCTACAACTCTTTCGATGCCTATATCGACGACGCGGTGTATGTTTCTAACATCAATTTCTTCTACGACTACGCCCTGGCTGGATTTGCCTCCTACGATGTGATAGAAAATGGCCGGATAGGCCTGGGTATCTCACACAGGCCTCTGCTCAGTTTTGAAGGCATCTATGAAGAGGAGATTCGCAACAACCGCAATACGGATTACGACAGATATGCGGAAAAGCTTGCGGTGAACATGATCGAAAACAAAGGCACCCTGAACCAGTTTGACAATGTGCTCAGTCTGGGCTATAAACTTGGAGACAAGCTCAGCCTGAACGCTGGCATGGCCTACCTGGTTCTGGATGGCTATGCCAGGAGCGCCAAGACTATCCGTTGGACTCCCGAGGCTTACAACCTGCTGCGGGAAAACAATATCAGCGATCCTGAAGATGTATTGCCGGACTATACCCTCACCGAAAATGTGAATTACTCCGGCAACCGTTTGAAGCTCGGCACTGCAATTCGCCTCAATAATATATTGGGCTTTGGCGTCACTTATACAGCAAAAACCGAGCTCGACCGGAAAGGCAAGACCCGTGAGATCAACGAAGAATGCCTGGCCTGGGATGCTTCCGATGAAAGCACCGATATTGACGAGAAGTATCTGCTGCCCTCGGAATTGAGAGTCGGTTTCAACTATCAGCCCCGCAACATCATGCGCACCTGGTTCAATATGGATGTGGAGCTTGTGAAGTGGAGCCAGATAGGGGATAACTATGACGACCAGTATAACTTTTATGTGGGCGTGGAACACCATGTGACCAACCGCCTCCCCCTGCGTCTGGGTTTCAACACCGTCAACAGCTACTTCCGCAGTAGCGAGCTGGTGACCGGGGATCTGGACGATGATCCTTCCACTCCGGACGAGACAATAATGGTATATACCCCCACCAAATATATCAGCCCTGCCATCACAGCCGGTTCAAGCGTGAACATCTCCAAGAGCTTTACTTTCGACCTGGCCTTTGCCTACACCTGGCGCGAGTATCAGGCTCTGGACCTCTTTATGGATACCTATTACGACGACACCCATTACACCGGGCTGAACAACGAAGTGCTGTGGCCCAACACCTATATAGAGCTTAAGGATCGCGGTTGGGAAAATCCCGACCAGGTGCGCGAAAACATCATCAGCCTCACAACAAGCCTTAGCTTCAAATGGTAAGGTACCCAATGAGAAAACTATTGCTGACAGCGGCTCTGGGACTGGCTTTGATAGCTGGCCTCAGTGCCGAAGACCTGCGTCTGGACATTATGTTCAGCAACGATATCCATGGCGGCATCGACCGTTCGCAGGCCACCTTCATGAATCCTGACTTCCCCCCTCAACTGGGCGGGGGAGCCTCAGCCGCCACCCTCATCAAGCATGTGCGCGCGATGGGAGGCCCCAAACGTGCTTCCCTGCTGCTGGACGCGGGCGATTTCTTCCAGGGACGCCCGGTGGGAACGGTTACCAAGGGCAAGGCTGTGATCGACTATATGAACGCCATCGGTTACGATGCCATGACAATCGGCAACCACGAATATGACATCGCCGACACGGAACTGATCAAGACCCTTGCCGACGCCGAGTTTCCCATCCTGTCCTGTAACATAATAGAGCGGCGCACTGGCAAATTGGTCCCCTACACCCTGCCCTACATTATATTGGAAAGGATGGGCGTGCGCATAGGCATCATCGGCTTCACAACCACCGACACGGAAAAGATGAGCTTCCCCGAGAACATCAAAAACGTGGATTTCGTGGACGAAAAGGAATCCGTGAGCAAGTATGTGGATATCGTGCGCAACCAGGAGAATGTGGATATCGTTATCGTGCTGGGCCATGCCGGCCTTCCCTACGATGTCGAATCCACCTATCTGAGCCGTTACGACGCCAAAGGCAATCCACTTCAGAGCGAGCGTTACGCCGCTTGGGGTTGGGATGCCCAGGAAATTGCCCGGGA
>Ga0208040_1002584_pt1 | contig 15672 bp, 13 predicted proteins | sample AD_UKC083_MetaG_FD_184431 | JGI IMG/M metagenome (GOLD analysis project Ga0208040, IMG submission 184431) | Active sludge microbial communities of municipal wastewater-treating anaerobic digesters from USA - AD_UKC083_MetaG (SPAdes) (version 2) | ecosystem: Engineered > Bioreactor > Anaerobic >...
TTTATAGTACAGCCACCCTATAGTCCAGAACTTAATCCAACAGAACACATATGGGATGAAATAAGAGAAAAGTATTTACACAATAGAATATTTGCTTCACTAAATGAAACAATAGAAAAAGTTAGTAATGGCATCAGAGAACTTTCTCAAAAAAAAGATTTAATAAAATCTATGACACTTTTTCCTTATCTTAATGTTTTATAATAGAACGCAACTTGGTATAACTGATTGTCCCTTTTGTGTCCTTTTGTGTCTTTTGTGGTTCAAACAATAGACGCGTCAGCCTCTTTACCTTCGGTGAGCTCGCAAGCTCGGTTCGACACTTCAACTACGTTCAGTGCATCGCTTTTAACTTTTAACTGAGTTTTACCATATAGTTGCCCATTTTTCAGGAGGTAGATACATTTTGTCGCCTGGTTTTACGTTGAAAGCATCATGAAATTCTTTAATTCCTGGTACTTGTCCGTTTACACGCCATTGACCAAGTGAGTGTACATCTTCTTTTGTTCTTCTGCGGATTTCTGTATCTCTGATATTTTGTCCCCAAATTTTTGCATAAGAAAGGAAAAATCTTTGTTGAGCTGTAAAGCCGTCTATTTTTTCAGGAGTTTCATTACCTAAAGCAATTGTAAGAGCATCATAAGAGATTTTTAATCCGCCGTAGTCTGCAATATTTTCACCTAAAGATAATTTGCCGTCAGCTTTTAAGTCTGGTAAAACATCGATATTATTAAAGCGTTCAACTAAAACTTGAGATTTTTCGTTAAAACGTTTAGCGTCTTCTTCTGTCCACCAATCTTTTAGGTTTCCATCTTTGTCATAAGATCTTCCTTTATCATCAAAGCCGTGAGTCATTTCGTGTCCTATGACTACGCCTATAGCACCATAATTAACAGCATCATCAGCATCTAAATAGAAGAATGGAGCTTGCAAAATTCCTGCAGGGAAACATATTTCGTTCATGCTTGCACTGTAATAAGCATTTACAGTTTGAGGATTCATAAACCATTGTTCTTTATCAACAGGTTTTCCAATTTTTGAAAGCATGTCATCAAAGTCAAACTCATTGGCACGCAAGATGTTAGCATAGTAATAGTCGTTTTTAATTTTTAAACTTGAATAATCACGCCATTTGTTTGGATAACCAATTTTTACATTTATTGCTGCTAATTTTTCTTTAGCTTGTACTTTTGTAACATCGCTCATCCAGTCGAGTTTTTCAATTCTTTTAGCAAAAGCAGCTCTTAAATTTTCTACCAAAACTTCCATTCTTTGTTTTGCTTCTGGTGGAAAATATTCTCTTACAAAAATTTGTCCAACAGCTTCGCCCATGCTTGAGTTAGTCCTATTTACAACTTTACGCCAACGTGGTTGTTGAACTAAAGCACCTGTTAAAAATTTACCATAAAATTCCCAAGAAGCATCAGCAATTTCTGTGCTTAAATATTGAGATGAAGTTCTAATTAAATTCCATTTTAAATATAATTTCCAAGTTTCAATATCTGTGTTTTTGAAAACATTGTTAAACTCTTTGAAAAACTTAGGTTGACTAACATTAACCACTTCTTGTTGTGGAAGTTTTATATAAGAAAAATATGTTTCAAAATTAAAATCTGGAGAAATTTCATTTAACTCGCTTTGGCTCATTCTGTTAGTTGTTGCATAAGGGTCTCTTAATTCCAAGTTAGTCATAGAATTGTCAGCAAGTTTATATTCAAAATCAAATATTATTTTTGATATAGCTTCTGATTTAGTATTGTTTATTTTGAATAAATCAAACATCTTGTCGATATGCTTTTTATATTCTTCTCTAATTTCAATAGACCTTGCATCATCGGCAGTGTAGTAATCTCTATTTGGCAAACCCAAACCACCTTGATATAAATAAGCAATTTCCATTTTACTGTTTTCTCTATCAGCCGAGCCAAAAATTGCAAAAGAGCTTGAAATTCCTAATCTATGAAATTCAGCAATAGTTTTTAAAACATCGTCTTTGCTTGAAATTGCATCAATTTTTTTCAAATATTCTTCAATAGGCTTAATTCCATCTTTATCTAATTTAACACTGTCCATTCCCAAGTTGTAGAAAGTTGCAATTTTCCATTCAATGCTATTTTCTGCATTTTCTTGCTTTGTTAAATTAACAATTATATCATTAACTTTTTGGTTAGTTTCTTTAGCCAATAGGTCGAAAGAACCAAATCTTGATTCTTCGTCTGGTAGTGGGTTGTTTTTTTGCCAACCGCCAGTTGCATATTGGTAAAAATCTTCTGTCGGACTGATTGTGGTATCTAAATCAGCGAGGTCGATTGCTTTTGGTGTTTGTTTTTCTGTTTTCATTTCTTTATTTCCCGAATTACATGAAATTACACTTACTAAAGTGATAAAAGTCGCTAAATAATAATAAATAGTTTTCATAATTTTTACTCATTTTTTCGCAAAGCTAAGATTTTTTAGAGAAACTTATAGGCTTCTCTTCGCCTTTTAACAATCTTTTAATATTTTTTAAATGAGTTAAAATAATTAAGCAAGTAGCTATTATAGAAAAAATAGTTAAAGTCAATGAATTTCCTTTTTCGAGAAAATAAATTATGAAAGGAAAAGCCAATGCTGCCGAAATTGATGAAAGAGAAACAATTCTGCTAATTAGAAATACTATTAAAAACACTCCAAAAGTAATTCCTGCGGCTAATGGATGAATTGCAATAATAAATCCTAACATAGATGCGACACCTTTTCCGCCTCTAAATTGTGAAAATACTGGAAAAATATGTCCAATTATAGCACATGCACCAAAAAGAATCTTGATTTGAATATAAAGTTCGCTATTTTGTTGTAGTTCTGGCACAAGGCGAACAAGTTGAATTGCAGCGAAACTTTTTAAAACATCAAAAACAAAAACAATAAGTCCTGCTTTTGCCCCTAAAACTCTAAAAGTATTTGTAGCACCTGCATTTTTACTTCCAAATTCTCTTACGTCTGTATTCCAAAACCAGCGTCCAAACCAAACAGCAGAACTAAATGAGCCTATTAAGTAAGATAAAATTGAAAATATGATAATGTAAGTAAGCATGTTTAAAATTTACTGTAGCGTTCTATATCTCGTTTTGAATCTTTAGTTTTTAAATCTTCGCGTTTGTCGTGTAGTTTTTTTCCACGTGCTAATGCAATTTCTAATTTAGCAATTCCTTTTTCGTTTAAAATCATGCAAACAGGAATAATAGTAAGACCTTTTTCGCTAACTTTTCTTTGTAATTTATTTAATTCCCGTCTGTTTAGCAAAAGTTTTCTATCTCTGCGTGGGTCGTGGTTATTGCAAGTTCCTAAAACATATTCAGCAATATGAATTCCTGTTGCCCATAATTCGCCATTACGAAAAACACAGTAAGAATCTGCAAAGTTAATTTTGCCATCACGAATAGATTTTATTTCCGTTCCTAACAGCACAATTCCAGCAACATATTTCTCAATAAATTCGTATTGATAATAGGCTTTTTTATTTTTATATATAGAAACTTTTGTACTCATAATTTAAAATGTAAAATCAAAAAACGGACGAACAAAAAGAAAGTTTAAAATCAAGTAAGAACCTAACATTATCAACGAAAATGTTATAAAAATAATCAAAGCATCTTTACTTTGAACTTTTAAATAATTCTTTAGTCCCCAATAAAATAAAAATAACGAATAAACTATTATTACGTTTAAAAAATAAAGGGCAGGAAAAAGGTTATAGACAATAATGCAAAAATAAAAAGGCAATAAACATGTGTAAATTAAAAAGGCGATTTTAGCTTTTCCTGCTTTAATATTGTAAAATGGAGTAAGATAGTTTAATATGAAAATTAAAAGAAAGAAATAAAGGAAGTCAACAATCAGCATTGACACAGAAAAGCCTAAAATATAAATAAAATCTGTTGTTGCTAATTCGGAAATTGTTTTGCCAACAAGTCTTGCTAAAAATAAAATTATTAGTGTAACTACAAAAATAGGTTTTTTTATAGTTTTAAAGCTAAATTCTCCATCTTCGGGCTTGTGAATATCCCAGCCTGCAATAGGGTTTAGCAAAATCCTAACTATTCTCTTTATTAAATCTTGACTTTTCATTGTTTTTAAAGAATTTACAAAAATAATTTATTTTTTAGTATTTTTAAGAAGAAATGAGGTTTATTTTTCTTATGCTTGTTTGTTATGGTTTGGTTGCAATAAGTGCGGGTACTACTTCATTGCTCGCTCGGATTTGTAATCCGAGTGCTTGGATATGCTATTTTTTATTTTACTGTAACTAATTGTTGTGGTTCCACAATTACTTCTAATAAATAATCTAAATCAGCATAATTTCGAGCAGAGCTAAACATATAATCTTCTGGATTAGTAACCAACATATCTTCTACAGGATTATCATGAATGTATTTTAGTTTCTGATAAAAAAAGTTAGTTGAGAAAATTATTTTTGTTTGATTACTGTCTTGCCAGACTTTATATTTTTGATCACGTTTTAAGTGTTTACATGCTCTCTTGAATTGTTCTAAAATCCATTCTTTGCGATTTTCTGTCGTTTCATTAATCAATTTAACTATTTCTTTTGATGTAAATTTCTTAAAATCACGCAAGAACCCCGACATTCCTATTTCTGATGAAACACTACAAATTAAATGTAAATGGCTTGGCATTAAACACCAACCATAAATTTCTAAACCTTTTTCTTTTTGACAGTATTTTAATGCATCAACAATCATATGTTTTTGTTCTTTACTTGTAAAAACTTCTATCCAATTAACAATCGTTAATGTCGTGAAATAAACAGCATTTTGATCAAATATTTTATATCTGTCGCTCATTAAGATTTTTTTATAAAAATATAGAAATAATTAATTATTTGCAACATTTAGATTACGAAAAATATTTAGTAACACTCGGATTGCAAATCCGAGCGAGCTTCATTGTGGTAAGGAGTGAGCGGAAGAGTTGTATAACACTCGGATTGCAAATCCGAGCGAGCGACATGGGTGTTGGGAGCGAGCGACATAGTATATCTTTTTGCATATAAATCATTTAATTTTCACAAAATTATATGCAATTGAATATAATTTTATATCTTTGCAACAAAATAACTGCAAAAACATATAATTATGGTATTAAGTTTAGCCACATTTGTTAAAACAAAGCGTAAAGAAGCCGAGCTTACACAGCAAGAATTTGCCGATAAAGCTGGTGTAGCACTTACCGTTGTTAGAAAAATTGAACAAGGCAAAGAAAATCTTAGTATGGCAAAAGTAAATCAGGTATTGATGATGTTTGGGCATAAGTTAGCACCTGTTAAACATAAGGAAATTGAGTTATGAGACAAGGAAAAGTATTTTATAATGATGATTTTGCAGGTATTCTTACAGAAACTGATGATGGAGAATATTTATTTGCATACGATAAGGAATACATCAAACAATTTCCTAATCAAGCAATAAGTTTTTCTATGCCTGTTTCGGATAAAGTGTATCGTGACAATCGTTTATTTCCTTTTTTTGAAGGTTTAATACCTGAAGGTTGGCTTTTAGAAATCGCTTACGAAAGTTGGAAATTAAATCGAAACGACCGCATGGGCTTGCTTTTAGCATGTTGTAAAAACTGCATTGGTGCTGTAAGTGTAATTCCACTAATAAACGAAAAAGATGAGTAACAAATGTTTATATTGCTATAAGGACTTGAATACAGAAGGAGATTTTCATACTTCTTGTAGTCTTAGTTTTTTTGGTAGTCCCAAACCGCCTGCCTTGAATTACACCATAGACGAAATGGCAGAATTAGCAAGACAAGTAGTAGAAAATTCAATAACTGTTCCTGGAGTTCAGCCAAAGCTTTCTCTAAGTTTTATTAAAGATGTTTTAAAAGATGAAACTAATGGACGATTAACAGTGTTAGGAGCTATGGGTGGAAATTATATTTTAAAACCTCAAAATAAAGTTTATCCTCAAATGCCTGAAAATGAGCATCTAAGCATGAGAATGGCTGAACTTTGCGGGATTTCTGTAGTTCCTTCATCGCTAATTAGGCTAAAATCTGGCGAACTTTCATATATAACCAAACGTATTGACCGCACTCAAACAGGTCAGAAAATACACATGTTAGATATGTTTCAGATTTTAGAAGCTTTTGATAAATATAAAAGCTCTGTAGAAAAGATAGGAAGAGCCTTAGCAAAACATTCTGCAAATACAGTTTTGGATTTGTTAAGACTTTTTGAAATAGTTGTTTTTAGCTACCTTACAGGAAATAATGACATGCACTTGAAAAACTTTTCAATGATTCTAAAAAATGAAGAATGGAATTTGTCGCCTGCATACGATTTGCTGAATGTAAACCTACACCTTCCTGAAGATAATGAAGAATTTGCATTAACTATAAACGGAAAGAAAAGAAAACTCACGAAATCAGATTTTGTAAATTTAGGATTGAAACTTCAATTAACTGAAAAACAGATTTCAAATACTTTTGATAGATTTATCAAAGCAGAAAACATAATGAAACAGGAGATAAGTAACTCTTTTCTTTCGACAGAAAATCAGATGAAATATATTGATTTGTTAGAAGTTAGATTGTCTTTATTTAAGGAGAAGTAGATTTGAAATTTTATTGTTGATAATAAAATTTATGTAACAAACATTTTCTAACTAAAAAATTATATCTTTGTCTTAAACTTTAAATCATTTTAAATTGCTAAAAGACTATAATTTAATTGTTATTACAGGTGCAACTGCGGGGAGTAAAACTTCTGTAGCAGCACATTTGGCATATGATTTAAAAACCGAAATTATTAGTGCTGATAGTAGGCAAGTTTATAAAACAATGAATATTGGCACAGGTAAAGATTTGGAAGATTATGAAGTTAATGGAGTAAAAATTCCTTATCATTTAATAGATATTTGCGAACCTGGCTATAAATACAATGTTTATGAGTATAAAAGAGATTTCTTTAAGGTTTATTCAAGTTTGAGGGAAAGGGGAATAGTCCCAATATTATGTGGAGGAACAGGTTTATATATAAATGCAGTTATAAATAATTATGAATTAGTAAAAGTTCCTGTAAACGAAAAATTACGAGCAGAATTAAAAAGCAAATCTATTCAAGAACTTGAAGTGATTTTACGAAAATACAAAGATTTACATAATAATAGCGACCTCGATACCACAAAACGAGCTATACGAGCAATAGAAATAGCAGAATATTATTCAAGAAATAGTTTTGTAGGCGATAATTACCCAGAAATTAAACCAATAATTTTTGGAATTTATTTCGAACGTGAGCAAAGGAGAGCAAGAATTACAGAAAGACTTAAATTTCGCTTAGAGAATGGAATGATAGAAGAAGCCCAAGCTATGTTAGAAGCCGGAATTTCTCATCAAGATTTGGAATATTACGGATTAGAATATAAGTTTTTGTCTTGGTATTTGAAAGGCAATATTACTTATGATGAACTTTTTACTCAATTAAATACTGCTATTCATCAATTTTCGAAGCGACAAATGACTTGGTTTAGAAAAATGGAAAAAGAAGGAAGCGAAATAATTTGGATAGACGGGAATTTGGATATGGAAAGCAAATTGAAACTTATTAAATCTTATTTGTGAAACTTAAAAATGTATTAACAATTAAATTTTTATAAAATGAAAAACAAAAACATCTTTATTCAATTGTCATTATTTAATTGGATTATTTTTAGTATTTGCACTTGGTTGCATAAAAGAAGAAGTTCCTACTGTATCTACTACAGAAATAACAAATGTTACAATGTCTTCAGCCATATCAGGAGGATATGTTGAAGATGACGGTGGTATGGGTATAATAGATTGCGGTATTTGTTGGAGTACAAACGATAATCCAACTATAGCAGATAATAAAACTATTGATACTCTTGGCGCATTTGGCTTTGAAAGTAGTATTACAGGTTTGGAAGCAAACACAACTTACTATGTGAGAGCTTATGCAACAAATAGTGTAGGCACAGGTTATGGTAATGTTATTTCTTTCAAAACTAGCGGATTTAGCACTTTCACAGATCCACGCGATGGCAATGTTTATAAAACTATACAAATAGGTAATCAAATTTGGATGGCAGAAAATTTAAAGTATTTGCCAAGCGTAGTTGGTTATGAAACAGGCTCAGTCACTTATCCATATTATTACGTTTATGGCTATAATGGCACAAATATTTCAGATGCTAAAGCAACAGAAAATTATGCTACTTACGGCGTATTATATAACTGGTCAGCAGTAATGGGTGGAGCAATGAACAGCAATAATAATCCTAGTGGAGTGCGTGGTGTTTGTCCAGAAGGTTGGCATGTGCCAAGCGAAGCAGAATGGACAGAATTAACAGACTTTTTAGGTGGAGAAGTTGTTGCTGGTGGCAAACTTAAAGAAACTGGCACAGAACATTGGAAAACACCAAACAAAGGAGCTACAAACGAAACTGGCTTTACAGCTCTCGCTGGTGGTATGCGTTCTAATTATGGTGATTATTTCTTTGACCTTGGAAAGCACGGTTGTTGGTGGACTACTACAAAAGGAACAGATGCCGATGATGCAAAATGTGTTTTCATGTTTTATGATTATGGAAATATTAATGTTCAAGCAAGTTCTAAAACTCTAGGTGGGGCTGTACGTTGTGTGAAAAATTAAAGTAATTTAGAATTAAGAATTATTTTCAACTGCTAATAGTATTCCATTCAAAACCTTAGCAATATCTTCTAATTTGTGAACTTTCAAAACTTTTAAACTTAGTTTTTCGTTAATTTCTTTAATTTGTAAATTTTGAGGATTATGTTGAACATAGTTTAAAACTTTGGCAAATTTTGGCGAAGAATAATAGTTAGACTGCTGATTGCTTGGGAAATAAGCTAATAAAGTATTGTTTCTAATAACAATTTTTTGAAATCCTATTTTTATTGCGAGCCATTTAAGTTTAATTAATTCAAAAATTCTTTCTGTTTCTTTAGGAATTTTGCCAAATCTATCTTCTAAATTTATTTTAAAAATACTTAATGAATTTTCATCTTTAATTTCGTCTAACTCTTTGTATAATTTAATTCTTTCAGATGTTGAACTTACGTAATAGTCAGGGATTAAGATGTCCATATCTGTTTCAATTTGACAATCGTAATCTACTGAAATTAAATCTTCATCTTCTTCGTTTTGTTCATTATCTGAAAATGTGTCGTCAAATTTTCCTTCTTTTAATTCTCGGAGAGCTTCGTTAAGTATTTTGTTATAAGTTTCAAAGCCAACATCAGCAATAAATCCAGATTGTTCTGCTCCAAGAATATTGCCAGCACCACGAATATCTAAATCTTGTAAAGCTATATTCATTCCTGAGCCTAATTCACTGTATTCTTCTATTGCTTTTAAACGCCTACGAGCTTCTGGAGTAAGCACAGATAATGGGGGAGAAAGTAAATAACAAAAAGCTTTTCTGTTACTTCTACCAACCCTTCCTCTGAGCTGGTGTAAGTCGCTCAAACCAAAGTTGTTAGCATTGTTAATAATTATTGTATTTGCATTTGGAATATCAACTCCATTTTCAATAATTGTTGTACTAATTAACACATCATAATCGCCACGCATAAATTCCAAAATAATTTTCTCTAACTTCTGACTTTCCATTTGTCCATGTGCTACAACAGTTTTTACTTCAGGACAAAGTTTGTTGACCAAAGTTTCTATTTCAAAAATATTTTGAATTCTATTATTTATAAAGAAAACTTGACCATTTCTTCCAACTTCGTAATAAATAGCATCTTGAATAATTTTGTTGTTAAATGAATGAAGCTCAGTAATTATCGGTTGTCTGTTTGGTGGTGGCGTGTTGATTACAGATAAATCTCTGGCACCCATTAAAGAAAATTGCAAAGTTCGTGGTATTGGCGTTGCTGTAAGAGTTAGAGTGTCAACATTTATTTTAAGATTTTTCAATTTTTCTTTCATAGACACACCAAACTTTTGTTCTTCGTCAATTATTAACAAGCCTAAGTCTTTGAAAATCACATCTTTATTTAACAATCTGTGAGTGCCTATAATTATGTCAAGTTTGCCTTCTTCTAATTTTTGTAAACTTTGTTTTATCTCTTTGCTTGATTTTAATCTGCTTACATAGGCTATGTTTACAGGCATATCTGCAAGTCTTTCTTTAAAAGTATGGTAGTGCTGAAGTGCTAAAATTGTTGTAGGAACTAATACCGCTACTTGTTTGCTGTCGTTAACTGCTTTAAAAGCTGCTCTAATTGCAAGTTCTGTCTTTCCAAAACCCACATCACCACAAACTAATCTGTCCATTGGAACTTCGGATTCCATATCGGCTTTTATAAGTTCATTGGCTTTGCTTTGGTCAGGAGTGTCTTCGTACATAAAAGATGACTCTAATTGATGCTGTAAATAGGAGTCAGGCGAAAATGCGAAACCTTTCTGCTCTCTGCGTTTTGCATAAAGTAAAATCAAATCTTTAGCAATATCTTTTATGTTTTTCTTGGTTTTTTCTTTCAATCGTTTCCAATGTCCAGAACCCAAGCGATAAATTTTTGGCGGTTCATCATCTTTATCTCTATATTTTGAAATTCTGTGTAAAGAGTGAATATTTACATAAAGAATATCGTTGTTGTCATAGATAATGCTTACCACTTCTTGGATTTTGCCGTTGTTGTTTATTTTTTGTAAACCGCCAAATTTTCCAACTCCATTATCAATATGTACAACATAATCGCCGGGGCGTAAAGCTGTAAGTTCTTGAATTGTAATGCTATCTTTGTGCGAAAGTTTTTTACTGCTAAACCTGTGGTATCTTTCAAAAATTTGGTGGTCGGTAAAAACACATGTTTTTGATTCATGCATTATAAAACCTTGGTTTACAATCTTTAAAACTGGAATAAAGTTTACTATTTGATTTTGTTCAGTAAAAATATCTTTAAGTCTTATTAATTGCTTTTCGTTATTGCTTAAAACATAAGTTTCGTAACCATTTGCTTCGTTGTTTTGAAGAATTTCTGCTAAAATATTAAATTGCTTTCCAAATTTAGGTTGTGGTTCAGTATTGAAGTAAAACTCTTTTTCTGCTTCAAAAACACTGCGAGAAGCTATTTCAACAATTTGAAAGTTTTTTATCTGATTTGTAAATTCTTGAACATTTAATAAGTTTTTGCTTGGTTCTAAAATAACATTATCTTCATCATCAAAATCACTGTCTTCAACTTCTTTGTATCTTTGTTCAGCAGCAGTATATGTATCTTCAATTTTATCTAAAACTAATTCTGGTTCTGAAATCCAAAACTTACAATTTTTGTTTATAAAACCGAAAAACGAAACTTTCTCTGTTTCATCAAAGTGTTCGTGAACGTTTGGAATTATTACTATTTTTTTGTGTTTTTCGGTTGAAAGCTGAGTTTGTGGGTCAAAAGATCTAATACTTTCAATTTCATCGCCAAAGAAATCAACTCTAAATGGAAATTCATCAGAAAAAGAAAAAATATCTATTAAACTTCCTCTAACAGAGAAGCTTCCGGGTTCATAAACAAAATCAGTTGCAGTAAATCCATATTCATTTAAAACTTCAATAACAAAGTCCATAGAAAGCTTTTCGCCTTGCTTTATTTCCAATGTGTTCTTTGTTAGAGTTTTGTTTGAAATAACTTTTTCAATTATTGCACCAGGATAAGTAATGATGAGATAAGGCTTTTTGTTGGAAGATATTTTGTTTAAAACTTCTGTTTTTAAAACAATATTGGTTTTGTCTGTTTTTAAATATTCAATTGAGCGCTTGTAAGCCGAAGGATAAAACAAAATATTTTTGTCGCCTATAATATTGTTTAAATCATCATAAAAGTAAGAAGCACTTTCTTTGTCGGGTAGTATTACGCAAGTTAAATTCTTATTTTCCTGACTTAATTTTGCTAAAATAAAAGCTTTAGATGAGCCTGATAAGCCTTTCAGTATTATGGACTTAGTATTACTATTGTTGTCTAATATAGATAGCAATTCTTCTATATTAGAATTTGAGTCAAAAAGTCTATTTAATAAATTTTTCACTCCGCAAAATTATTAAAAAAATAAGTAAACATTAAATTTGTTGATAAAATCTTGATATTTTACAAATTGATTTCTATTAAATTTTATATACTGCGACAAATATTTTTTAAAATTATAGAATGATGAAGTTTTTAAGATTTGTATTTGTAAGTGTATTTTTAACTCTTTCTTATAGCTTAATTGCTAGTGAGTTAGAAAATTTATTGAAAGGTTTAGATGGAGTTGTATCTGTAGAAGAACTTCCAACAACAGAATTTTTTTCTGAGAAGTATTTAATAATTTTTGAGCAAAAAGTTGACAAAGATGATGATGATTCAGAAGTTTTTTATCAACGAGTGTTTTTAATCACAAAAGTTTTACTGCACCTGTTATTTTTACAACAGAAGGCTATTCTGCTGATTATGCGATGAATAAGAACTATATAAATGAATTATGTTCTATCTTGAATGGAAACGAAATTTGTGTTGAGCATCGTTATTTTTCAAAATCAAAGCCTGAAAATATAGATTGGCATTATTTAACAACACGAAATGCCGCAGAAGACCATCATATTATAAGAAAAACTTTGGGACAATTATATAAAGGCAAATGGGTTAGTACAGGAATTAGCAAAGGTGGGCAAACTTGTCTTTTATATCAAATGTATTATCCAAATGACGTTGACGCTTGTGTAGCTTATGTGGCACCAATAGCTAAAGCCTTAGAAGACGGCAGACATGAACCTTTTATAAATAATGTTGCAACAAAAAAAGAAAGAAAAAAAGTTAGTGATTTTCAATTAGAAATTTTAAAACGCCGTGAAACTATTTTTCCTATGTTTGAACAATTTTGTAAAGCTTCAAAACTTAGTTTTCAACTTCCATTAGAAGAAATTTACGATTATTGTGTTTTAGAATATTCATTTGCTTTTTGGCAATGGGTTGGTAATACCGAAAGAATTCCAAGCAAAAAAGAAGATGATTCTAAGCTCTTTCAACACTGGGTAGCAGTGGCTGGACCAGACTATTTTTCTATAGAAAGTTCAGAAAATGTTTTGCCATTTTATTATCAAGCGGCAAGAGAATTAGGGTATTATGGTTACGAAACTACATTATTTAGGAAATATTTAAAAATTAAAACCGCAAAAAATTATTTTAAAAAGGTATTTTTAACTAAAGATATGACTCCTGAATTTTACTCTCAAACATCTATTGATTTGGAAAAATTTGTTCAAACAAAAGCTAAAAATACTATATTAGTTTATGGCGAATACGATCCATGGACAGCGGTTGCTCCAGAAATTGTAAATACTGCCGACCTTGTTAAAGTTGTAAAACCAAAGGGAACTCACTCTACCAGAATTAAAAATCTACCAAAAGTACAACATGATATGATTATTAATTTGCTTAATAGTTTTATGGAATAGTTGTATAAAAACTGAATTATTTCAAATTTTTCTTGTTTACTAAAATCAATATTGTAATTTTGCAAATTCTTAAACAATTGATTAATAATAATGTGGAATAAAGTAGCACGGGTAATTTTAAGGTATAGAATAGCACTTTTAATAATTGTTGGTTTAATAACAATTTTCATGGGGTATCAAGCCTCTCTTATAGAGATGGACTATCATTACGCCTCAATGCTTTCGAAAAAACATCCAGTTTTAATAGATAATGTAAAGTTTAAACAAACTTTTGGTGAAGAAGGAAATGGTATATTTGTAGGTTTTGAATCAGATGATTTTTTTGAACTGAAAAATTTTCAAGCATTACAAAACTTATGTGAAGAATTAAAAAAAATAGATCGCGTTACCAATGTTTTAACTGTTAGTTCTGCTGTAAATGCTAGACAAATTACAGTTACAGATGAAAATGGTGTAAACAAAAGACAGTTTGAAATTTACAATATTTTTCCAGATAAAGTTACAAGTCAAGCAGAATTAGATAGCTTAAAAGAAGTGTTTTTCTCTTTACCTTTTTATGAAAACTTACTATACAACAAAGAGAAAAACGTGTTTATGATGAATGTGTCTATTGACAAAGAAATTCTAAACAGCAAAGCTCGAATTCCAGTTGTATTAAAAGTAGAAGAAGTAGTAAAAGAGTTTGCAGAGGCACAAAATATCGAAGTATATGTTTCGGGTTTACCTTTTATTAGAACCAAAATGATGGATTTAATAAAAAGCGAAATAATATTGTTTATTGTTTTAGCTGCTTTAGTTTGTGTTATAATTTTATATTTATATTTCCGATCATTTAAAGTTATAGGCGTAGCCATGCTCGTAGTAGGAGTGAGCGTAACTTGGGCAGTTGGGTTTATGGGGATATTTGGATTTAGAATTACAATCTTATCGGGAATGGTTCCGCCTCTGTTAATAGTTATTGGAATTCCAAATACAATTTATTTATTAAATAGATATCATACAGAGACAAAAGCTCATGGAAATAAAATTTTAGCTCTGCAAAGAGTTATTTCAAAAATTGGAAATGCAGTATTTTTAAGTAATGCAACTACTGCAGTTGGATTTACAAGCTTTATAATTACAAATAGTTCTGTAATGGTAGAATTTGGAATAATTGCTACTTTAGGAATAATATCAACTTTTATAAACGCATTAATAATGCTTCCAGCAATTTTTAGCTTTTTGCAACCACCTTCAAGTAAATATACAAAACATCTTAATAATAAATATTTATCTAAAGTTTTAAATGGAATTACAAATATTGTAACAAATCATAGAAGAAAAATTTATGCTACTATTGCTGTAATACTAATATTATCTGCTATTGGCGTTACTCTAATGAAAAGAACAGGATATATTTTAGATGACGTTTCACAAGATTCTGAGATTTATGTAGCCACTAAATTTTTAGAAAAGAATTTTGGAGGTGTTAGCCCTGTTGAAATAGCAGTACAATCTAAAGACAGCTTAAAAGGATATGAAATGATAACACAGATGGAAAAGATAGACTCTTTACAACAAAAACTAAAACAATATCCAGAGTTATCTCGTTCTCTGTCTATAGTTGATGCCTTAAAGTTTCTAAATCAGGCATATTCTAAAGGAGATGCAGATAAATACGCATTGCCTTCATCACCAAAAACCTATGAGATTATCTTCCAAAGATTACCCGAAGGAGGATTAAATCAAAATATTGCTCAATCTTTTATTGATAGCACTAGAACTATTACTAGAATTAGTTTAAATATTGAAGATATTGGAACTAATAGAATGAAAGAACTTATACCAAAAATTGAAAACGATATAAATACTGTCTTTCCTAAAGATAAATACAATACTTTGATTACTGGAAATTCAATTTTATATTTTACAGGTACTAGTTATTTGATAAACAATTTAATTAGTAGCTTAGCATTAGCTATTGTTTTGATAGGTTTATTAATGCTTGGCTTACAACGTTCGTTTAAAATGGTAGGAATTTTACTGATTCCAAACTTAATCCCAATGCTAGTAACTGCTGGATTAATGGGATATTTTGGTGTTCCTATTAAACCAAGTACAATTTTAATTTTTGGAATATCTTTAGGAATATCTGTTGACGGTGCAATACACTTTATTACAAGATATAGACAAGAAGTGTTTGTAAATGGTTGGAATG
>Ga0208040_1002586_pt1 | contig 15668 bp, 7 predicted proteins | sample AD_UKC083_MetaG_FD_184431 | JGI IMG/M metagenome (GOLD analysis project Ga0208040, IMG submission 184431) | Active sludge microbial communities of municipal wastewater-treating anaerobic digesters from USA - AD_UKC083_MetaG (SPAdes) (version 2) | ecosystem: Engineered > Bioreactor > Anaerobic >...
GATTAACAGCTCCTGCAATTAATTGAAAATATTAACGTTCCGCCGTTAAGAAAAAAAATATAAACTTGTTAAGTTTAGACATATCTAGTAATAATCAATAGTACACAGATGATGAGCGCAAGGTTCCCTCATCAGCGGCAAGGCTATTTAAAGGAGCAAAAAATGTCAACCCCTAAATCTGTTGCACAGACACATAACCGCCCCGTAGAGATACTGCAAAAACTGATTAGATTCAACACAACCAATCCACCGGGCAATGAAACGGCGTGTATAAGCTATATTCGTGAACTGCTGAATGAAGCCGGAATCCCATCCACAATTATTGCCCAAAAACCGGATCGGCCTAATCTGATCGCGCATATTGAAGGAAGAGGAAAGGCAAAACCTATTCTTCTCTATGGTCATGTTGATGTGGTGGGCACGGAGAACCAGCAATGGGATTTCCCGCCGTTCGACGGCACACTGGTCGACGGCGTTGTCTGGGGCAGAGGCGCTCTGGACATGAAGGGCGGCATCGCCATGATGCTGGCCGCCTTTCTGCGTGCAAAAGCCGAAAACCTGAAGCCGGCCGGAAACGTTTTATTGGCGATTGTCAGCGATGAAGAAGCGGGCGGCGATTTCGGAGCAAAGTTTCTCGTGGAAAAATATCCGGACCTTTTCAAAGATATTCGTTATGCAATCGGCGAATTCGGAGGGTTCAATGTTAATCTGGACCACAAACGCTTCTATCCCATTACAATCTCAGAGAAACAAATTTGCTGGATGAAAGCGACCATTCGCGGGCAGGGAGGACACGGGTCCATGCCTGTTCGCGGCGGCGCGATGATGAAATTATCAAGGTTACTCAGGCAACTGGAAAAAAATGATTTACCGGTTCACATTACGCCGCCGTCGAGAATGATGGTGGAGGCCATTGCTGCCGCGCTTGGAGGCGTCAAAGGATTGCTGTTCAGCCAGTTGAACCATCCACTGATGACCAGGACGATTTTAAATCTGCTCGGCGCAGGCGGAAAAGGTTTTTATCCCTTGTTCCACAACACGGTCAGCCCCACCGTTTTGCATGGAAGCGCAAGCATCAATGTCATTCCCAGTGAAATATCCGTTGAATTGGACGGGCGTCTGCTGCCCGGCTATCGACCGGAAGATATGATGAACGAACTGCGTCTGATTGTAGGCGATGACGTCCACCTTGAACTGATTAAATTTGACGCGGGACCGGCAGAGCCGGATATGGGATTGTTCGGCGTTTTATCGCAGATTTTACACGAAGCCGATCCGGAAGGGATTATGGTCCCGTCCGTTCTCAGCGGGGTCACCGACGGTCGCTTCTTTTCAAAGCTCGGCATTCAGACATACGGTTTTCTTCCTATGCTTTTGCCTGAAAATTTTAATTTTTCAGCGACCATTCATGCCGCCAACGAACGGGTGCCCGTCCGGGCGGTTGAGTTTGGCGCTCAAGCGATGTTCAAAGCCCTGCAAAGATTTGGACAAGATTAATATTTGTTTTCCCGGCGAACAGACAGGTCGCCCGACTATTTCATGAGAGCCAGCAAACGATCTCTGAACCCCCTCCATATATTCTTAAAGAAGACTTTGGGAAACTGGATAACCATCGCCGGCAACGGACGACAATATATGAGGATTAAAAGCGCGTTCCCTTTATCGAGACCCAGATTGTCTTTAAAATATTTATTCACGTTCGGCTCGGGACAAAGGGGCATATTGGCATGCGTAATTTTGTTTTCCTTCTCATCGGTAAGAATATGCTGGAAAACAAATAAGTTTTCATTGAGTTTATCCTCCGCATATCCCAACTTCCGGAGGTAATTTTTTCTAATGCTTATTTCTTTCTCCGGCACATGAGAAACATCAATGTTTCCATGTTTATCTATCGAAGGGGAAATATTCATCGGCGACACAAAGACGGCGTGGTAAATAATCGGATTGATGGCTCTGCCAAACAGATACGCTGTTTTAAAGAAGGGAATGAGGCGTTTGATTCCCGTGTATCCCATATCCTTATTGTATTTTTTCAGGTAGTCAAGAAACATCTTGGGAATCAATGCTCTTAATAAACCGTTTTTCCTGTATTCATCCAGGCACATCGTCAGCCAAATGATCATGACGAAATTTCCCTCTTCAAACATAGAACCGCATACCGACATGGCAACGACCTTGTGGTTCATATCGCTGTAAATGTAAATTAAGTCGGACTCGCTAAAATATTTGGGGATATTATGTGCGACTTCCTCCCGGAGTGTTTTTCTCGCAACCTGCCTGATATTCTCAAACAACGCTTCTTTATTTACAAAATCAGAATCTTTCAAATCACAGGGCCGATGCACTTCTTCGAAAATGAACTTTGTTCCTCTGAATGTCCTGACGCTGACCTTGGACCCCTTAATGTGAAAAGGCACCTTTTTAGTATGATTCATTAATTTCCTTCCTTTAAAATAATATATAATTGATTTAATGTGTATGTATTGAGTATGGAGAAATGCTTATATAATAATTTACGATATATCAATCTTTTTATTTAAAGATCAACGGCCCTGAATTTCCACCATGGGTTATGGAGGCATCCATACAATCCATACAGGCGAGTATTATTACTGGTGGGCGATGTGAGATTCGAACTCACGGCACCTGGCTTCGGAGGCCAGTACTCTATCCAACTGAGCTAATCGCCCACGCGTGGAGCTTCTACTACATCACGGCACAATCTTCAATGAATAAAATTCATCACCAAAGGATGGGGTATCGGCATACCGGTAAAACTCCTTTTTCATTTTTCGGAGTCATTCCGGCGTCGCCTTGCCGCATGGTGGTCTTTTCCCAGATAGAAATTCATCCACGACGACGTCTGATAAAGATCCCAGTTGCAGGGCGGAACGATATTTTTCTCCATCGTCATGTCTTCGCCATGCCGTTTTAACCTGACATAGGCTCTGACGTAGACGCAATGCTTTTTTCCGGGATGCACTTCACACCATCCCTGAAAACTTCCGCCGCAGGGGCCGTTGCGCTGGTTTTTCGGACATTGCGACATCGGACAGAGATAAGCGACATCGATGAGAGCACAGTCCCCGCAATCTTTACAATCGAAAAGAATAACCTTTGACACATGTTCCAGCTTATGGAATATTTTTTCCATACCGGTGCCCGATATTTTCTCGCTGATTGTTTTCATAAAACCGTAAAATTTTTTACCCGGTTCAAACATCGTTTTATGAAAAAATCTTGAAAAGCCGTAAATGCCTTCGACTTTTGCATCAAGAGGCCGATGCGTCCTCTCCGTCGGTATTTCCTTGTTCAGGCCCGTAACCGGATCATGTTCATAATAATAAAAACCATCAGGGATCGGATGATCAAAATACTTCACCAAATCCTTCCATTGAGAAACAAGCGCTTCACCCTGGCTGATAATCCGCTCCACCTGTTCGTACTTGATATTGTGTCCGCCGATATGCACTCCGTTGTATCCCATGCCTTTCAGTATGGCGTACATCCGTGCGGCGCGCAGAATTCTGGCTCCCTCTCCCTTATCGGCGTCGTTTCTTTCCCGGTCAATTTCCGCAAGCAGCTTGTCCGTAACGACGGATCCGGGCAATTCGTTGCGATTCATCATGCCGGCCGCGCCGTAAGGAAGAATATAAATATTGCCTACAAGAGGAATATTCAAGCCGTGTTGCCTCATAAACAACAGCACCTCATGAAATTTGCGGGCGTCATAGCCGAGCTGCGTAATAATAAATTGCGCGCCGGCGGCTATTTTCTTTTTCAGTTTGAAATACTGCGTCATCTGTTCCGCTTCCGTCGCCTTGAACGGAGACACGACCGCGCCCGGGAAAAAATCACTGGCCTGATGACGGACAATCCCTTTGATTCCCGGATACTCCAGGCCTTTATTCATCTCCGTTATAAGCTGCAGAACATGAATCGGATCCAGATCAAATACCGGAGCCGGCCTCCCCTGATAACCGGACACGGGATAATCACCGCTCATCACCAGAAGGTTTCTGACCCCCGACCGGTCCAGAGCATAGAGCTGACTCTCGATCTGGTTGCGGTTTTTATCTTTGCAGGTAAAATGGACGAGCGGTTCAATCCCGAATTTGACAATTTCAGCGCCCATAAAATCAGCAGACATGGCGGGCATTCCGCCGGGATTGTCTGTCAGGGTAAGCGCGCAGATTTTGCCGCCAACGGACGCCTGCTTCGCCAGAGTCAGCGCCTTTTCCTGTGCCGTTTCTCTTGCTCCTCTGCCCGGAACCAGTTCCCATGTAACGGGGAACACATCGGGATTTAACAGAGCATCTTTAAAAAGATTTTCCCGCATAAATATCCTTAAATACAATGTCAACAACGCTAGCCGAAGATCGGAAGCGCATCCCGCAAGGGAGCGCATATGTCAATCATTCTTTACCTTACCGATAGTTACCACCTGCAAGGTGGCAACTTATAAGCGCATTGGTATAGTTTTTGTGCAGAGAAAATGACATTATCACAAGAGCTTGTCAATATCTTTTCTATCAAACAGTTGCAGTTCTCCGGCAAATTTGCTATTTTTTATACATGTTTCGCAAAAGAATTTTTATCCTGAAGGCATTTTACCGGTTTCTGATAATTCTTGCCCTGGTCTTTTTTTCTTCCGATTACTGCGGCGCGGTGGAAATATTGAATATCCGGCATTGGACCGCGCCCGATCACACGAGAATCGTTCTCGATGTCGACGGCAAACCCGATTACCAGGCCAAAGAAAGTGAACATTGGCTCGTGCTCAGCGTCAAAAAATCTTCAGTGCACAAAACGCTCCCGCAAAATGTCTTCATCAACAAACCGGGCATCAAGAAAATAAGTTTTCTCCAAACGCCGGAAGGCAACATTCAAATCAAATTCTTTCTTGATAAACATCAGCGCGTTGATGTTTTTAAACTGAATAAATTTCAAAACAGACCGGACCGGATTGTCGTCGATATTTCTCTGAAAGAGACTCCGAAAAAACCCAAAGCAAAAGAAAAAATATCAGAAACACAAAAAGAGATCATCATTGTTATTGATCCCGGCCACGGCGGCGACGATCCCGGCGCCATCGGCAAGAAAGGATCCTACGAAAAAAACATCGTTCTCGCCATCAGCCGTGAAATCAGAAGCGCGATCAATGCAATGCCCGGTTATCGTGCAGTTTTGACACGCGACGGAGATTACTATGTCTCTTTCAAGAAACGTCTGCAAAAAGCCAGAGAGTTGAACGCCGGCCTTTTCATCAGCGTCCATGCAGATGCGGCCAGAAACCGCAGCGCCAAAGGCTCTTCGGTCTATTGTCTCTCCACGGGCGCCGCCAGTAATGAGGCGGCCAAACTTCTGGCGCATAATGAAAACTTGTCGGATATTTTCGGCGGTGAAACGGATATCGAAAGCAATAATGAATCCAACCCGATTATCATGAATATGTTCCAAACCAATACGATTAACTTGTCCAAAATTTACGCTGAAACCTTAATCAAACATCTGAATATGGTCAACTGCCTTAAATATGAAATCGTTCAGGAAGCGCCTTTCCGTGTTCTCAAACTGCCGGAGATTCCCGCTGTTTTAATCGAGACGGCCTACATATCCAACGCCGAGGAAGAAAACCTGTTGAAGAAAACAAACTTCCAAAAAAAACTGGCGACAGCCATATCGGCTTCCCTTAAAGATTATTTCGCGACAAACGGCAAGGAATCGCAACGGGAAGAAGACATTGCCGCAACAGAATATAAGATCAAAAAAGGCGATACGCTTTTTGCCGTGGCCAAAAAATTCAATACCAAGATCGACGTCCTTCTGAAATTGAACAACATGAAACTGGAAGACACCCTATTTGTCGGCCAGGATATCATGGTGCCGGCAAATGAAACAGCCACTGAAGATAAAGATAAAAACAGAAGCAAAAAAAAGAAAACCTCAGGGAAAAGCGATAACGTCGGGGAAAGTGAAAAACCCGTGAAGCTGTATACCGTCAAAAAAGGAGAAACTCTTTTTATCGTGGCTCAAAAACATTCCGTGACCCTGGCGGCTCTGCTTAAAACAAACAAGATGAAGATTACGGACAAATTATTATCCGGACAAAAAATAAAGATTCCTCAAAAATAATATCTGAAACGTCTAATGGGAAAAATAATACAATCCATCTTTCTGCAATTGATCGTTCTGTTGACATTTGCTTTGCCGGCATATTCATCAGGATTCATCTTCCATTGGAAAACGTTCGTCGTGGATTACGATCTTCTTTTGATTCCGTCTGATAAAATCAATTATCCCCCCAGGCAACCGGTTCCCGTTATGCAGATTCCCGTGCCGGAAGCTTACACGGATCGATTCGGAGTGTCCGCATCGTTGAAGGAGCCGTCCTCAAAAGAGACAGAGAAAGATTCCGTGTTGAGCAACATAAAAGTCAGATTCAAGGTAACCGACCTTCCTGAAAACAGAAAAAACGAAACGTTGTATAATCGCAATGACGAGCAGATATCAAAATTTGTCGATGCCGTATCATCGTTGATTTACGATGATTCAAAATTTGAATCCCTGGAATCAATCGGCAAAATCATTGAACCTCAGATTAATTTTTTCTTTGAATTCTGATTCGAGCGTTTTCATCCGTCGCCTGAAATATTGATTGTTTATAATTCTTGACATGACGTTTATATTTTTTTATAATCTTAACTAACAATAACTTAATTATTTTAAATATTTTCCACACATCATTTTATCTTCATTGTCAATGAGCTTTCGTCGTGCTCTCACCTGACCGGAAAGAGCATGACGATAAAGGGGAAGGCAGTAGCCGATGCGTATCATACGGAAAGAAGCCGGTTTTACCTTGATTGAGTTGATGGTTGCGCTGATTGTTCTGGGCATTCTTGCCACGCTGGCGTTTTCCATATACCGCAATTATGTGGACAAGGCTAAAGTAACCATTGCCGAACACGCCGTCATTGAAGCCAGACAAAATCTGGACTTATACAACATGGATAACGGTAAATTTCCGGACAGCATCGACTTCAACACCTGTCATGATGAAAATTCCCGGGCGGTTTTTTCCACGACATTCTGCAATCAAATTAAAAACGATCTTTTTTCCATCGAATACACGGCGGAAAATAACAACTATGTATTAAAAGCGCGGGCCAAAGATATAAAAAACACGCTGATTACGACAAACTCCATTAAAATGATAAAATAGGACAAGGCATGATGAATTTCACAAAGCGTAAAAATTACTTCATAGAAAAAAAATTCCAGACAAAATATTTGCTGCTGACTCTTCTGTTATTATTATCCTATACTTTTATTTTTATTGTCGTCATATTTGCCCCCTACATCTTGACCCTGTATTTTGATTATCCGCTGTCTGAAAAAAATGAGGCCGCCAGAGCGCTGCTTCTTTTGCACGGTACGATATGGCCGTGGATCGGCGGAGTTATTCTGTTCTTTTGCATGATCAGTGTTTTTATTTCCCATAAAGTAGCCGGTCCCTTGTTTCGGTTAAAGAAATCTTTAATCAAGGTCACGCAGGGAGACCTGAATGTCGTTATAAAATTGAGAAAATGGGATGATCTCAAAGATCTGGCGGAACACATCAACACATTGATTGAGGAATTACGCACATTTGTAATCACGTTAAGAGATGATTACGCTTTGCTGTCTGAATATATTCTGGAACTTGAACGAGAAATCGAAACCAAGGTTTTAACCGAGGAAAAGGGGAAGGAAATTATCCGTAAAGTTCAGGAAAGCAGAAAAAATATCGAAGCAGCCCTGAAAAAGTTTAATGTCCGGCAGTAGATTAATCCCGAAATATTATCTTGAAAAACCAAAGCAACCATCCGGCACGCAATAACCGGATGGTTGCTTATTATAACGTGATGTAAAACCCGCTACTGCTGCCAGCTTTCAGCTAAAATATTCTGATACTGCTGATCATTCATCATGGCATTGTATTTTTGAATGACGTCCATTCCGGAATTGTTGATGGCGCTCATGGTATCGACTATTGCCTGAATATCGTTTCGGGTAATGTAATGACCATCGGATACTTCCAGCCTTTCAATCCCATAGTTTGCCTGCTGGAATTCACCGGTTATCTTCATGTAATTATCGGCATCCATGAAGACATAGAGATCATTGCCCTGCTTGACGATGACCGGATCGGTTGTCGCGGCATCTGTAAGTTTCAGTGCATCAATATCACCACCGATAGCGGAAGTTTCATTGATCGTATCCAGTCCGTCGGCATTGCCGAAGAGGTACGTATCGCTGCCAATGCCTCCGTTGAGGATATCGTTGCCCTGACCGCCGCCTAAAGTATCATTACCGTAATTGCCGCTAAGGGTATTGGCTGCGCTGTTGCCGGTCAGAACATTATTCAAGGTGTTGCCGGTCGCATTGATTACATCTGAACCAGTCAAGGTCAGGTTCTCTACGTTATTGCCCAAAGTGTACGTTACTGAACTTTCAACAGTGTCAATTCCATCATCACAAAATTCGGTCACTTCATCTCCCGGGATTAAGTTAAAAAGCCCGGATGACAGTTTATCAACGATATAAGTGTCATTGCCGGAACCTCCGATCATGTCATCCGCGCCGGTCCCTCCATCCAAGGTATCGTTTCCTCTTCCACCGTAAAGATTATCATTGTCGTTTTCACCATAAATTAAGTCATCACCGCATTCTCCAAAGAGGAAATCATTACAATTACCACCATAAATGATGTCATCACCTTTCCCTGAATAAACCATATCAATTCCATTTAAAGCATAAATGAGATCGTTATCACCGTCAGTTATAATCAATTCACTCCAATTTGTTCCGTAGACAACTTTTTTTATATCCAAATCAAAGATATCTGAAATGCCAGCACCCCCTGTATCGGTCGCTGTTACTTTTATGGATATTTTACCGGTAACATCCGGAATACCGCTGAAGGTATGCGTTGACGCGTCAAACGTAAGCCAGGAAGGAAGAGATGAACCATCGGCAAGAGTAGCGCTGTAATTGAAGGTCTCGCCGGTATCAATATCCGCAAATGTGTTGGCCGGAACGACAAAGCTATATAGATCGTTTTTCTGAGCTGACTGATCAGCTATCGGATTTACAATAAACGGCGCATCGTTCACATTCTCCGCTGTAATATCGAAGTCATCTGACACACTGGCTCCCGATGTATCTGTCGCTGTTACTTTAAGAGACAGTGTCCCGACATCGTCATTTCCCGGTGTACCGCTGAATGTCATGGTTGCCGCATCAAAGGTCAGCCATGAAGGAAGCGCTGAACCATCTGCCAAGGTCGCCCTGTACGTCAGGATATCGCCGACGTCAATGTCTGCAAATGTGTTGGCCGGAACCGTGAAGCGAAAGACTTCATCTTCAAGCGTAGTCTGATTAACGATGGAATTCGCAACAAAAGGCGCGTCATTGACATTGACGACGGTCACATCAAAATCGTCGGATATACTTGCGCCTGTTGTATCGGTTGCCGTAACTTTAAGAGAAAGTGTCCCGACATCATCATTGGTTGGTGTCCCGCTGAAGGTCTGGGTTGCCGCGTTAAACGTCAGCCAAACGGGTAAAGCGTCACCATTGGACTGTTTGGCTGTATAAATCAGGCTGTCACCCATATCGGAATCAGCAAAGGTGTTGGCAGGTACAGTGAACGCAAAGACTTCATCCTCAAGCGTAGTCTGATTAACGATGGAATTCGCAACAACAGGCGCGTCATTGACATTGACCACGGTCAATTCAAAATCATCAGATACGCTTTCTCCCGATGTGTCGGTTGCGGTTACTCTAAGAGAAAGAGCTCCAACATTGTCATTGGTCGGCGTGCCGTTGAACGTCATGGTTGCCGTATCAAACATCAACCATGAAGGCAAGTCTGAACCATCAGCCAAGGTCGCATTGTAGGTCAGTGCATCGCCGGCATCAATATCAGTAAAGGTATTCGCAGGTACAGTAAAATTGAATGCTATGTCTTCCGTGGCCGTCTGATCCGAGATCGGATTGATAACTTCCGGTGAACGATTGAGAAAATCGGCAAGTTTCACCTGACTGTCGTCGGCAAATTGTAATGTCCTTACAACGAGTGAGCCAGCCATTCCATTCTGATCAAAATTCAGCAAACTAATAGCATCACCATTATTGCCGACATTAATCGTCAATGTATTGCTATTTTTCACAAATGTCAGATCATTGAATGTAATCCCCTCGCCAAATGAAATTATATTACCTTCAGAAATTGTGGAAATATCTGAGATAGTGTCCACGCCATTGCCAATATTAAACATATAGATGTCATTGCCAGTGCCGCCTGATAACGCATCATTACCACGGTCACCTGTCAGAACATTTGCGTCAGCATTGCCGATAATTACATTGTTAAGCTCATTGCCTGTGCCATTAATTGCTTCGTTTCCAGTTAAAGTAAGATACTCAATGTTAACATCAAGTGTGTAGCTGACTGAACTTTGAACCGTATCTTGCCCTTCGTTGATGTTTTCAATTACAATGTCGCCGGTATCATCAACAACATATATATCATCACCGCCATTACCGATCATTCTATCCGAGCCGGCTTTGCCATCGATGATATTGGATGAATCGTTGCCGATAATTACATTGTTAAGCTCATTTCCAATGCCATTAATTGCTTCGTTTCCAGTTAAAGTAAGGTACTCAATGTTAGCGCCAAGTGTGTAGTTGATTGAACTTTGAACCGTATCTCTTCCCTCAAACTCGTCTTCCACAACAATGTCACCTATATTATCCGCGATGTAAATATCATTGCCTTGGCCGCCGGTCATGCTGTCTACGCCAGTTGCGCCATCCAGCACATCGTTGCCCATACTACCGATAAGCGTATCATTTCCGTCACCGACGCGCAGTATGTCATTGCCGCTGCCGCCATCGACAAGATCGTGTCCTCCGTTGGAGTTGACAATATCATCCCCACCCTTGGCATTAATCACATCATCTTGCGATCCGGTGTTGATGACGTCATCGCCTTCCGTGCCAAGCTCAGGATAAAGAAGATCAGAAAGAAGCACCTGACTGCCGTCGGCAAACTCTATTATTTTTACAACTTGTGAATCGCCGATTCCGTTAAAATTATAATTTAATAAATGTATAGTATCTCCGTTATTACCGACGTTTAAAGTCAGTACATTGCTCGTTTGATCGAACGTCAAATCATTTTTTGTAATTCCGACACCAAACAAGATACGATTTTCTTCTGCTTCTGGGGCAACATCCTGAATCGTATCACCCCCGTCTCCCATATTAAATACATAGGTATCATTGCCGGTACCGCCAATTAATTCATCATCACCAAGGCCGCCGGTTAGTACATCATCACCCGCGCCTCCTTCCAGCGTATCAAACCCATAATAACCATAAATACGATCAGATATATTTGTTCCTGTAATATAATTGTTTTCGTAATTACCTTGAATGACAAAAGTATTTTTAATCAATTCCTCATAATTGATAGTTGTCCCGTCGGCGAAGATGAAAGTATCCACTGCATGAGGACACGTTTCTGTTGCATCAGGATCGAAGCCTTCGAGATGAACTTCGTCGCCATTATTGCCGATGCGTATGATAAAAGTGTCATTTTCAAAGGTAAGACTATTCCTCATATCCGCCAGAGTAATACGCTCGCCGAAAACAAGCATATTACCGGTTGAAATTGCGGCAATATCATCGATGATATCAACACCATCACCAAGATTGAATACATAGGTATCATCTCCTTCGCCGCCAGTTATAGTATCGTTTCCGGAGCAACCGGTTAGCGTATCATTGCCGGCACCTCCGGTTATTCGATCGACCGCCGCCGTACCGACTAAATTATCACTATTTTCCGTACCGATAATGTCAAACCCGCGATCAAGCAATTGATTGAAGTTAATCGTCTGACCATCTGCAAAAACAAAGTATTCCACCGCATGTTTACCATAGGGATCAGCTGCATTGAAATTATTCAGTTGCACTGCATCATCAGCGTTGCCTACATTAATGATAAGCTCTCCATTGTCGACATCATAATCAAGTTTAACATCCGCCAGCGTAATCCCACAACCAAAGAACAGAGCATTAGGCTGATCAGGAGATGCCACATCATTAATCTTATCTATGCCATCGCCCAAGTTAAACATGTAAATGTCATCACCGGCACTGCCGGTAAGAGTGTCATTACCGCTACCGCCAATAAAAGTATCTCTGCCGTTGGTGCCGCTAAGTGTGTCATTTCCTGCTGTGCCTGAGAAAGTGAACCCAATGTCAATCAATTCGGAATAGCTAATGACTGACCCGTCGGCAAACATGAATGTTTCTATTGCGTGATTTCCATGAACATCATCAGGATTTATACCTGCAAAACGAAGCTCATCGCCACCTTCGCCGACCTGTATAACAAGCGTATTTTGATCGGCAGATATTTTTAAATCAGAAAAGGATATCCCTTCGCCGAATTGCACGACATTGCCGGCGCCTGAAAATGACATATCCTGGATAATATCCACGCCATCGCCAAGATTAAAGACATATGTATCATTGCCGCTGTCGCCGTTGAGGATATCGTTACCGCAACCACCAACAAGCATATCATCGCCACCAAATCCTTCTATGCGGTCTACTGCATCAGTACCGACAATCAGATCTTCTCCTTCAGTACCGTAAAAAGAAAAACCCTTATCTATCAACTGGCTGTATGTAAGCACCTGACCGTCTGCAAACTCATAATATTCCACTGCGTGCGGTCCATAGTCATCACGAGGATCGAAATTCATCAAATAAATCATGTCGCCGGTGCCGGCTATATTCAAAAATAAGTAATAATATTCAACATACTCGTAGCCGTCAAAATCAATTTCATAAAAACAATTTAAGGATAAGACATCTGGTGTAATTCCCGCGCCAAAGACAATGCGGTTGTCGCCTGTGGTATCAGCGAGGTCATCAATTGCGACAACGCCATCGCCAGTATTAAAATAATACGTATCATTACCGGCGTCGCCCATTAAGTAATCACCATCACGGCCTTTTAAAGAGTCATCACCATCACCGGCATCGATAAAATCGCTGCCCGAACCGCTGTAAATTTCATCATTACCGCCGCCGGCATATATTGTATTGTAACCGTCACCGGCATCAATAAAATCATTTCCGTTTCCTGTTGTAATATAATCGTCTCCTGTTCCGGTATAGATTTTGTTATCGCCGTCGCCCGCATCAATGATATTGTTGCCATCGCCCGCATCGATTATATCCACACCGGAACCGCCGTAAATTATATCATCGCCGGAACCGCCGGTATAATATGTGGGCACGTCGAAGAGATCACCCGTCTGTGCATAGGCGACAGCATAATCACCACCAGCCTGCATCACACTTCCTGTTAATTCCCAATTGCCTGTCGATTCAGTAAACAAAGATAAGGGATTACTGACATCCGCGGATAAAATGGATTCTTTTAATTCGCTTACAACACCAAAGAGGTCAAAGATACGGGCATGGCCGTCGGCATCGATAAACTGAAGTCGGGTAATACCGCTTCCTGTATATTCCTCATGACTTAATGGATCAAACCAATTGATTGATATGCTATCTTCGCTGCCTTTGATAACAAGGACAAGATTGCCGTCGGAATTTACATACGCCGCTATATCTTCGGGATTAACACCCGTTCCGAATGAAATGGTGTCGAATGCTCCTGATAATCTTCCCGAATAATCATCGATAAAATCATGGCCATCGCCACGGTTAAAACAATAAACATCGCTTCCGGCTTCATCGTAAAGCCGGTCATCGCCTTTGCCGCCTGTAACAATGTCATCACCGGCGCCACCCCAAATCGCATCTTGTCCTGCACCGGCGCTTATAATATCATTATCGTCACCACCGTACAGGTAATCTTCATTATCACGACTTTCAATCCAATCAGCGCCTGCCAAACCGTCAATAGTATCATTCGCTACACTACCGAGAAGACAATCATTGTTTTCAGTGCCATTCTGTAATCCTATTACACCATCGTCCGCAAGCGCCAGAATCTGATCAAGCGTCAATTCCTGACCATCGGCAAAAACGTAGGATCCGACGGATAAATCAGTAATGACCGGCGATAATCCGCTTATCATCACGCCGTCATTATCGCCGATGCCAATGGCGAGCAGCGCATCGCCGCCGTCACTTGCCATGCCGATTTGAACATTAATATCATCAGGTGTAATACCTTCACCAAATACGATCCAGTTGCTCCCGCCTGAAAGGATCCCTGTTTCAACATAATCAAAACCGCTGCCGCGTTTCATGATTATAATGTTATTATAATAATTACAGCTTTTATCGACGATATAGTCATCACCGGAACCTCCGTCCACAACATCGCCGTCGCCTACTAAAGTATCGTTTCCTTCGCCACCGTATAACGTATCGATGCCGCTCCAAACATAATCGTCTCCTGCTGCACCGTAAAGAATATCATTACCTGCTCCGCCATCAATGATATCGTTAACCATCGTGCCAATGAGATAATCATCCCCGGCGGTTGGCGTATTAAGCCTATTCTCGATTGTTGCCGTATCCCATATTGTCCCATCAGCAAACTGGATTTGTTCAATAATGCAGGCCTCAGGACGAACTTCTCCCCAACTAAAATCATACCAATCATAATCAAACCAATCCTGCACTGTTAAAATATCGTCAGTCCCGGCAAGGGAAAGAACCAAATCTCCATTGGGAATAAAATCATTTCCACCTCGCCTCAGCAAGACATCGGAAGGCAATATATCTGCTTTAAGTTCAATGACATCAACACTAACCGGTGCATCACCATTTTCGCAAATGACATCATTACCGTAACCGTAGCCGAAAACATAGGTATCGTTCCCTCCATCGCCATAGAGCAAGTCATTGCCGGCGCCTCCGTCTATGGTGTCGTTGCCGGCGCCTCCGTGGAGTTCATTATCTTCCGCGCCACCGGTCAGAAAGGTTCCGACATCCTCTCCGCCTGATTCATCATCAGTTGAATCTAGAATAATTTGACTAATGGCCGCGGCATCCCAGACATTTCCGTCCGCAAACCGGATTTGTTCCACTTGATATTCATTTAAGAACCAGTTATCCACTGTAATCTCGACACCATATTGAGAGTCAGATATCAACAAATCATTGTTTCTCCGTTTAAGGACAATGTTATCCGTTGTAAAATCGGAACCCAATAAAATGGCATCCTGATTGCCCGGCGTCGTATCGTAATCAATGATGTAATTTTGCGAGTAAGGACCGACCACGTAAGTGTCGTTGCCTGTATCGCCATACAGATAATTCAGTTCTTCTCCGCCGTCTAATATATCATCACCGGCACCGCCGTAAAGCGCGTCGTTGCCGCCGTTTCCTAAAATAATGTCGTCTCCTTCGCCGCCATATAGGACATCATGACCATCCAGACCCTGAATAAAATCCGACGTGAAATTGCCATTTAATATATCGTCATCTGGTGTGCCTGTAAGCTGATTTTCCACACCGGCAGGAGAACCGGCAAGGCTTTCCATCATGGCAGTATCCCAGAAAGTGCCGTCAGCAAATTGAATCCGTTCTATTTTGTACTTGTCACTGACGAACCAGTC
>Ga0208040_1002593_pt1 | contig 15650 bp, 8 predicted proteins | sample AD_UKC083_MetaG_FD_184431 | JGI IMG/M metagenome (GOLD analysis project Ga0208040, IMG submission 184431) | Active sludge microbial communities of municipal wastewater-treating anaerobic digesters from USA - AD_UKC083_MetaG (SPAdes) (version 2) | ecosystem: Engineered > Bioreactor > Anaerobic >...
GTGCCGCGCAACACGCGCGAGGAAAATGAGCAGATCAAGCAGGGCGAGCAGCCCGAGGGCTGGAGCGAGCCCAAGGCCCGCCAGAAGGACCTGGACGCGCGCTGGGTCAAGAAGAATGGCGTCGCGCATTACGGTTACAAGAACCACATCAGCGTTGATGCGGGGAACAAGCTGATCCGCAACTGGGCGGTGACCGATGCATCGGTGCATGACAGTCAGGTCTTTGAGGAACTGCTTGATCCGACCAACACCCGGGCCGACGTGTGGGCCGATTCGGCCTATCGATCGGCCGAAAAGCTGAAACAGCTTGCCGAGTTGGGTTACCGGGAACAGATCCAGCGCAAGGGGGTGCGCGGCCGTCCGCTGACCAAACGCGAAAAGCAGGGCAATCGGACGCGGTCGCGGGTGCGGTCGCGTTGCGAGCATGTGTTCGGGATGCAGTCGATGCGGGCCGGGGGTAATCTGGTGGTGCGGACGATCGGAATCGTGCGGGCGCGCTGCAAGATCGGGTTGCGCAATTTGGCCTACAACCTGACGCGGTTTACCTGGCTAAGGCAGAGGTGCGCCTGAGCGGCGCCGGCGGGGGCGAAAAGCCCCCAACCCGCCGCCCCCGGGCGGCAACCGGGCCCGCCGGGCTCCCGAACGGGCCGCAATGGAGCTCAATTCGGGGCAAAAATTGTCTTCGATGGGGAGAAAAATGATGATCGCCAGACCGAACGGACAATCCACGGTCAGTCGCGGCAGAGAAGCGGATTGCTAGAGGTGGCCTATTGGTTTTTGTAATGGAACCCGACGACTTTGCCGACGAAAGGCCTGAACGTTGTATGGATAGAAATAAAATCAAAGAATTGTGGTCTCTGCCATTGATGGAATTGATTCAGCGTGCGGACAGCGTGCGGCGCGAGCGCGTCGGCGCGAAACTGGAACTGTGCAGTATCCGCAACGCCAAGTCCGGGCAATGTTCGGAAGACTGCAAATATTGCGCCCAGTCGGTGCATCATAAAACCGATGTTCAGGTTTATCCGCTCGACTCGGTGGACCAGATGGTCCAGGCGGCGGCGACCGCCAAAGATATCGGCGTACAACGATTCGGCATCGTTACAAGCGGTGCGGCTTTGTCGCATGACGAAGTTGCACGCGTAGCCGAGGCAACGAGTGAAATTCGATCCAGGATCGGTATCAAGGTTTGTGGTTCGCTGGGCATCCTTCATCAAAACGACCTGCAATTACTCAAAGAAGCAGGTATGGAGCGATATCATCATAATATTGAAACATCGCGGCGTTTTTTTCCATACATCACCACGACGCATACATTTGACGACCGCATCGCGACGATTCACGCCGCCCGGAACGTGGGAATGGAAGTCTGCTCCGGCGGGGTCATCGGACTGGGTGAAACGATTGATGATCGTATCGACATGGCGATATGCCTCAGGGAACTCGATGTCGATTCCGTGCCGATCAACGTGCTGGTTCCGGTCAAAGGCACGGCCCTGGAAAATCAGGCGTTGATTTCGTGCAATGATGTTATTCGCACCCTCGCCATTTTTCGTATCGTTCTTGGAAATAAAGCGATTCGCCTGGCAGCGGGCAGAGAGACGGTCCTTAAAGATTTTCAGGCTTTGGCTTTTCACGCCGGCGCCAACGCCATGCTCATCGGAGGATATCTGACCACACGCGGACGCTCGGTGCAGGAAGATCACAATCTCGTTGCGGAAGTGCTCGCATCATGGTAGATTTCGACGCTTTTCTTCATGAACGTTCCACACTATGTGGCGTCGATATACGGACCAGGAGGACCCAAAACAGAAATTCGACGGTGGGCTCACGAAGTTTCGTGATGTATTTCTGCGCTTGAAAGATATTCGCCGGTGGGACGTCAAAGACAGGCTTCTGGAGACAGGGGTGATTGACGCCTGGAAAGAAGATCTGGAGCATGACGGCGGCATATTGGCGAATCCCCCTGCCTTTCTACGAAAAGTCTGCAGAAGATAGTTTTTCTGTCTGCTGTTGTGCGCGTGGATCCTTGGACATAAAGGTAAGGGAACAACATGTCCTTTCTGAGCGTGTTCATCTCGCCCCCAGTCGGATTCCCCCCTGAACCACACGGGATGCGCCTTGCCCCAACTATTCCACTTCTGTTCTATTGCGTTTACGAAATCTGTCACCGTCCTGATGGAAACCTTATTGCTCATAAAGTCTTCCCTTGTTCGATGCAAAGCCCCTTTGGTTTGCATACCCCATCTAAAAACTCAAGACAGAGATTTGACGTCTTTCCAAAGTGTCGGATGGTCGCAACTTACTCAACAGCCTGCAGTCGCAGAACCGCATGAACCAATAGAACCACAACCTACTCTGAGACGAATGCCGCTATCAGGACTACGGAGGACATGGTGTCTGCAACGGTATCTTCAGGCTTTCCAGAGTTCCCTCCAAGTGTTCGAAGCTTTGGACACACATCTGACTGACCTTGGAGGAAAGCCATCACGAAGTCCCTCTTAACCGCAAAGTTGACGTTCTGTGCCAAAGCTCCCGTGGCATTAGCGTAAAACAACTCAGCTGCCCTAGCGTTCACCACACCGACAACCCTGCCATCTTCCGTCAATAGGGGACCGCCTGAATTGCCGGGTTGAATGGCAGCATCAAACTGCATTACCCTAACATCGTCTTTCAAACCCGTTAAGCTGCTCACTATGCCCTTCGTAACCTTCGGAACATACCCCTGTACATCAGGCGAGGGAAAACCCACTGTGAAAACCGGCTCGCCAACCCTGACCGCAACCTGCCTGCCAAAACTGACTGGTGTTGAGGCGGAATCGACCTTAAGAAGAGCCAAGTCGTTGCCATCGTCGAACGATACGAGATGCGCGGTCATGAGGCTATCATCGTTTGCGATAACCCCGAATAGTTGCCCATCCTTAACAACGTGGTAGCATGTAAGAATGTAACCGTCATTGGTTACAAAGAAACCCGTGCCCGTACCCACCAGTCTGGGTTGGCCGATGGATTCATCCGTAGTAGAGGGAGAAGAGTTTATGGATCCTGCGGCCTGTTCTGTTTCGTCATACAGTCCGAACTTCCTGCGTACGAATGCGACGGCCAAATCATGGTCTGTCGAATAGGCATGAACAGTCCGCTCGCGGCCTTGCACCGTCGTGTATGTGTATGTTCCGCACCAGTACATGTGGCGAATGAACTCGTCGCCGTCTGCAACAGTAAGGTCGCTGCTATCCCACCAGAAGAAGGTATCTCCAACATAGTACACAGCACCTAATGTGGAGTTGTACTCTCCCTGTGTACAAAGGGAACCGTTCCGCATTGACTGAAACACTTCGAAGTACATGTTTCCCCGCGATTTCGGCAGCAGGATCTCATCAGCCTTGCGTATGTATTCTTCTTCTCTCGTAAGCGGCCGCGATGAATCCTCCTCCGCAAGTCTCGATGGAGATGCAACTCCCTTCGAGGATTCTAGTGTGATTGGTGCGGTCGGAGGGTCTGTCACGCAACCGACGAATAGGACAGTGATCAAGATCGAAAGGACACCGCAAGCGAGCCGACATTGCCAGACACACTTTCGCTCAGTCATTGTGCCCCCTCCGCCGCTCCGTGAGCCTTACATAGCTACGTACAAAAGAGAAGTCGAGCATCATTTTGATGCAGTGATAGCCAATCGTCACACAACCTGTAACGGGTCGTCGATCCATGAGCTAAACTACCTAGCCTACCTTTTTGACTGCGGCATACATATATGTTAAGCCACGAAAGTTACCAATGCAAGCGGTTGGTCAGTCCCAGAGGTTATGCAATTCTCCGTGGGCTGGACGGGTGCCGGAGCATCAGGGATGGCTCGCGCGAGGCGGACGGAGCTCGAGGAGTTCCTGGACGTTGGCGAGGCCCTGGCGTAATTCCGTGTCTCTGTCTGTGGGCGCCCATGCGGACGCGTGAAGGGCGACCATGCTGGCGGCGTCGTATCTGCAGATGAATGTACGTCCGTCGGGCGTGAAACGGCCGGGAATCTTGCCGAACGGGTAGGAACACAGTTCGCGTCCGTCTTTTACGGCATGAATGGCGATGCCGGGCATGCGCACCACGGCAAACCGTTCGCCGTCGGGATGGAAGACGACCTGGCGGGCGCTGCCGCTCTTGATGCGGTACACTTCGCGTTGTGTGGCGAAATCCCAGAGGACGGGCTCGTTGCTGAGGCCGACGACGAGCATTTGAGAGTTGTCGGGCGAGAATGAGGCGTGCCACGGCCAGTTGAGGCGCTCGATGGTTCCCACGAGCCGGGCGCCAGTGGCGGCGTCCCAGATGCGCAGGGAGATGTCGCCCGGGACGGAAGGGGAGCCATAGGCGCCGGTGAGGAGCCATTGGGCATCCGGACTGAACTGGACCATGTTGCAGGCGCCGGGATGTCCCGTGACCGTATAGACGGGGGCGCCGGTGGCCGCGTCCACGACCCACGCGCAATCGGTCCCGGCATCGCTCAGCCCCTTCGTAGAGGCGCGGCCGAGGGCCAGACGCGTGCCGCAGGGCGAAAACGCGCAGCACTGCATGACGTAGTCCGGAGGCGCGGGAATGCTCAACACCTTTGTGCGCGTGGGAATGTCCCATACCGCCACTTCGTCACGCATCGCGGTGGCGAGGCGATTGTCGTCCGGGCTGAAGGCCACGCAGAGGACTTTTGTGTTTCCGGCCTGCCAGGCGGTTTCGCGCCGGAACGACGGAACGTGCCAGAGGATGAGGCTTCCTTCGGCGTCCACCGAGGCCATGCGCGTGCCGTTGACGTTGTACGCATATACGGGTTGGCTGCCGAGGACTTCCTTCATGGCGACCGCGGCCGGTTCACCGGTCTCTGTGGTGAAGGGGATGCGCTCGACGTCGCGGCTTTGCGTTGCGTCCCAGACATCGAAGCAGCCATAGCGGGCGTCCGAAATGCCGATAAAAGCCTTGCTGTTGGGGCTGAACATGATGGAACGGACATAATGCGGGGACTCGTACCGCATGACGCCCGACGGCAGTTTCCAGACCTGGACCGAGGGGCCCTCCGCCGCCAATACCGTGCCGTCCGGGCTGAGGGCGATGTCGCCGATGAGCCCGAAATCCTGCTGAATGGTGTTCAACCGGGTCAGGGTCTCGAGCTGCCAGACCTCGAGGTTGCGGGCGGGGTTGCGCATGACGGCGACGCCGCATGCGGGGGCGAACGCGGCGAGGGAACTGCACGCGCCCGCGTAGGCGATTTCGCCGGATTGCAGGTCCAGGACCCCGAGCTGCCCATCGAGAATGGCGGCGCGCCGTCCATCATTGAGAAAGCCCAGCAACTGCCCGGGCTGTTGGGAGATGAAGCGGTCCCAACGGGAGCCATCCTCGGTAACATAGAATTCGGGGGCGGGTACAGCGGCCAGGGCAAACCGGTTGAGTTCCTTTCCGGAACGCGCGTCCCAGAGCACAATCCCGTGCCAGGGGTTCTCTTCGACCACGTGACCCGCGACGCGTGTGCCGTCGGGGCTGAAGGAGAGGGAGCGGATTTCCCCGGCGCCGGCATCATACACCGTGATGGCGGTGTTGTCGGCGATTCTCCGGAGTTCGACGCGGTGCGGATCCAAAGTGGCTGTAAAGGCCGATCCGTCGGGCAGGAAACGGCAGGTGTCGATCCAGCCCAGGCGGCCGCTTCGGGCTTCGGTCACCGAGCCGACATATACGTTTCTGCCCTCGAGCAGATCGAAGAGGTGATACTGTCCGCTGAAGAACCGCTTGTTCAGCACATAGCGCCCGTCGGGACTGAACACGACGCACCCGTTCATTCCGTACGTATTCCCGGGTATATCGAAATCGCTCAGGACCAGCACCTGGGGCTGGCAGGCGCGTTTCAGGAGTCCCCACTCCCAATGGCGGTGTTCCACGGGACATCCCTCGAGAAGGCTCAGGGCGGTCTGGTATTCGCGGTCGGTCATGTGCTTTTGCGCGGCGGTAAGAGACACGGCGTAGTTTTCCCAGCGCAGTCGTTCGTTGGCGGCCTCCGCGGCCAGTCGTTGTTCCTGCTCGCGGTGATGGGCCAGCGTGAGCCGGAAATGATAGACGCCGGCCACCGTCAGCAGGATGAGGCCTGCGAGCGCGCCGGTCGCGAATGCTGTCTTGTGGCGCCGGATGAACCGGCGCAAATGGTCGGCAAACGAATAGGTGTACGCGCGCACCAGTGCCCCTGAGAGAAACCGGTCGATTTCGTCGGCGAGCGCTTTCGCGGACTCGTACCGGCGGCCGGGGTCGCGGTCCATCGCACGGGCGCAAATGGCAGCCAGTTCGGCCGGCGTATCCGGGGCCAGCCCGGTAACGGGGACTGGGGTCTCCTGGAGCACTTTACGCAGGATGTCCGCGGTACCGGCGCCTTCGTACGGGCAGCGCCCCGTAAGAATGGAGTAGAGCACGGCACCCAGACCGTAGACATCGGAGCGTTCATTCACCTGTGCCAGGACGCCCGCGGCTTGTTCAGGGGGCATGTAGACGGGCGTGCCCAGCACGTTGCCATAGGCGGTCTTGTGAAGGTCGATGTCCTCGCCGAGATTGAGGAGACGCATGGTCTGCGCGAACTCCCGGGCGTGAACGTCATCCCGGTCTTTGACCTTGGCGAGTCCCCAGTCAATCACGACAGTCTCGCCGAATTCGCCGATCAATACGTTCGCGGGCTTGATGTCGCGATGGATTACCCCCCGGCTGTGGGCATAGGCCATGGCCTGGCACAGGTCGACGAAATGCGGAATCAGGGCGAGACGCTGCTGCAGGGATTGTGCTTCCCGGATGGCCCGGGACAGCGGCTTTCCGCGCACCAGTTTCATCGTGTAATAGAGGGTGCCGTCCTCCCGGCGTCCCAGTTCATATACGGGAACGATGGACGGATGCTGGAGCTGGCCCGTCAGCCGCGCCTCCTGGATGAACCGGCCGAGCAGGTGCATGGACAGCCGCACCGGACTCGACAGGGTGGTTTCCGCGTCCCCGATTTCACGGGGAAGGAGCTCCTTGAGGGCGATATCGCGTCCGAGAGACTCGTCGTGAACGAGGAGAACGCGGCCCATGCCGCCGCGGCCGTATTCGCTGGCATGCGTGTAGCGGCCGGGCATCTCGGTGACCGGGGTGAGTGAGGCGATGGCCGAAGCGTCTCCAGGGAACATTGGAGGGGCAGGCCGGGTCACTTCGCCCGATTCGGTCAGGAGCAGGCCGCTTCCAAAAGATTGGTTAACCCGCGCGACCCCGCCAAACGTCTCGAGCGTGGCGGCCACGTTGCCCTCGTGGGCGCGGATGGCCTCCTCCACCAGACGGTCAATCAGAACGCGCTGGTGCGCGTCGAGCGCGCCGGCCTCGACCAGGCGCTCGGCGATGTCCCGTGACGGGTCGGCGGCCCACGCCCCGGCAACCTCCCTCAGCTGCGTTCGCGTCACCTTGCCGAGTTGAACCGCGAAGATTCCGAACAAGAAAGTGCGGTCGCGCTGCATCTGCTCCACCTGGCGCCATCATAGGGCTGCCTTGGGGGAATGTAAAGTGCCCGGAGTTGCGCGGTCCGGGGGAGATCCATGCGGGAGAAAGAGTCGTAAGGGGTTACGCATGTGTTTTTACCGCGCGGGCGCCGGCCTTCCCGTGCCCGTTCATCGCACGGGCCGGGTTCCACGGGGCGGATAGTTTTTGGGGTTGACTCCGGGTCAGGAACGGCCTACACTGACGTCGTTTCTAACTTGGGGTGCCGCGTGTGCGGCAAGACAAACGTGGAGGAATAATGATGAGAGGAAGACGCGGTTTTACGTTGATCGAATTGCTTGTAGTCATCGCCATCATCGGCATTCTGGCGGCCATCCTGCTTCCCGCGCTCTCGCGTGCCCGCGAGGCGGCCCGTCGTGCCAGCTGCCAGAACAATCTGAAGCAGATGGGTCTCATCTTCAAGATGTACGCCAACGAGGCGAAAGGCGAGAAGTGGCCGTGCCTCAAGACCCGCAACAGCGGCACCCCGCAGATTGACTGCGAGGACGGTGTCCTGAACAACATCAATCAGGTGTTTCAGGTCATCGCCGTATACCCCGAATACTTGACGGACTTCAATGTGATGGTTTGCCCGTCGGACACCGATGGAGACGAGGTGGAGACGCGGTGGTATGAGGCCGACGGCACGCCCAATCCGTGCAACGTCGTGGATACTTCGTACAGTTACTATGGCTGGGCGATCAGGCCCGAAATCATCATCGGGCCGGACAACGACCCGAATGACCCGATGTACAATGACTGGATGACGGCTTTTGCGAGCCACGGTTATGATGTGACTGCAGACTTCAGCATGGGAGCCCTGGGCAAACTGGCGCAGGTCTTCATAAACCCCAACAAGGCGGACTACGACAACGACATCAGCTACACGTCCACCTTTGACGGGCAGAGCAAGACCGTCTACCGTTTGCGCGAAGGCATCGAGCGGTTCTTCATCACCGACATCAATAATCCCTCGGGCGCCGCACAGGCGCAGAGCGAGCTGTTCGTGATGTGGGACTCCGTATGGACGACCAGTCATGCGAACCAGACGTACTTCAACCACGTTCCTGGCGGCGCCAATGTGCTCTACATGGACGGCCATGTCGAGTTCCAGCGCTATCCGGGCGAATGGCCGGCATGCAAAGCCAAGGCTACGATGAAGTCCTTGCTCGTTGAAAACCTGCCGTGATGCGCTGAGAGCAGAAGACAACGGCGCGTGGACTCCGGTTCACGCGCCGTTTTTCTGTTTGGGGGGGGACACACGGCTCACTGGGCACGTTTCGATGCGCGATGGGAGTCGGTATTGCGTTCTTCACAGGGGCCGGGCGCGGTGTTGATCGCACCGGGCAGGTTTGGTAGTCTCCCCCGTTATTGAACGATCAGGGGGTATCCATGGCCATTCCATTGCTTGACCTGCAGACGCAACATCAGAGTATCCGAGAAGAGATCGATGCGGCTGTTTCGGAAGTGTTTGTTTCGCAGCAGTTTATCGGGGGGGCGAAGGTGGAGGCGCTGGAACGCGCGCTGGCGCAGTACGCCGGTGTGCCTCACGCGGTGGGCGTCGCATCCGGCACGGACGCGCTCCTGCTGCTCCTGAAAGCGGCAGGCGCGGGCCCGGGCACCGAGGTGATCACCACCCCGTTTACGTTCTTCGCAACGGCCGGCGCGATCTTCAATGCGGGCGCGCGCCCTGTTTTTGTGGACATTGAACCCGAAACCTATAACATCGACGCCGCTCAGATCGAGGCCAGGATGACCGGGCGTACTCGAGCTATTATTCCGGTCCATCTTTTCGGACAGTGCGCGGACATGGATCCCATCCTGGACTTGGCCAAACGCCACGATGTGGTCGTGATCGAGGACGCGGCCCAGGCAATCGGGGCGCGGTACAAGGGCCGCCCGGCATGCTCCATGGGCCATGCGGGCGCGCTCAGCTTTTTCCCGAGCAAGAATCTCGGGGGCGCCGGAGACGGGGGCATGGTGGTGACACGGGATGCCGCTCTGGAAGCCGGGGTGCGGCTGCTGCGCAATCACGGGGCTTCCAGGACGTATTTTCACGACATTGTCGGGACAAACAGCCGTCTGGATGCGCTTCAGGCGGCGGTTCTGCTCGTAAAGCTGCGCCACCTCGACCAATGGAGTGAGGCGCGCCGGGCCAATGCCGCGTACTACGACGAGAAATTCGCGGATGTGCCCGAGGTGGTGACTCCGTTCGTTTCGCCGGACTGCCACCATGTCTACAACCAGTATGTGATCCGGGTTCCGGAACGGGAACGCGCGCGGGCTCTGTTTGCGGAACGGGGCATCGGGTGCGCGGTGTATTACCCGCGCTCACTGCACCGGCAGCAGTGTTTTCTGGAGCTGGGCTACCCTGAAGACGCCTTCCCCCACTCCAACGCGGCCTGCGACGACGTGCTGGCCCTGCCGGTCTTTCCGGAGTTGACCCGGGAGCAGCAGGACGAAGTGATCCGAGCGGTGAAAGATCACCTGAGCGCGCTGTAGGGCAGGAGTTCGCCCGCTCCCGCCACCGCGTGGTTTATGACCACACTATCGCGTATCCGCGCTTCCGGGAAAGGTTCGGGGGCGCCCGCCAGCGACGCGAATTCCGGGGACGCGACTGTCTGCCGAAGCCTTTCCGCGATGCGCGGGGCTTCCGTGGCCGGGCACAGGGCGAGCACCGAGCCGGCCAGTCCGGCGCCGGTCAGGCATGCGCCATACGCCCCCGCTCCGAGGGCCGCATCGACGAGGGCATCGAGTGCGGGCGTGCTCGCACCGTAACCCCCCGGACACCGCTCGACAGGGATGCGTTCCGCGGCCAGACGCGCGATGGCCCCGTCACTGATGTCGAAGCAATACGGCTGGCCCTCTCTCCCGACCCGGCGGTCGCCGTCGTGGCCGGTGTTCATGAGCATCCCGGCACGGGCCCAATCGCCGGTCTCAACGGCGTCAGGGAAGAGGCGGGCGCGTTCCGACTCCGCGATGCCGAAAAGCAGGGGTCCTCGCATGGGAAATGCCTGGGGCCGCTGCGGCGGGGGGACATTGCCGAAATGCGTGGCATACAGGGCATCGAGGCCGGGGATGTCGTAGCGCTCGCGCAGGGCATCCAGGCTGAGCGTTTCCGGGACGCGTCCAAGCAGGCGGTAGAGCACGGCGAGCCCGTGGCGTGCGTCGAGCGCGTGCGGAGCCAAGTCGGGGAGGCCTTCGATGCCCCGCACGCGCTCAGGCGGCATGCCGAGAGCGGTCAGGCCCTCCCGGCATACGTGCAGGGCCATGCTGTAGGCAAACCGGTTTCGCGTGTACGCGATCAGGGCGTCGCCGCTCAGGCTGCGTTCGGTCTGGGAATTGACGACGAGCACGCAGACTTCGCCGGGAAGGGCGTAGGTCCGGACGGAAGAGAAGTCCAGGCGCTCCGGACGCAGGGCAACCGTGACGCACTGACCGGGTTTGCCGAGCACCATCGCGGCCTGGTCGCTGACGCCGCACCGGGAACCGGCATACCATTCCCCGTCCCGCGCGGAGAGGACCAGTGTTTCCGGGGCGAATGGCCCGCCTGCCCAGCTTGAAAAGGCCAACACGAGCCCCACGCAAAGGGCCGCCGATGAGCTGAGCGCGGCGCCCTGCGGCAGATTGCTTCCCACGGCCAGGAGGAGTTCCGGTACCGCGCGATCGGGCATGCGATGCTGCACGTTCAGGGCGCACCCTTCCACGTAGTTTCGCCAGCATCCGGCGGCCTGTCCCACCCGCGTCCTGACTTCAGAGGCGCCAATGAGTCGGTCCCACTCGGTCGTGAATCCCGGACTGTGCGACAGGGATTTCAGCGAGAAGGTGGTTTCCGGGAACGCGGGATTGATGTTGACGGCGGTTGTGGCCGGTCCGTCTGACCGGGCGGCGACGATGACGGTTTCGCGCTGATGGGTGGTCAGGTTGAGAAAGCCGCCGTGGGTGTCGACGTGCATGCCGCGCAGGTTGAGGCGCCCCGGACTGCGGAAGAGCCGCACCTCGCGGTCGCCGAAGCGGGCCAGGAAACAGCGCAGGGTCTCCTCCCAGACGTTTCGGGATTCCTGGAAGACGGCCTCGTCCCCGTAGATGTTTCTGATGCACGCGTCTGCGGCTTCAAAGCGCCGTAACCACTCCGTTGGCGTCACACTCCCCCTCCACTTCAAACCGCGGAGGCGCCCGCGGGGCCGGACGGGCTCAATTCGAGTAACTGGTTTTGATCCCGTACTCCCGGTGCAGGCGGTCCAGCTCGGCCACCAGGTCCGGCTGGGGCCCGACGCGGGTCATCTCACCGATGAGGAAATAGACCTTACGCAGGGCCCAGTCTCTCGCGATGCTCTCGTCGCCGGTTTCGGCCTGCGCGAGGTCGGCCCGGAAGATCACCTCCTTGCTTCGGTCGCGGGCCACGCCGGTCAGGCGCATGGCGAAATCCTTGTTTTTCGCGGGGTCGTAACGGCCGAAGACGGTGACGCCCTGTCCTTTGAAGAAGTCCGGGAGCTCCTTGGGGAACACGCTTTCTTCCGTGATGCGGCCGTAATCGGCTCGGCAGTCGACCAGGATGGGATCATTGACGGTGCCGAAGAAGCGCGGGAGATCGCTGGGAATGGCGTCCCAGGTGGGGCTGACGAAGGAATAGCCTTTGTTCCGGAAGGCAAGGAGGTCGAGAAGATACTGGTTCACGGTGTTTCCGCCTCCGAAGGCCAGCACGGTGTTTCGAGGCGCGTTCTTGTCGGTGACGGCGTTGATGATGGCCTTGCTGTCGAGCAGTCCGGCGGACGGGCGGCCGTCCGTGACGAGAAAGACCACGCCGGGCACGCCTTCACGCGGAGCCCGTTCGACGACGGGCCCGATGGCGCTGTAAACGTCGGTCTTCCCAAACGAGCGCAGGTTCTGCACGAAGCGCAGCGCGGCCTCCTTCTCTTCCGGAGTGGCATTCACGAATCCCCGTTCGAGACCGGCCGCCGTGTCGCGGAACACAATCAGGTTGAAGCGGTCTTCGGGACGCAGGCGGTTCAGGGCCTGGCGCAGGCCTTTGACGGTGTTGTCCAGTTTGGGTTGAGCGATGCTGCTTGAGGCATCGATGACAAAGGTGACGTCTTTGGGGAGGACTTCGATGGAGCCGCCGGCTTTCGGGACGATGTTGAGCCGGAAATAGCCCATGGGGTCGCCTTCCCGCCGGTAGGTGGCGATCTCGATATCGACGAGATCGTCGAGGAACTCGTACTTCTCCCGGGCTTCCTCGGTCGCCCTGGCGATCTCGGTCTGGGGGCCGATCAACCGCTCATCGGGCAGGGCGGCCAGGATTTGCTCGGGGGTGTCGAGGGATTGCGCGGGGGCGGGAATCTGTTCCCGTTCGGGGAGTTCGCCCACCGCGCCGCCTCCCGGTTGCCCGTCGCCCGTGCCGTCGAATCCGCCGCCCGGGCTCAGGGGATCCAGCGTCAGGAGCTCTTCGGGCAGGTCGGCGCCCTCGGTGCGCATGACGGGAAACTCTTCCTCGCCGAGAATGCGCATGGGGCTGGGCCGCACATGACGGCGGGCAATCTGAATGTCCTGGCGCGCGGTTTCACGGGAGATTTCGATGATGCGCGCGTCTACTTTTTTCAGGGCGGCTTCGTCGAGTTGGAGGTCATGTGTTCGCGTCAGGGGTTCCGTGGCTACGCGCTGGACCAGGTTGGGCACGCTCACCTCCTGATCGATGAGGGATTCGGACGGGCGCAACTCCTCTTTTTCGCGCGTAAGGAGCTCTTCCACGGAACCGGGCCGGGTGGTCAGCTCCCGGGTGGGATCGGGTTCCGGCGACTGGACGACCGGGGGGACATCTTCCATCACGCGCACCCTGAACCGCTGCACGACGTCTGGAGCCGGCCCGGCAACACGGAGCATCGGCACGCGCGGCGCCAGCCCGATCAGGGTCGCGTGCAGGAGCACCGAGATGACGATGCTCAGCAGCAGCAATGTCCGTCGTCGTAACATAATACGAAACCGGGTTATCCCATGGCGGCGAGACGTTCCCGGGCCTTGGCGGCCTGGCCGGATTCCGGGAACTCCTCGACCGTTTCGTTGTACACTTTTCGGGCCTGTTCGAGCGCGTTGGCCTTTTCATAGCACTGCCCGGCCCGCCAGAGGGACTCGGGGGACAGTTCTTCGTGGAGGAACAGAATGGCGACGCGCATGTAACTCCGCGCGGCGGCTTCAAACTCGCCCTTGCTCTCCTGGATCTCGCCAATGCGGAACCGTGCGCGGGCCGCCGTGTCGCCCGTGTTGGTGTTTGCGGCTTCCTGATACATTTCGAAGGCCTTGTCGGGCTGGTTCAGGGTCTCGTAGAGCTTGCCCATGCGGAACCAGGATTCGACCGCCTCGGTGCTCTTGGGGGCCTCGGTGACAATCGCCTGATAGAGTTGGAGGGCCTCCTCGGTCTTGCCCGCGAGTTCCCGGCATTCGGCAATCTTGAAACGCACCCGGTTCGGGCTGGCGTAATTGGGCATGGCCGTCAGGAGCGCCTGAAGCACGCGGGCCGATTCGTCGTATTTCTTCGCGGTATGCAGTTCCTGCGCGGTCCAAAGATAGGTCTTTTCGTTCAGCGGCGCGTCGGGAAACTCGGTCACCACGCGGTAGAACAGGTCCATGGCGGTGGCATAGTCCTTGGTCTCGTAACGGGCCAGGGCGAGCCCTTTCAAGGCGCGACCGGCATAGGCGCCCTTGGGGTCGGTTTCGTAGGCCCTGGAATACGACTCGATGGCCTTCACGGGGTCATTGCCCTCGCGGACGAGGTAATCGCCAATCCGCAGATGGGACTCGGCCACATGCGGTCCCTGCGGGAACGCTTCGAGGACCTGCGCAAAGGTGTCGGCGCTCTCTTTGTACTTCTGCATGTTGTGGTACGTGATCGCCATGCGATAGAGCATTTCCTCGCGCACGGCGGGTTCGGTGGCCGTCTGGAGGATCTGCGTGTATTTTTCGATCGCGTCCCCGAAGGAGGCTTGCAGGAATTCCTTGTCGGCGATCCGGAGCATGGCCTGCTCGGTCAGGACATGTTCGGGATAGGCCTTCGCAAATTGTTCAAAGATGCCGGCGGCTTCCTGGCCGCGGCCGAGGGCTTCCAGCATTTCCCCCTGTTTGAACAAGGCTTCGGCGCCAAATTCGCTGTTGCCGAACTTCTCGGCAATCAGACGGTACAGATCGAAGGCGTCCTCGTAGTTCTGCTGTTTGGTCAACAGACTGGCGAGCAGAAAGGAGGCCTCGCCCGCGAACTGGGACTGGGGATTGGCGTCGATGAAGCGTTCGATCTCCGCGCGGGCGGTGTCCTCTTCCCCTTTGAGGAACAGGGACCAGGCGATTTTGTAGTGGGCGCGGCTCGCGAATTCCGAGTCGGGGAACTTCTCGCGGATTTCCTTGTAGACGGCGATGGCCTCGTCGTATTTCTCCAGGGACTGGAGGCAATTGGCCTCGAGGTATTTCATGCCGCCCACCTCAGGCGATTCCGGGTTGGCGCCGACAAAGGCCCTGGCCGCTTCAATGGCTTCCGCGGCATTGCCGGCGTGGTACAGGGCCCACGCATACCCGTACGCGCCGTTCTGGGCATGGGGTGTGTTGGGGAAGTCGGCCTGGAGTTTCCGGTATGCGGCGACGGCGGGTTCGTACCAGCCGAGGCGGTCATAGGTCTCGGCGGCGCGGAACTGGCTCTCGGCGCGCAGCGTGTCGTCGGCGTTTGAGGCGGCGACCTCGGCGAATTCAGACGCGGCTTTCTCGAGGGAATTCTGGGCGAGATAGACGAACGCCAGTTGAAACCGCGCGAAGGGCGCGAGGGAACTCGCGGGGAAGTTCTCCGAGAGCGTGGCGAACGCGGCAGCCGATTTAGGCAGGTCATTTTTCTGATACTGCAATTTGCCGAGGTAATAGAGGGCTTCCGCGCGGACTTCCGGGGCGGCCCCCTCCCCCGTTACACCGTTCAGGGCCGCCTCCGCCTGGTCGAGCTGGCCGAGATGGAAGTGGATTTCGCCCTTGCGAAGCAACGCGCGGCTGGACTCCTCGCCCTGCGGGACCGTCGTCAGAAACTGGTCGTAGACCTTCAGGGCGTCCTCGTACTTCTGGAGGGCATACTCGGACTCTCCCAGGCGGTAGAGCGCGGTGCCCACCTGCTGGCCTTGCGG
>Ga0208040_1002609_pt1 | contig 15589 bp, 6 predicted proteins | sample AD_UKC083_MetaG_FD_184431 | JGI IMG/M metagenome (GOLD analysis project Ga0208040, IMG submission 184431) | Active sludge microbial communities of municipal wastewater-treating anaerobic digesters from USA - AD_UKC083_MetaG (SPAdes) (version 2) | ecosystem: Engineered > Bioreactor > Anaerobic >...
TTTAGGGTTCTTCTGCTTTGGGTACATCCACAAATTCATCTAAACTCCTTTGCTACGGAAGAACGACATCCTATCGTTCCTTGGCTCATAGTTCGTCACTACCTAAGCAGTTTTTATCTTTTTACTATCCTTTCGGTAGCGAGAACTTATATCTCTATCGGCTAAATACAACATAGAAATTTCGTATTCAACCGTTTTCTTCTTCGTCTTATAACAATATAATCCAAATTTTCCGTCTGGCAAGTTGGTAGTAAAATGGCTGTTTTTATTAAGTCATTCTTCTTAACTTACCAGTTTTAAGAATATTACTTCAACTTCAATATGAGTTCATCATCCTATAAATCTTCTGTAATAATTCCTGAATTTATGTCAAGTAAAAAAATAAGGTTTCGGGGAGTTTTGATGATGTTTTGACTCTAAACCGATTCTTTTGTGATTGCAACGGGATTTTGAGGCGGTGGAGTTTTGACTCTAAACCGATCCTTTTGTGGTTGCAACTATATGCAGAGGCAACAGGAAATTCTGTTCGTTGCCTTCAACTTTCAAAGCTGAAGCTCGGTTTAGAGTTAAAACAAAAGAACCCCCCGAAGCCACAAATTCTGAACAATTCCTACCCCACATTTCTGGAGTGAAAAAATGCTTTCTTTCACGATGGCGGAATTTGAAGGAAAGCTGAAGCTCGGTTTAGAGTTAAAACAAAAATATCGCCCGAAGTCACAAATTCTGAACAATTCCTACCCCACATTTCTGGAGTGGCTGAATATATATTTTTTCCGTGACCGTGGAATTCGTGAGTTCGTTGTAGCTCGGTTGACGGTGTGCTTGCTTCTTGTTTTTCCGTGACCTTGGAATTCGTGAGTTTGTTCTAGCTCGGTTGTAAGTGTGCGGGGTTCTTGTTTTAACTCACAATTTTGAAGTGAAGAGACCAAATGTAGTTCGGTTGATAGTGTTTACAGTTTGTGGGTTGTGGTTTCCTTGATGGCAGTGGCAAAATTGTAAGTCAAAACAAGCATCGGGGTGGAGTTTTGACTCTAAACCGATTCTTCTGTGATTGCAACGAGATTATGAGGTAACAAGAAATGTTATTCACTGTCTTCTACTTTCAAAGCTGAAGCTCGGTTTAGAGTTAAAACAAAAGAACCCCCCGAAGCCACAAATTCTGAACAATTCCTCCCCCACATTTCTGGATTGAAAAAATGCTTTCTTTCACGATGGCGGAATTTGAAGGAAAGCTGAAGCTCGGTTTAGAGTTAAAACAAAAGTGCCTCCCGAAGTCACAAATTCTGAACAATTCCTACCCCACATTTCTGGAGCGGCTGAATATATATTTTTCCGTGACCGTGTAATTCGTGAGTTTGTTGTAGCTCGGTTGAAAGTGTGCTTGTTTCTTGTTTTAACTCACAATTTTGAAATGAGGAGACCAGTAATAATTTGGTTGCAAGTGTGTTCAAATTGAGGGTTGTGGTTTCCGTGATGGCTGTGGCAAAATTGTGAATCAAAACAAGCATCGGGTTGTGGTTTCCGTGATGGCAGTGGCAAAATTGTAAGTCAAAATTAAAAAGCCCCCGGTAGAAAACGGGGGCTGATAATTTGTATGCTGAAAACTTATATTTAGTTATAAGCTTTTTGCAGAAGGTTTATTTTTTTGTTCTTTCGGGAAGATCAATACTTACCGGGTTAGGATTTAACATATTGACAATATCAGGTTTCAGATTGGAATTACGGTAAGAAGAAACTGCTACTACTTTAAAGAATTTTTTATTAATTCCTGTTGTAGCGAAGGTATAGCTACGATTTGGTTCTTGAACGATAGCGGGGGTTTGTTCAGGGAAGTTATAAGGATCATCGGACATATAGATTCTATACGCTTGAGCGTTTGTTACCTGCTCCCAGCTTAGCTGAACTCCTGAAACGGTAGAAGTTATGGAAACAATAGGTACACCTACTACTACAGGTGTGGCAGAAGTAACAGCAAACATAGTAAGAGGGAATGCAGTTGCTGTATAGGCAGTAAGTCCGGACGCTGCAGGATCTTGAGGGTTGATAACAACCGAGTCGCTATACATATACCTTGTCCGATAATTCGTACCTCCCAGATTTTGAGTGTAGAAACTGGTTCCGCTCAGATAAGAGGTATCCATTGGACGGTTGGCTCTCACTGCCAGATTGTTACCTGTGTAAACAAACGGAGTATTGAAGGGAATGAATATCTCTGCGCGTCCGATGGGAATTGTTATCACAGCATCGGCAACTTGAACATAACCGGTAAAATCAAGGAAGGCATTTTGGACAGAGGATTCGCTTGTGTTCTTCATCCAGATTTTAATCGGTTTATCTTGTTGCACAACAGTAGAGGTAGAATAATAATAAATTCCAACAATGGTTCCAGCTGTCATTTGCATTTCCTGAGCCGAGTAAATTGTTTCCGAGATGCTGTTTTTGTAAAAATAATATACCGGGTAATAACCTGTTGAAGTTGTTGTTTGAGGATCACCGGCAACTGGGAAATATGTATCTTCGGGTAAAACAACTACTGTAATATTAGCTGATGTGTCATTTAGAGGTTGTGCATCCCCAGCAAGAATTACATTAGCATAAATACTGTATGTTCCAACTGAAGAAGGATTCCAGTTCAGCTGATAAACGGCAGTGGAATCGGAAGCAAGATTGGCACCGGTTACAGTATATGTAGCAAGAACAGTATCTGTAGTGCGCAATTGGACTTCAAAGTTATTCTGTGTAGTAAGACCCTTATTTTGAACAGTGACAGAATAAGTACCTTGATTACCAACTAATATTGAAGAAGAACCCGTTAGTTTGGTTACAGCCAAATCGTTATCAAATAATTGTTCTACCTGCATATTATCAATATATAAAGATCGGTATGTACCACCTAATCCATGCTTGAAACAGATATATTGATCGGTTCCAGAGTAATTATTTAGTTTGTAAGTATAGACCGTATGCGTTGCCGTAAGAGTTATGGAAGCAAACTGGGTAAAGACACCGGTTCCGTCAGCAGTTGAAGATGTTCCTACCAATAATACATAGCCAGCAGATGAACCCCGCGCGGAAAAACTCAATCGCACTTGATTCATAGGGATCATAACTTCGGGACTGATCAGTCGTAAGTCGGCAGCAGTATCTGAACTGTTAGTTAAATATACGGAATTGGGTGAACTTACCGGGTAGGTAGTGGTTGTTTGTACATAAGCATAAGTAGAGGTTGAATTTACATATCCTGTCCAGCCCAAAGGCAGATTGGGTGTAGTTACTCCATCAAAATTCTGAGTATAGGGTGGATAAATACGGGGATCAACACAGGTTCCACTAAGATTAATAAGGTATGAAGTTCTTTCAGTTCTGTTTTTTGAAGCTGGCTCACCATAAGTTATGGTAATTGTACCCGTGTGAACTTCCGAACCAGTAGTAACCACTGTAGGAGTATAAGCCACTTTGAAGGTAGTGGATTGATAACTATCAAGAGTATAGTCATCGGCATCCTGAGATAGAGAATAATAATTTCCATTAACTATAATGCTGTTGAGAGTTAAAGTTCCCCCACCAGTATTGGTAATTGTGAATTGTTTAGTGCTGGTTTGATTGATAACCGTTTGGGGATAAGTAACAGAACTTTCGCTGGGATAAATTGAGAATTCCGGCTCTGTAGGGAAAACACGAATCTTGATATCATCCAAACTGATATACCAGGGAGTTGAATTAATCCAGCCGTTAATACCAATGTAATAAGTTCCGGTGCTGGTAGGAGTAAAGGTTCCCGATAAGCGTTGGTAATCACCATTGATAATACCGGTTTGAGGGATTATGGGATTAGTCATTCCTGCAATTGAAGGAGCATCACCATAACTGACCATCATTTTTGCATTAGCAGCTATGTTCCCATCCTGACGAGCCCACAGCTCAATTTCATAAGTTGTAGCTGCTGTTAATTCTATCGGACGGAATAACCAGGCCTGTCCGCTGTAATGTAATGTGGCATTGAAAGAACCGGTTCTGGGAGTTCTATTATAGGTTGTCTGCGAAGAATTTGCTGTCCAGTAATATGAAGTATATTGAGGACCTGTAACCTGTGTCCAGTTTTTAATATTAGAAGAATTATCAGTATTACCGACTTCAAAGCCCTCAAAGAACGGTAGAGTAGAAATAGTTGGGTCTTCAATTACCGTTCCGGAAACCTGGATAGTAAGAACAGAACCGGGAGCAGGAGTAGGTTGATTTAAGGTGATAACTCCACTGTAAGCACCTAAATCCTCTGGAATAGAGAAGGTGTAAGCTAATTGCATTGAACTATTGGCAGGAATGGTATAAGGTTGAGTTCCGCCAAAAGTAAAATGCTCACCTGTGGCACTAAAAGTTAAAGATTGTGTCGGGCTAACATTTTGAACAGTTATCTCTCCCGTTTTTGTTCTACCGGCAAAAAGATTACCAAGTGCCAAAGTTGCAGGAGCAGAAATTTGCTTAATAGTAGTTAACTTTCTGGGTAAACAGTCGGAAAGATGAGTTCTCCCGCCATCGTTGTAAGGAATAATCTGCCACCAGTAACTCGTATTATAATTTAGCAAATAGCCCTCAGCATAAACATCGAAGTTAAGCTCTTCGGTTATAGACCAGAAGGCATTGTCCGTTGCCTCATCATCATCTTCTATCAGGTAATTCAAAGAATCACAGAGAACCCTTACATAATAACCAATTGCAGAACCTCCGGAAGTGGGAGAAGTCCAGGACAGAATAAGAGAAGCTGGATTAACAATTGCATTTGCCAAGGGGGCTACTAACGCTGCAGGACCGGGAGCTTCAGCTGGGATAAAGATTGTGGGTCCAATCACTTTATCCATATAGATAGTTCCGGAAGTCCCATTAGGAAGCCCCTGGAAAGCAATTCTATAATTACCATTGAGGGCAGCAGTTCCTGGAACGGTATATTGGGTGTAAGTGGTAGTAAGAGTGATAGGAGTTCCCAAAGCAGTATAATCAGTTCCGTCTATGCTTGTTCCGTAATATGCTTGCAGTTGCAAATTAGCAACAGTTGAACGCGCATAGAAAGTTACCGAACTACTTGTCGGAGAAAAGATTAGTTGAGGCGTTGCCAGATAGGAACTGGTATTAGTGGAAGTTAATACTAAACCAGTTGCTGCTACACCATCATAATTACTGGCAGTGGTTCTTAGCCAGGCATTTTGACCTTCACCTTGCCAGGCAACCCAACGCACAGGAGGAAAGACAATTTCCTCAAAACCTTCAGCAAGAGTCCCAGCAGTGTATATCTCTACATTGGCAAGAGTGGCAGTGTTATTAGTTAAATCATTATCAGCAGGTAATTCTGCAGTGAAGGTGAAGGTTCCGGCAGTATCAGGAGTCCAGTTATAAGTTAAATTCACAGAGGAAAGATGATTAAGATTGCCCACCGGAATTGTTCCGATGGTTGTTTCACCTTGTTTTATAGTAACATTTTTACCACTGGAATTGGTGCCATTGTTCTTTACCGTAATGTTAAAAGTAAATTCACTTTCCGTAAACTTATACAGAGGAGTTGCCGTAAGAGCAGTTACAGCCAATTCATCATAGGGTCTGGTTGCAACAGTAACATCATCTATATAAACATATTGGCTTACATTATCACTGGTATCCAGACGGAAGGAAATATACTGCCCGCTCCCGGAGTAGCTGGATAAATCAACTGTATAAACTGTATAAGTAGAAGTTAGGGGGATAGCAGCAACTTGGGTAAATGTAGAACTGGAGCTTAAACCATCTACCACACCAATATAAAGATTGCGGTCAGCTGTTCCTCTTGCCCAGAATCTTAAGTATAAATTATTTAGTGTAGTATTAAATACTGGACTAACTAAACTTATTAAGGCACCAGGATTACTGGCGGGATTATACATATAGATATTATTAGGTGTAGAATGAGGAGTAGAAGTAGAAACATATACAGTTGCAGAAGTGGAAGTAGAATTGATCACTGTCCACCAACCGGCTGCAGGATTGGTTTCAGCATCAAAATTCGTTGTATAGGGAATTGGGAAAGCAGTGTAAAAACTATAAGGACCTGCCCAGGCACTATTATTGCCTCCATCTTTGGCTCGCACATAATAAGCATAACCGGTAGCAGAGGTTAAGCCATTCAGTGTGTAGGGCTTGCTTATATTATTAAGTAAGGTTCCTGTTCCCAGAGCAAAACCAAGAGCACCCCATTCCAGATCAAAAGTGGCTAAACTACTTGTCCAGTTAAGCACTGTGGATGTTTCCGTAATATTAGTTGCAGTCAGGTTTGTAGGTTTGGCAACTAAATAAGCTTCCAAGCTCAAATTATCAATCGCGGCAGGTGGCTGAGTGCCCACAGAACCATCATTTTTCCAGGAAATAACTAAGCGTTTGGTGGTTCCGGCTAATGTGCCACTAATGGGAATAGCAATTCTTGTCCAATTGGTAGTAAGATTATACCAAGTATTGCCGATCTGTCCGGAACTTAATTCAGTTCCTGCTACAGGGGTTGTGGTAATATCCACAAGATATACTTTTACTCCGTCATAAGTAGATTCACCACCACATTTGAACATAAAGCTAAGCTCAAAATACTCTGCTCCAGTTGTGAATGTGACATCACGATATAAATGAACAACTGATGATGAGCTGATATTATAGGCATTGGAAACACCATTATCATTAGTGATATAAGCGGATTGGTTTCCCGCATAGTGAGTTGCTGTTCCTACATACCATTGATTGGTCTGCGTTCCATTCACGATAGTCCAATGATTGGGCCAAACCTCAAAGGTCTCCGTTAAAGGCAAAGTAGCTGGTGTTTGCGGAGTGGTAGCATTAGCGGTTAAGCCACTTGCAGAGAAAGCATAGTAAGTAGTTCGTTCTGCAGTAATGTAACTCCATACCTTATAATAATAAGTGGTTCCATCATTTAAACCTGTATGGCTGGTAAGGCCTGCAGCGGGACCCAAATAAAGAACAGTGCCTCCACCAGCTATTGAACCACCTACACTATAACCAGTGGATAAAGGAGTTCCAAATGTACTATTATAACTCCATGCAACCATAATATCGGCAGTAGCTGTTGCACTTAAATTTATTTGACTGGCACTATATGCAGTGGCTGTAAAAGCAGAAGGTGCAGCTGGAGCAGCAGGCAATGTTGTTTGAGTTCCGGCTAAAGGACTGGTCCGATTATATTTTGGAGCTCCCACACCATTGATGTTCATTGCAAAAATAGTGCAATAATATTGAGTATTGGGAGTAAGTCCGGTTGCCGTGAAACTTGTGGAGGGACCAAAACTTAAGACAATTTCATTATTACCCAAGTTTTGAGCAGGACTGTAATATGTTCCATCCACAGGGCTAAAAGTGAGCGTAGCAGATTGGTGACCAATTACCAAATATCCTTCAGCTGCAGGAGAACTGGCAGTAAAACTACCGGTTATGGAAGTGGAATAGGGAATCAGGACAAGATTTGTGGGCTGTGCTGTAGGTGTTTGACAATGCAATTCTTCCATAAAGTTGCCTTCGTGAGCTCCAATATCCGGGGTTGTAGCATTTCTAACAGTTCCATAGATATCGGTAGTTACATAATCAAGCGCCAAAGCCTTTCCTTCTACCGGAGTAGGAACTGTGGTTAAGATATTTAAGGGATTAGCAGTATCAAACTGAGGGTCTGTAGGACGGCTATTGGCATCCTGACTACTGGCAGTTGTCCATGCTTGCAGAGTGGCATAGTTGGTTGAAGAACCGCGCACTGGATAACCACCCAAGGAATTGGCAATATAGATAACATTGTGGTCGGAAGTTGAACCTGTAGCACCAATAGCTGTAGCACTATAGGAGTAAAGTGCTATATGATAAGGAGTGGAATGGCCGGCGGATACATTTGCCAGAATATTGTTTCTAACATAATGGGTACCGGCAGCTGAACTAAAGTATAAACAAGCACTGCTTAGATTAGCGGGTCCATCAATCTTTACAGAGTTATAGTCCACATAATAGGTAGTAGTGGAACTGGAGGAGAGGTAAATTCCATATAGATAGATGGAAGTAGTGGCGGTAGTATAGCCATGGCTTTGACCCCAGATCATATTATTATAAATCTTAAAGGTAGAGGTTCCGGTTGGGTAAACATACATTCCATAGTTGTAGTAAGATGAGGTTCCTGTATAGGCAATATTATATATCCTGTTACCACTGATCACATTATCAGTGCCTTTGCTATAGTAAATATACATTCCGTAAACAGAATAGGAATACCCCATATTACGAATAGTGTTACCGGAAACAGTTAAATTTTGTTGGTAATAAGTGTAAATACCATAGGCACCGGCAATATCCCCAGCTGTAGTTCCACCTATTGTGCAATTAAGGATTTTATTATTTTCATCCAGATAAGTTGAAGAGGATTGATATAAATAAAATCCGCGATAGGCATTTTCAATAACAATGTTTTGGTAAGTGTTATTAGAATTAGTGCCTCCAGCAGCAGTAGGAGTTACATTATAATATTGATAAATACCATAACAAGAAGAATTAGTCCGATCCAATATTATCTTACAGTTCTTAATAGTATTGTATTGAGCTCCGTCTGTTGCGCTAGCGGCTTTTATGGAATAACCATAATAGGATGTGCTACCGGTAGGACGGGTTACATCAATGCCATCAAAGGTAATATAATCACCACCTGAAATTTGGATGCCGGCAGTAGCGGTAGTTGGTTTGATAACTGGGTTTTCGCCAGTTCCGGCTTTCTGGAATATGATTGGATTAGAAGCAGTTCCTGTCGCTGTAATAATGGGAATGTTTTCTTCAAATACAGAACCAGCGGAAACATTAAATGTTACACCCCCTGAACCAACTCCACAAATATTTAGGGCATTTACGGCATCTGTAAAAGTAGCATAATTACCACCAATTCCTATTGTTTTTGTTCCTGTTAAAGGAGGGTCAGCTGTAGTGAAAGACCAGGTAGGGCAATCTAATGCTTCACCATAAGCATTATAAGGGGTTATTTTCCACCAGTATTCAGTGCTGTAAGCAAGATCTGGATCATAAGTAGTTACGGCTCCTAAATCCAATTGGTTGATGACCGTTGTAAACGGCGAGACAGTTCCCAAAGATAATTTGTATCCTGTAGGTGCACCACCTCCGGAAGACCAATTAAGTGTTTGTGTTAATAGAACATTAGTAGCACCGTTAAGTGGGCTTACAAGAGCAGCAGGATTAGGAGGATTGGTTATCGTATAAGGAGTGTAAGTTATCTGGATATTGGGACGATAAGAGCTTAAACTACCAGTTCCCGTAGGGGGTGTGCTGTCCTGATTCCAGTATTGATGAGTATTAGTAACCGAAGTATATTGGACACCGGGTCCTCCGGAACTTCCACCTGCGGAGCTACTTCCTGAACCTCCATAGTTTCTTTCTACCAAAACCAGTAATCCAAAACCATCATCAATTGCAAAATTGTTGGTGAGAGAAAATTGATTCCAACCTCCGGCAGGTGTAGCCCCATAGTTAGAATCATATACAAGAGTTGCTCCGCTGATCATATTTGCCCAAGTGTCCGCACTTGCAAAAGCAGTTGCAGAAGTTGTTTTTAAGTAGATTTTTGTGGGAACGATAGCAGTTGTAGCAATAGTGGAATACCAGGCAAGCGAAGAAATACTGAGATTCTGGCTTCCCAGGTCTGCATCTGTATAGAGAGCAGCACTGCGTTCATAACCGTAAAATGAACCGAGGGGATATCTCTGCACGCCTGTGCCTGTACCAATTGTAATGGTATCAGCAAAAACGAATGCTACAATCAGCATTGCACAACATATAGTTAAAAATTTCTTCATAATAAAAACTCCTTGTTTTAGATGTTTCTTTAAAGAGTTAGTTTATTGTTAAACGATAGGCATTACCTTTGCTTTACAGCTTAAGGTTTGAGTGTTGCATAATGGATAGTCAAGGTAAGCCATAACTAATTTTGAAGGTTGAAGAAAGAAGTGAAATGTAGCTTCTATCCTTTCCGATGTGGTTCTGTATAATGTGCGATGGTTATAACTAAAATACACCGGCAGGAAAACAGAAGGTTGCATTTCGTTTATATACGGGGATGATTTGTTAGCCACCGAGAACACTGAAGCCATTGAAGCCACCGAGAAATTGATTAGAATTGAAAAAGGAGCGATAAAGGACACAATAAAATTGACAAGATGAAGAAAAAGAAGGGGAGAGATACTTAAGAAAGGAAGTAGTAGTTCATTTGTTAGAAAACAAAAAAGGACAGTATTTGTCATTGGATAAACACTTGGGAAAGGAAGAATAGCTATTACATAAGAAACAGCAAAGAATAAAATTGCTGGCACTAACAATAATGCAGAAAAGTAATTACAATTTTCCTTTCTTTTACCACTCATTCCCCCAAAAGTGGTCCCCGTAAATTTTATTTGTCTCATAACACCCCTTCCTCGTTTGTTAGAGACCAAAGTTCACTTTTCTTACTTTGCCGAAATAACAACTATCTCAGCAAGATCATAACTAATAAAAAAAGAAATAATTTCTATACATTTATACATAATAATCGCTTTGAATATCTTGTCAAGGAAAAAATGAAAAAATTGAGAATGAAGTCAGGAGTCGGCACTGCCGTAAGTTTCACGCAGATTACGCAGATTTATTTTTTAGCCACCGAAGCCACCGAAGCTAACGAAATTGATTTTTCTATTAGGTTATTTCATATTTTCCTTTTTCATTTTGCCGTAAGTTCACGCAGATTACGCAGATTACGCAGATTTATTAGGACACGGATTTAACAGATTAGAACGGATAAACACGGATTATTTATTTTTTGTTCTATAATTTTATAGTATAACTTTCAGACCTCTTGACCTCTTGATCTATAGACCTATCGGCTTTTTCTCTTCTTTTCTCTTTTGTATAAGAAATATTAGTTGCTGCGCACTAAGCGAAAGCCCACATATTGATACCCCCGGTTCGGGTCTCCTTTTTCTCTCCACATAATGTTTAGATTTCTACCTTCTCCATTCATTACACTTCCACCCCGGATAACTTTTAAGGTTCCGGTTTCGGGACCTGTAGGATTGATAAAAGTAGGCAGGGAACGGATATAATTTACATCGTACCAATCCCAAACCCATTCTGCAACATTTCCTGTCATATCGTAAATGCCGAAATCGTTGGGTTTTTTGGTTCCCGGTGTATGAATTTTACCGCCGCTGTTATCTCTGTTCCAAGACACCTCATCGGGGTCATCCGATCCGCTATAATTATATAGTTTACCCGCTTTAGCGGCCATTTCCCATTCGGCTTCAGTAGGCAGACGGTAGCCATTTGCTTTAAAATCGCAGGTAACAACTCGCGAAGCGCCCACTCCTCTAATTTTATATGCTGGGGTCAAACCCTCCGCTTCACTTCTGCCATTGCAATAAATGGCAATATCAAACCAGCTGATGTTATCTACAGGTAAGTTTTCTCCGAAGGTGGAACAGTTTGCCGGTTTCATATAAATATTCCATTCTTCTTGTGTAACTTCAAATTTATTGATATAAAAGGAAGATAAGGAGACATTGGGATTGGGATTTTCTCTTAAGCGTCCAAAACCTAAAGTACTTGCTTCAATAAAAACCATATTTTGAGGAGGACGAGGTTTGGGAGCTGTAGGTGGTGGAATAACAGTAGTTATTTTGGGAACAGAGGGCTGCTTACGAAAGTCCTCTCTGGGGGTTGGAGTGCCGGTTTTCAATTCACCATAAGTTGTTTGGGTTGGTTTTTCGCGGGGCAATTCAGCTATAGGAACAGAACTATTTACAGTATCTGATTCGCTATTAGGCATAAGCCATGAGGAATAAGTTAATTTTTCTCCTTTGCCACCGAAGAGAACACTGAAAATATTGGTGGTAAGCAACATTACAACAGTTACGATGATGAGTGCAATCAGTATCCAAAAGGGGAGTTCAATTCTGGTTTTGGGAATATCTTTTTTGCTACGGTCTTCTATATTGTCTGGTATTGCTTTTTCCGGTTCAGTCCAAATTTCGCATTCAGAAACGGGAGGCAGGTTGATTAAGGCATTCAGTAAATCATCCAAACTGCGATAACGCTGTAAAATATTGCGATGCAAACATTCAGCAAGGATTTTGTTGAGGGGGACGCTTACTCCGTAGATATATTCAAATTTTTGAGTAGTTAAGCGCTCCTGACTGTATAATGTTTTATAGAAATTGTGTTGGGATAATGCTTGAGCTAAAACAAGAGCAATAGAGAACATTTCTTCACGTTCATCTCTTTCCTCCCAGGTGATAGCGGAAGAAAGAATTATCACCTCATCGTTATCATTTATCATTATATTGGTTAAAGCCAGTTGACTGAGCGTAAGTTGATGTTGATGTAAACTAATCGCTGTATTTACAATTTGGATCGCTACTAAGCGGATAAAGTCCTCAGTCAATTTTTCCGGATTATGGGTTTTAAGGTTTGCCAGAGAAATACCATGAATAAATTCCACTACCATATAAGGAGGATCAAAATGCGGATCAATTTCAGTAACTTTAGGAATTTGTTTATTTTCCAGTTTATTTAGTTCTTGGAGGCGTTGCTGGAGAGAAAAAATATTTTCTATGTTGCTTAAACTTGTTTTATAGAATATTTTCAGCAGAAATTCCCTGCCTTCCTTTTCCACAATGTATTTTATGCCCTCAGCGTCTTTATTCAGCATTCTAATTATGGTATAATCCCTGAAGGTGCTACCAGGATTCTTAAGTAAATGAGAATTTCTGTGGGAAATTGCTTCTGCAGATTTTTGTGCTTTTTCTTTTTTGGTTTCAGTTAGCTGGGGCTTATCCTGTTCATGGATTTGATTTTCTCCGCAGATGGGGCAGAATTTTGCTTTTTCGGGAATAAGTTTTCCACAATTGATACAATATTTATTAATGATTGCCTCCTAACCCTTATTAGACAGCTTTTTCAATACCCAAGTGAATTTTGTTGCCATTGATATCCAGACATTGCATATTTGCCATTGGTTTTTCCAGAAAAACCAGTTCTTTTCCAAGAGTTTCTGTTAAGATATAATTCTGGTGCACCTGAATTGCTTTGGCGATTGCTTCCGGGACTACCAGCTTTACAATAATATTATCCATAATGTCCAAATTCATTTCTTTGCGGGTAAATTGGATTTTATTGATCAGTTCACGCGCATAGCCCTCGTTTAAGAGTTCTTCCGTTAAAGTAGTATCTAAAGCTACAAAGAGGTCTTTCGCATTAGCAAATACATAACCTTCACGGGGAATAATGGTTACACTAATTTCTTCCGGTAAGAGATGGATAGTTTCACCTTCAATTTCTAAGGTATAAGAACCGGTCGTATTAAATGCCTGCCAAACCTTTTCTGCCGGGGTTTGAAGCAAAAGAGCGTTAATAATTTGTACTTTTTTACCGTATTTAGGACCCAGCAGTTTGAAATCGGGCTTCAATTCGTAATGCACAAAGCCATCCTGTTCGCTTACAAAAGTGATATTACGGATATTAACTTCTTCTTTTACGAGGTCTATCATATCTGCCAAATCATCTTTCACTTTGGTGGGAACAAACATTTCGTTTAAGGGTTGACGCACTTTTATCTGGCATTCATTTCTGGCAGCTCTACCTAAAGAAACAATATCTATAACGGTCTGCATTTTCTTTTCCAGTTTGGTATCTATATAGGTCTTATTTGCTTCAGGATACAATTCCAGATGGACACTTTCACCTGCTTCCAGATTTAAGAAGAACTCTTCTGCCAGATAGGGAGCAAAAGGAGCAATAAGTTTAGCGGTTTCTACAAGAACTTGATAGAGGGTTCTATAGGCATCTATTTTGTCCTGGTCAAATGCTGAAGCCCAAAAACGGCGTCTACTTCTTCGCACATACCAGTTGGAAAGTTCGTCAATAACAAAACTTTGAATAGCTCTAACCGCTTTGGTAAAATCATAACTTTCAAAATAGTGGCGAACAGCAATAATAAGTGAATGCAAACGGGAAACAATCCAACGGTCTATTTCAACTTCCCGCTCCCAATTATAAGGATAGTTAATTGCCACAAAACCATCAATATTGGCATAGGTGGCGAAGAAAGAATAAACATTTTTTAAAGTACCAATGAACTTGCCTAAAATTTCTTTAACGCCATCTACATCAAAACGCGTCGGAACCCAAGGGGGGGAGACCTCTAAAAGATACCAGCGAATTGCATCCGCTCCATAATTTTGCATAAGTTCAATAGGGTCAACTGCATTTCCGTGTGATTTACTCATTTTTCTGCCATTTTTATCCAGAATCAGTTCATTTACCAAACAACTTTTATAACTGGAAACGCCTTTTAGCAAAGTAGAAATGGCAAGCATTGAATAAAACCAACCGCGAGTTTGGTCTATTCCTTCCGAAATGATGTCAGCCGGGAAAAGTTCCGGTTCAAAATTCTCATAATTTTCAAAAGGATAATGCCATTGAGCAAAAGGCATAGAACCGCTATCAAACCAGCAATCAATAACTTCCGGAGTGCGATACATTTTATTTCCGCAGGAACAGGTAAGAACAACTTCATCAATATAGGGACGGTGTAAATCAAGGTCTTCCGGAACATCTTTTCCGGAGGTCATTTTGCCTTCTTTGCGCAATTCTTCAATAGAACCAAGAGAACGCAGTTTTCCACATTTTTCACAAATCCAGATATTGAGGGGTGTGCCCCAAAAACGGTCACGGGATAAAGCCCAATCCACATTGTTTTCCAGCCAGTCACCAAAGCGTTTTTCTCCTACAAAAGGTGGATACCAGATAATTTTGCGGTTATTTTCTATTAGCTGTTCTTTATAAGCCGTGGTTTTGATATACCAACTCTCACGCGCATAATAAATAAGGGGACTTTTACATCTCCAGCAAAAGGGGTAGCTATGTTTTATCTGTTCTCTTTTTAATAAGTTGCCGCTTTCTTTCAAGTGACGAATAATATCTTTATCGGCATCTTTAACAAACTGATGTGCCCAAGGAGTTACTGCTTCAGTGAATTTACCTTCGCTATCTACCGGTTGAACAAAAGGCAAATTGTATTTTAATGCTAAAGAATAATCATCCTGACCAAATGCAGGAGCTGTATGCACAATTCCGGTTCCTTCACTCATTGTTACATAGTCACCCAAACAGATATACCAGGCGGGTTTATCAACACTTACAAAATTAAAAAGGGGCTGATAGCAACGACCTTCCAGTTCCCTGCCTTGCATTTCAGAAATAATCTTTGTTTCTTCGTCCAGCACTTGTAAGCGAGCTTTAGCTAAAATTAGATTTTGACCCTGATATTCAACTTTAAGGTAGGTTTCTTCAGGATGGACAGCTAAGGCAACATTGGAAATTAGAGTCCAGGGAGTAGTTGTCCAAGCCAGGTAGTAGGTGTTTTCTTCATCTGTTGCTTTAAACTTAACATAAATGGAGGGGTCTTCTATATCTTTATAACCCTGAGCTACTTCATGCGAAGAAAGAGGGGTTCCACAGCTGGGGCAATAAGGGACAATTTTATATGCCTTATAAATGA
>Ga0208040_1002628_pt1 | contig 15503 bp, 7 predicted proteins | sample AD_UKC083_MetaG_FD_184431 | JGI IMG/M metagenome (GOLD analysis project Ga0208040, IMG submission 184431) | Active sludge microbial communities of municipal wastewater-treating anaerobic digesters from USA - AD_UKC083_MetaG (SPAdes) (version 2) | ecosystem: Engineered > Bioreactor > Anaerobic >...
TTACTTCAGCGTTTGGTAGGCAAAATCTTTTGCCTTTTTCACCACCTGCGAGGATCACAGCACCCATTGAAGCAGCCATTCCAAGACAAACGGTAGAAACATCACATTGAATCAACTGCATTGTGTCATAGATAGCCAATCCTGCGGTCACATGTCCGCCTGGGCTGTGTATATATAGAGTAATATCTTTCTTTGGATTTTCATTCTCGAGGAATAGAAGCTGAGCGATGACTGTATTCGCAACTGCATCATCGATCGCACTTCCCAAGAAAATAATTCTTTCTTTGAGTAGTCTCGAATATATGTCGTACGCACGTTCTCCTTGTGGAGATTTTTCTATAACTGTTGGAATCAAGAATGAGTCTGTTGCTCTTCTTGTTGATTTTCCTTTTGTATGTGTCATGTGTTTTGGTTAACTTTTTTATTTTGACTCGGTTAATTTTATCATTTTTTTGGTAAAATTTCGAAGTGATGGTATTGACTTATGCGTTTTTGGATTTATGGCTAGGAAAACAAGGCTCTAAATGATGGCTTCTATTAGCCTAGAAACCACGTTTATATATAGGTGTTGAAAAATCTTTAAAAAATTGTTTGACAACGGGAGGTGAATTGATTAAACTGCCCCTGCATTTTTGGTAAACAGATACCAAATCGACCTTTAACATCTAGTAGGTAATAGAGAAGTTTGTGTGAATCCTATGAGCGATTCGTCGCTCAAGGTCTATTTTCTTTTTTAAGTTTTTTTCAAAAAATTTATTCTCTATAGCAATATAGAGATTTGGAGCATAACAGAATTTATTCTGTTTACTCCGTTTATACGGAGAGTTTGATCCTAGCTCAGGATTAACGCTGGCAGTGTGTCTAATACATGCAAGTCGAGCGCCCCGCAAGGGGAGCGGCAAACGGGTGAGTAACACGTTGGTACCTTCCTCGAACTCAGGGATACCTCTGAGAAATCAGAGTTAATACCGGATGGTCCCGCAAGGGTAAAGATTTATCGGTTCGAGAGGGGCCTGCGGCCTATCAGCTAGTTGGTAAGGTAACGGCTTACCAAGGCGATGACGGGTAGCTGGTCTGAGAGGATGATCAGCCACAGGGGAACTGAGACACGGTCCCCACTCCTACGGGAGGCAGCAGTAGGGAATCTTCCACAATGGACGAAAGTCTGATGGAGCAACACTGCGTGAAGGATGAAGGTCGTAAGATTGTAAACTTCTTTTCTGAGGGAAAAATTCTGATTGTACCTCAGGAATAAGCGACTGCTAACTACGTGCCAGCAGCAGCGGTAATACGTAGGTCGCAAGCGTTATCCGGAATTATTGGGCGTAAAGCGTCCGCAGGTGGCGAGTTAAGTTGGATGTTAAATATCTTGGCCCAACCAAGATGCCGCATCCAAAACTGGCTTGCTCGAGAAGTGCAGAGGCAAGTGGAATTCTGTGTGTAGGGGTAAAATCCGTTGATACACAGAGGAACACCAAAAGCGAAGGCAGCTTGCTGGGCACTTTCTGACACTCATGGACGAAAGCGTGGGTAGCAAACAGGATTAGATACCCTGGTAGTCCACGCCGTAAACTTTGGATACTAGGTGTTGGAGGACTCGATCCTTCCAGCGCCGACGCTAACGCATTAAGTATCCCGCCTGGGAAGTACGGTCGCAAGACTAAAACTCAAAGGAATAGACGGGGACCCACACAAGCGGTGGAGCACCTGGTTTAATTCGATAGTGAGCGAGGAACCTTACCTAGGCTTGACATCCCGAGAATCTGCTGGAAACAGTGGAGTGCCTTTTGGAACTCGGAGACAAGCGCTGCATGGTTGTCGTCAGCTCGTGCCTTGAGGTGTTCGGTTAAGTCCGTAAACGAGCGCAACCCTTGTGCTATGTTGTATTTTTCATAGCAGACTGCCGATTCTAAATCGGAGGAAGGTAAGGATGACGTCAAATCAGCACGGCCCTTATGCCTAGGGCTACACAGGTGCTACAATGGTCGGTACAGTGGGCAGCAATGGAGCGATCCGGAGCCAATCCCTAAAACCGATCTCAGTTCGGATTGAAGGCTGCAACTCGCCTTCATGAAGTTGGAATCGCTAGTAACCGCGTATCAGCAATGTCGCGGTGAATATGTTCCTGGGTCTTGTACTCACCGCCCGTCACACTATGAAAGATGAGAGCGCCCGAAGTACCCTTAGCTTTTAGCGGGGTCCTAAGGCGAAATCATTGATTGGAGTGAAGTCGTAACAAGGTATCCGTAGGAGAACCTGCGGATGGACCACCCCTTTTTAGAGGGAACTTGAGAAAATCTTTCGAGATTTTCTTAAGATCGAGCTTCTTTTGTTTGGGTTTTACTCGAACATTAGATGAGCGTCTACATTCTTGCTTTGGCTCGAATGTCAGATATGAGTACAACCTTCTCTATTACTTTCTGGATGTTAGAGTGTTAATGCACTGTAAAGAGGCACTGCGAAAGCAGTGTTTTTTTTATCGCGCAGCAGTGTCTATTGACAAAACTATGAAATAATAGATAATTACGTCTTGTATTAATTAATTTAAAATTTATGTCTAACTCTAAAGAAAGATCTAGTCTTTTAGACACTCAAGGTGTGCAAGATTCAATGACTGAAATGAGGGCTGTTATTTCGTCAGGGGGATTTTCTCCTGAGGTTGCAGATGAAGTTATTACTGCTTCTATTGATGAAATTAATGGATTGGTTGCTGGAGTTATTTCTACATTCGATTCAGCTGTTTTTGCAAATAATCTTGATTATGCTCGTTATATTGCTTGGTCACTATTGTATGATCCTGTTGAAGTTTTTACTCCACCAAAAGTTTCAGCTGCTCAACAAAAAGCTGCCGAATTAAATATTGATGATCCCGCAATTTTGGCTCAAATTCAAGAATCTTATTCTCATATTTTTAAAGCCTGGGTAGCTTATCAAAAACATCATTTGGAAACTTCTTTGGAAGAGGCGAAAGGTCGTGAAAATACTTCATTAGAACAAAAATAATTTCATTGTAATTTATTACAAAAAATTTCCTTGCATTCTTTTTTCGTTTCAAATAAAATTCCCGCGTCAAAAAAATCTGGGGCCGTAGTCTCAATTGGCTAGAGCGCCTCGTTTGCACCGAGGAGGTTAAGGGTTCAATTCCCTTCGGCTCCACCAGATAAAATCTGTATCGACTGATTTGATATATAGGAAAGGTATGGGCGGTATCGCTACGCGATACTTCGCCCTCGTTCGGAACAGAAGAGTAAGCGAGCTTCCTCTTCGTTCCTCTCTCGGGCGAGTAGCTCAGCTGGTTAGAGCGCTACACTGATAATGTAGAGGTCGGTGGTTCGAGTCCACCCCCGCCCACCATTTTGGTGGTGTCTTAATTTTCTACGCTTTTGCTAATTATCGTTTTTGACGCACATGCGTTTTTTCTGATATAATTCCGGTAACCTAATTCCTATTTATGTTTCGTTGGTTTGTTTTAATTTCTGGTACGTTGATTGCAGTAGTTATCCTTAAATATCGTTACCAGATAAAAGGATATATGGGTGACGTCGATTGGGCTGACAAAATTTTTGGGCCTGGCGGAACATATAGTATGTTGGTCGTTCTTGCGTTTGTTTCGTTCTTTGGATCATTGATGTATTTCCTTGGAACTATCCAAACAATCTTCCATGATTATTTAGGTCCGTTTTTTGGGGTGAATTAACGGAAAATTGCTACTAAATTTTCCTTTTCTGTAAGCCACTTTTTCGGGCTTAATTTTATTTCGCAATTTAAATCTGTTTTGACAACGAAAAAAAGTGTAAAAATGCTATTGACTTATCATATGGCCTTCAATATAATCCCCCTGCTTAAGTTGTTAATTTTCTATAAATAGATCTGTTAAATTTAACAATTAGTTGCGTAGCCTCGAGTTCAAAAGTTTGAATTTTTATCTAGCTTTCGACCTCAAGGGTGTGCAACAAGCGCACCTTTTTTTACGCTCTAGAAGGTGGTGAGGAATCAGTATACGGCAGGCCATTAGAGCTAATGATCATTGAAAATCAGGAAAGACAAAGTAAATATATATAGATAGAATCTTTTTTTCGTTGGATTCTATCTAATCAATGCAATTTCTAAATTTTTATTACCAATTACTGGTTAAAGTAATTGGTTCTCTAATATATTCGATCGAAATAAATAACTTTACGAGCAAAAAATGGATGCCTCGACTTGAAGTTCCGATGAAAGACGTGGCTAGCTACGATAAGCCTCGGTGAGCTGCTAAGCAAGCTTTGACCCGGGGGTCTCTGAATGGAGTAATCCGTCATTTATGACATTGTGCGCCCAATAAAATAAGCGCATGAAGGCACACCCAGTGAATTGAAACATCTTAGTAGCTGGGGAAAAGAAAGCAATAGCGATTCCCTTAGTAGTGGCGAGCGAAAAGGGAACAGCCTAAACCATATGCTACGGCATATGGGGTTGTAGGACACCAACGTGGACTTACAAAAATTAGAAAAAGGGTCTGGAAAGTCCCACCAAAGAGGGTGATAGTCCCGTATTTGAAAATTTTTGTATACCTAGGTGTATCCTGAGTAGAGTCAGACACGTGTAATCTGGCTTGAATCCGGGAGGACCATCTCCCAAGGCTAAACAGACTTCAAGATCTATAGCGAACAAGTACCGCGAGGGAAAGGTGAAAAGTACCCCTGTTAGGGGGATGAAATAGTACCTGAAATTTTTTGCTTACAACGACTAGGAGCACGATTTATCGTGTGACTGGGTGCTTTTTGTAGAACGAACCAACGAGTTAGCAGTACAGGGCAAGGTTAAGGCAGTTAAAGCCGCAGCCATAGTGAAAGCGAGGGTGAATAACCCGTTAAGTCCTGTGCTCTAGACCCGAAACCCATTGAGATAACCATGGGCAGGCTGAAACCTCGGTAACACGAGGTGGAGGGCCGAACCGACTAGTGCTGCAAAACTAGCGGATGACCTGTGGTTAGGAGAGAAATTCTTACCGAAATGGGAGATAGCTGGTTCTCCCCGAAATAGTTTTAGGACTAGCCTTGAGTGAATATGTAGTGGGGTAGAGCACTGTTTAGACTAGGGGGTATACCACGCCTACCAAATCTAGATAAACTTCAAATACACTACAAACTTTCTCAGGAGTCAGACCGTGACAGCTAAGTGCCACGTGTCGTGAGGGAAACAGCCCAGATCGCCTTCTAAGGTCCCTAATTTAGCTTAAGTGGTAAAGGATGTGAGATTCCTTATACAGCCAGGAGGTTGGCTTAGAAGCAGCCATTCCTTTAAAGAGTGCGTAACAGCTCACTGGTCTAGGGGTTTTGCGCCGAAAATGTAAGGGGGCTTAAAGCTAAAACCGAAGGAGCGGGTGTCCAATTTAATTGGGCGCGGTAGGGGAGCGTTCTTATTGCGTCGAAGTCAGATCGTGAGGTCTGGTGGAGCGGTAAGAAGTGAGAATGTTGGTATAAGTAACGTTATTCAAGTGAAAAACTTGAACGTCGAATTTCCAAGGTTTCCCAAGCAACGTTAATCGGCTTGGGGTTAGTCGATCCTAAGGCGAGGCCGAAAGGCGTAGTCGATGGATAACAGGTTAATATTCCTGTACAATTTGTTTTTCGCCAGAGCGAAGTGGATGGAAAGCAGAAATCAATTCTTACAATGGGCTTGCCCGGAGTTTGATGCGATCCCTGTGGACTTGAAACCTAGTTAGCTCAGGGGTAACACGGCAGGATAGTCAGGGCGTGTTAATGAATTCACGTGTAAATTGTGAGGTTATCCGATAGGTAAATCCGTCGGGTGGTTCCGTTCGCGGAATAAAATCGAGCAATGATGCAAAATACTTTCCCTTCGGGAGAGTGATTCTGACGATTTCAGCTGGCAAGAAAAACCTCGGTAGCGAGAAAAACAAATTATCGTACCGCAAACCAACGCTGGTGGAAAAGTACTAGTATACTAAGACGATCGAGCTAACTGCATGCTAAGGAACTCGGCAAAAAAGCAGGCGTAACTTCGGGATAAGCCTTGCCGGCTTAGATTTATCTAAGAAGGCCGCAGCGAAAGACTCCATGCAACTGTTTATCAAAAACTTAGGTCCCTGCTAAAGCGTAAGCTGATGTATAGGGGCTGATGCCTGCCCAGTGCCAGAAGGTCAAGGTGATCCGTGTATGCGGTGATCTTAAGCCCTGGTGAACGGCGGCCGTAACTATAACGGTCCTAAGGTAGCGAAATTCCTTGTCGGGTAAGTTCCGACCCGCACGAATGGTTTAATGATGTGGAGACTGTCTCGGCAGCAGACTCGGTGAAATTGCAAAAACGGTAAAAATGCCGTTTAGTCACGGAAAGACGAAAAGACCCCATGCAGCTTTACTGTAGCTTGGTATTGAATTTGGCCATGATTTGTGCAGGATAGGTGGGAGACTATGAAGCTTAGGCGTTAGCCTAGGTGGAGTCACCGTTGAGATACCACCCTGATTATTTCTAAATTCTAACTTATGCCATTAATCTGGTGTAAGGACAGTGCTTAGCGGGCAGTTTGACTGGGGCGGTCGCCTCCTAAAAAGTAACGGAGGCGCGCAATGGTTCTCTAGGACTGGATGGAAATCAGTCCGATAGTGTAATCGCAAAAGAGAGCTTAACTGCAAGACCAACAAGTCGAGCAGATGCGAAAGCAGGTGATAGTGATCCGATAGTTCCATGTGGGTGGGCTATCGCTTAACGGACAAAAGTTACGCTGGGGATAACAGGCTTATTGCTTCCAAGAGTTCACATCGACGAAGCAGTTTGGCACCTCGATGTCGGCTCGTCCTATCCTGGGGCTGGAGAAGGTCCCAAGGGTTTGGCTGTTCGCCAATTAAAAGGGTACGCGAGCTGGGTTCAGTACGTCGTGAGACAGTACGGTCTATATCTTCCGTGACCGTTGGAAAATTGAAAGGAGTTACTCCTAGTACGAGAGGACCGGAGTGAACGAATCTCTAGTGCACCAGTTGTCGTGTCAACGGCATGGCTGGGTAGCTATATTCGGACGGGATAACCGCTGAAAGCATCTAAGTGGGAAGCCTCCCTTAAGATTAATTTTCCCTATGAGACCCCCGGAAGACTACCGGGTTGATAGGATGCAGATGCAAGCACAGTGATGTGTTTAGTCGAGCATTACTAATGGTCCATTGAACTTATTTCAAACTTATGAATACAATTAGAGAACCTTTACTTTGACTGGTAGTTGGTGGTAAAAAGCCTTGTTTTGAGTCTTATGACTCTTTGCAAGTTTAATGCTTCCAACTACGCTTTCCTGATTTTTCTTCTTTGAAATTATAGAAGGTACTGTCCTGGCAATTATGGAGAAAGGGTTACACCTGTTCCCATCTCGAACACAGAAGTTAAGACTTTCATCGCCTATGATACTTCGGTGATGAGCCGCGGAAAAGTAGGTCGTTGCCAGGACAGTGCCTTTTATTGTGCCTAAAATTTTATACTTGAAGATTTTATTGAGATTCTGAGTTTTCTTTTGAAGCTTCAGTGGACGTTTCAGAATTTGGCGTAGGAGTTTCATTAATTTCTGGAGACTCGATAGTCTCAGGGACTTCTGAAACTTCCGAAGTTTTTTCCGGTTCCTGATTCTCAATATCTTTTTCAATTTCGAGTACTTCTTCATCTGAAGCAATTGTTAGTTTGTCCAAATGTTTCAGTTTTTCAGTGCGTGCAATTTGTGGATTGTAAACATTGTAAAAAAGCTCGATGATTTCAGACGTTGTGAGTTGTTTTGTTTGTATACCACATCTTCCAAGTCCAGCTTCAACTACATTTATTCTTTGCAATAAATTTTTTTTCAATTGGTCGAATTCCTGATGTCTTTTCTTGATTTCCATATAATTATCTCGTGGTTGTAGACGTTGCAGAAATTTTTGTACGAATGGTAAATCTTTTGATCTCAAAGGATCAAAAGGAACTATTACGTAGAATTCTTTTTGCATTATGTCTGTATATTCAACCAGTTTTTTGACGAAATCCGCATACTCCATCGTTTGCTCTTTTAAGAGCGGATTTTCTTGTTTTTCTCCTATTCTTTTTACGTTGTCTATATAGTCATCGATATCCAATTTTTTTGATCTTACGACTATCTGTACAGGGAATTCCAACGAATTTAGAAATCCTTGGTATCCGTATGTGATAGAATTTTGTTCGTCCTCTGATTTAAGGTTAAAATTAACACTGGTTGCTCTCAAAATTGCTCTAAGTCCACCGTTTTTTAAAACAAGCACGTTGTCGCGAATTTCTCCTATTTTCAAATGGACTTGAGTCGCATTTATAGAATCAGGCTTTGCCTTTCTTGTATTTTGAGTCGGTTTAATGCTTGCGGTACCTCCTATTGGTTGGCCTGCATTTGCTGAATTTCCCGTTTTAGCGGAAGTATTGTTTGAGCTGAATAAGAAATCTAGTAGTCCCATATATTTATTTTTCTGTGTGATTTATAATTTTTTGTAACATTTCTTTTTTTTGTTGTTTTTCTGCAACTATCTCGTTGTTTAATCCTCCGTATGAATCAACTATATCACTTAATTCCGCAATTGATTTTTTTTCTCCTTCATCTACTTTTTTTGTTGGCTTTGGTTTTCTTTTTTCTTCCGATCGTCTTTGTAAATATATCACAAAACTTTCCGCTTGTCCTTTTTGCCATATTCTTTTTTTTGGCAAGAAGTGATATTCAATGAAACATAATAGAAATCTCTCGAAGTCTAGTCCGTGAATTTTTATAAATGCCAATGCCATTGTTAGTGCTCCGACTACAACTACCGGTGGTAGCCAAACTTCCATGTAATAGCTTTTGGCCAAACTTATGTAGATCGCGTATGCGATGCCTCCGCCGGCTCCCAATATTATCAATTGTTTCCATGTTAGTGGGCCTACTATTGTGTCAGCTCTTTGTACGTCCTGAGGGACTTTGAATTGCATTTTGTTTTAATTTTTAATTTTTGGTTCGACTGTATCCTGAAATTATATCAAAAATCTCGATTAAAGTCAATTTGCCAAGTAGTGATCTTTCTTGTGTTTAATTGGTTTATTCTATAGAATTCTCCCGATATTTTTACTACTTTATGGATTTAAGCAGAATTAGAAATTTTTGTATAATTGCGCACATTGACCATGGGAAGTCTACTTTGGCCGATAGATTGATTGAATTTACAGGCACTCTTCAAAAACGCGACATGAAACATGCTCAGGTTTTGGATCAAATGGATCTCGAACAGGAGCGTGGTATCACTATCAAACTTACGCCTGTAAGAATGGAGTATGAATACGATGGTGATAATCCGAAGTTCTTAAATCCGGACGGTTCCAAAAAAAAATATATTTTGAATTTGATTGATACACCCGGGCACGTTGATTTTTCTTATGAAGTCTCCAGGAGTCTTGCTGCAGTAGAAGGTGCGATATTGATAGTGGATGCTACCCAAGGAATTGAGGCGCAAACGTTGTCTCATACTTATACGGCCTTACATCATGACTTGGAATTGGTTTCAGTCTTGAATAAAATCGACTTGCCGATGGCCGAGGTCGAAAAGAGATCTCAAGAAATAGAAGACTCTATCGGATTACCAAAAGAGGATGTGATTCCGGTCTCTGCGAAGCATGGTACTAATGTTGAAAAAGTTTTAAGAGCGATTGTGGAAAAATGTCCATCTCCCAAGGTCGACTTGAAAGGTGTTGCGATATCTGACGATGAAGAATTGAAAGCTTTAATTTTTGATTCAATATACGATTCTTATCGTGGCGTTGTTGTATACGTTAGAGTTATTAACGGTTCTGTAAAAAAAGGTGATAAAGTATTCTTTTTGAGTGCTCACAAGCAAGTCGAAGTTCTTGAAGTTGGCTATTTCAAGCCTAAATATCATGCTACAGGAGCTTTGTTTCCTGGAGAGATTGGCTATATAGTGACGGACTTAAAAGAGATAGAACACGCGAGGGTGGGTGATACAGTTTGGAAACAAAAAGCCGGAACTTCTGTCGAAATAGAGATAGCGAAAGCCGTTCCGCTACCTGGATATCAGGTTGTGAAGCCTTATGTTTTCGCTTCAATATTTTGTAGTGACAATACCGAATATAATTTTTTGCGCGATGCCTTGGAAAAATTGAAATTGAATGATGCCGCTTTGTCTTTTGAGCCTGAACATAGCGCGGCGCTTGGAAGCGGTTTTAGATGCGGGTTTTTGGGATTGTTGCATTTGGATATTATTCAAGAGAGATTGGAGAGAGAATATGATTTGGATCTGGTTGTTACCGCTCCGTCCACTTCTTATATTGTCGTGCAAAATGGAGGCAATGAATTGTTTTTATCCGCACCGTCGGCTTATCCCGATCCTGCTACGATTGCTTATGTAAAAGAACCAGTTGTTTCTTTGGAAATTTTGACTCCGAAGGAATACGTTGGAGGTGTCATAGAACTGTGTACGGCTAAAAGAGGAATGAATACAGATATGCAATACTTGAGTGAAAATCGTGTGATTTTGAAGTTTGACATGCCTTTTCCATCGATTGTCACCGATTTTTACGACAAATTAAAAAGCATTTCCAGTGGTTATGCTTCAATGAATTATGAATTCGTAGGATATCGCGAATCTGATCTTGTGAAACTTGATATGCTTATAAATGGCAAAAGTATCGATGCTTTTTCTTCTATCGTCCACAGAAGCGAGGCGGCTTATATAGGTCGCGATGTTGCTTTGAAACTAAAATCTCTTATTCCAAGGTCTAACTTTGAAATAGTTATTCAAGCCGCAATAGGCGGAAAAATTATTGCCAAGGAAAGAATTTCTCCTTATAGAAAAGATGTTATCGCGAAGCTTTATGGAGGAGATAGAACTCGTAAAGACAAGTTGTTAAATAAGCAGAAAAAAGGAAAAAAACGCATGAAAATGGTTGGTAATGTCAACATTCCTCAAGAGGCGTTCCTTGCTGTTTTAAAGAAGGATAATAGTAAATAAGCTCTTCCAATTCAGGTGATTTTATGGTATAATTCCCAGATTTAAGTGTACCTAAATTTATGGATAAATTGAAAAAAATCATTGGATTGATAGTTGTGACCCTAATGTCACTTGCCCTTCTGGTTATCGGACTTGATATATTTTTTAGGGTAAACTTGATGGATTATCTGAAAAACAATGTTATTTCTATCGAAAAAGATGTAGATGGTGTAACGATTATAGAGCCCGCTGAAATGGTGTCTTTTGACCCAACTGTTTTCGATCCTTTCACAAGGCAGAGGTTAAATAATTTTTATGAAGGGCTTGTGCGTCCGGATGAAGATTTGACTATGGAGCCTTCTTTGGCTGTTTCTTGGGGATTGGTAAATGATAATACCTGGGAGTTTACACTGAGAAATGGAGTCAAATTCCACGATGGTTCTGATATGAATATTGACGATGTTCTGGCTAGTTTTGATTTGGCTAAAAATTCCGATAAATCTCAATTAAAAGATTTATTATCTACTATAAGTTCTATTGAAAAAATTGACTCTAAAACTCTGAGAATCAAGACCGTAAAGCCCGATCCGTTGCTTCTTCAGAGAATTTCAACCGTATATATCGTTCCCAAAGCTTTTGATATCAAAAATCCTGTAGGCACAGGCCCCTATATGCTTACTGCCAAAAAAATTGATTTAAAAGATTTGAAATTGGATAGATTTTCTGGTTATTGGGGCGATTTGCCGAAATTTAAAAGTGTTAATTTTTTAACTATTCAGGATAGCAATTATAGACTGAGAGCGTTTTTAACAGGCGAGGGGGAGATATTGAATTATGTTCCTTATGATTTGGCAAGTAATGTGGATGTTCAAATGTACGATTTGGGAAGAGTGCCGAGTTTGGAAGTACAATTTCTATTGTTTAATTTTCATGGGGAAATTTTCCAAGATGTTGAGGCGAGAAAGGCTGTGAAAAACTCTCTTGATGAAAGATTTTTTGCAAAATTTTTAGGAGATTATGTTAATGGAGTTAGCCAGTTCATTTCCAAAGGCGTTTTCGGATACAACAGTGAGATTGAAAAAAATGATGATACTCATGGCGACACATTGATTCCTGAAATTAAATCTTTTATTGAATCTAAGAAACTTGCTGGTACTAAAATTTCAGTTTTGCTTCCTTATGGGCTTGATACACTTGGAGAATTTATTTCTACTTCTGTTGAAAAGGTTGGGCTACAGGCTTCTATTCAATATGTGAGAGGTGAATATTATGAAGAAACTTTGCGAAAAATTAAGCCTGATCTGTATTTTATGGCTTTTAAAAGCGAACTTGGTGATGCTTCAGATTTCTTGAATTCAGTTGTTAGGACTGATGCTCAATATAATTTTAACGGTTATTCAAATGCTGTTTTAGATGATTTAATTGAGAAGCAGTCTGTGTCTATGGATGAAAAAAAACGCTTGGATTTATTAAAAGAGGCTATGGAAATAGTGACAGAAGAAGATGTTATAGGAGTGCCATTATTTGAATACGATTTATTGTTTGCATCAAAAAAAGAATTGAATTTTAAACCGAGAATTGACGGTGCTATTTACTTAAAAGATTTATAAAATTTATGAAAATAATATTCTCATTTAAAGCAAAATTGATCTTGGCGGTTACACTGCTTATGGCTGTAGTGTTTGCCAGTGTTGGATTTTTGTTTGTAAGTGAGAAAAAAATAGAGATTTCTGACGATATTTACAGAGGAGTTAGGTCGTTTGCAGAATTAACTGCGCATCATGTTGTTGATGACGTAGGGCTTTATTTAAACAATGAAAGTTTTGTTTATTTTAATAGGTCAATTAATGAATTAATGAATCAGAATCCTGATATTTCTTACATTAAAGTGGTCGATTACAATGGGAATATAATTTATGATTCAACTTCCGATTCAGAAAAAAAATATTCTGGGAATAAACGAAATGTTGATGATTTTTACAACTTAGCTGTTTTGCCTGGTATATCTCAAATAAAGGCTAGGAATGCCTCTATGTTTGTATTTCCGAAATCATCAAATGATGTAGGGAGGATCTATTATTTGAAGAAAGATGGTGACTACTACAAGTATGTTGATGATAATGAATATTTGGTTCTGGCCCCTTATAATGGATTCACTTTTGCATATTATGTACAGCCTACCACTGGAAAATATACCGTGGTTTACGGGGTTACCTATAAGAATTTATATGAAATGATTTCGGCGATGGAGTTTAGGATTGCCGAATTGGCTTTGTTTGGATTTTTGCTTGGTGTGTTTTTGGCTTTGTTTATGGGGGTTCGCGTTAACAGACCTATTGTTAAATTGGTTAAAAGTGCTGAGGAAATCGCGAAGGGAAACTTTGGAGTGCGTGTTGATATTAAATCTCGTGATGAGTTTGAATATTTGGGGGAATCTTTTAATAAAATGGCGTTGGACTTAGCTGCTTCTTTGGAAGCGCGTGTTTATAAGGAGAGGGTGGGGAGAGAATTGGAGCTTGCGAGGAATGTTCAAAGGACTATTATTCCAGCTATTTTACCTAAGGTTGTGGGGTTGGATGTTGCTGCAGGGTTGCTTCCTGCGGAAGAAGTTGGTGGTGATGCTTATGATGTAATTACTGACTCAACAGGTGCATTAGTCTATCTCGGAGACGTGACTGGACATGGAGTTCCCGCGAGTATGTTAAGTGCGGTTGCCAATTCTGTTATTTACAGTCATTCGACCGTCGGTGATGTCACTGACATTGTTGCGAAATTGAATGATGTTTTGCATAAAAAAAGTACGAAAACGATGTTTATGACTTTGTGTTTGGCTAAGTGGAATTCATCTAATGGTGTTTTGAGATACGTGAATGCTGGGCACGATCCGATTTTGAAATTTGATTCTACTTCTCTTGATGTTGTGGAAGGGTTGAGTGGTGGATTGGCAGTTGGAATGCTTGCGGAGATTTCTGATAAAGTTAAGGTTGGAGAGATGGCTCTCGCTGTTGGTGATGTTGCAGTTTTGATTAGTGATGGGATTGTGGAATGTTGGAAAAGTGAAAAAGAGAATTATGGAATGGCGAGGTTGAAGGAATTTATTCACAACTATTGTTCGGCAAATCCTTTGGCTTCTGCTTTGCAAATCAAAGACGCAGTCTTGAAAGATGTTGCGGACTTCGCTTCCGGATACAAGCAGGCGGATGATATTACTATCGTGGTGATGAGGAGGATGTAGGACCTCTGGCTTATACTTTTATTCCCGGTACCGGAAAGTGTGAGCACATTTCCATGACCTCGGCTTTGACGCGTGGATACATTTCCTCATCTTTAATATTCGTGATGACCTGATCCATCCAATGTGCGATCTTTTCCATTTCTGGTTCTTTCATTCCACGGGTCGTGACGGCTGGTGTGCCGAAACGGATGCCTGATGGGTTGAATGGTGGATTTGGATCGAACGGGATTGTGTTCTTATTCAATGTGATGCCTACTCGATCGAGGGCGGCTTGGACTTCTTTTCCGACGACTCCTTTGTTTGTGAGGTCCATCAATATCAAATGGGTATCTGTACCTCCGGAAACCAATGTGTATCCAAGTTCTGTGAGCTTATTCGCTAAGTGATTTGCGTTCTTGATTACTTGTTTAGCGTAGTCTTGGAATTCAGGTCTCAATGCTTCGCCGAACGCAACCGCTTTCGCAGCGATGATATGCATATGTGGGCCACCTTGTAATCCTGGAAATACTGCGCGATCGATGTCTTTTGCGTATTTTTCTTTACACATAATCATAGCTCCTCTAGGTCCGCGCATAGTTTTGTGAGTAGTTGTCATAACTACATCGAAATATGGAACTGGATTTTCGAGTGCTTTGCCTGCAATAAGTCCTGCTGTGTGTGAAATGTCCGCCATAGCAATAGCTCCACATTTGTCGCAGATCGCTCTGAATCTCTTCCAATCAATATCTCGTGGATAAGCTGTGAATCCAGCTACGATCATCTTTGGTTTGTTTTCCATTGCCATCGCTTCGACCTTGTCGTAGTCGATGCGTCCAGTGTCTTTGTCGACTTCATAGGCGATGAAATTGTATGTTTTGCCTGAGAAAGATATAGGTAAGCCATGTGTGATATGTCCGCCGTGATCGAGTTTGAGTCCCATTACTGTGTCTCCGTAGTTCAATAATGCGAAGTAAATGGCTGTGTTTGCCGGACTTCCTGAATATGGCTGAACATTTACATGCTCGGCGCCAAAGAGCGTCTTCGCACGTTCAATTGCAAGAGTTTCAACTTGGTCAGTAAATTCTTGTCCACCGTAGTAGCGTTTTCCTGGATAACCTTCAGAATATTTATTTGTAAAGATGCTTCCATTTGCTTCTAAAACTGCTTCTGATACGTAATTTTCTGAAGGGATTAATTCGAGTCCTTCAGCTTGTCTTTCCATCTCATGGGTAAGAATCTCCCATACTTTTGGGTCGCTGTCCTTAAGCGTTGTCATTTTGGAAGGGTTAAAAAAGTTACTTATTTTTGTTGTTCGCGCGGATGACGCGTTGCTC
>Ga0208040_1002633_pt1 | contig 15479 bp, 18 predicted proteins | sample AD_UKC083_MetaG_FD_184431 | JGI IMG/M metagenome (GOLD analysis project Ga0208040, IMG submission 184431) | Active sludge microbial communities of municipal wastewater-treating anaerobic digesters from USA - AD_UKC083_MetaG (SPAdes) (version 2) | ecosystem: Engineered > Bioreactor > Anaerobic >...
CTGCAGGTCTGCCAGGAGGAGCTCGGTGTTCACTATCTCAAGGTCCCTGACCGGGTCTATGCTGCCTTCCACGTGGATGACGTCCTTGTTTTCGAAGCACCTGAGCACATGGGCTATCGCGTCGCATTCCCTTATGTGCCCCAGGAACTTGTTTCCCAGACCCTCGCCTTTCCATGCCCCTTTTACAAGCCCGGCTATGTCGAAGTACTCCACGGCGGCCGGCGTCGCCTTCTCCGCCTTCGCAAGCTTCGCAATGGCTTCAAGCCTGCTGTCGGGGATCTCGACGACCCCTACGTTGGGCTCAACTGTTGTGAACGGGTAGCTGCCCACCTGGGCACCTGCCCTGGTCAGTGCGTTGAAGAGAGTGCTCTTACCCGCGTTGGGAAGCCCTACTATGCCAACCCTTAACAAGGGCAACACCCCCGATCCTATTTCTTGACTACGGACTTTGCCTGCCTTTCAAAGTCACCTCTCGACATGAGAAGCTGCCTTCCGCATCCTGTGCACTTGATACGGTAATCCGCCCCTGTTTCCAGCACCGCCCATTCGAATGAGCCGCATGGATGCTTCTTCTTCATCCTTACGACGTCGCCGGGGTTGTATGGGAAGTAGGATTTCTGCTCATCCATTCGCTTTTCCTTCTTCACGGGATATTGCAGCTCTGGTCTCTATTGTCACGTTCCTGTGGGGGCTGGCGAGCCTTATGCCGTTCTCGTCAAGCGTTGATTTGATGAGCTTGTTTATCTCCCTTGCGATGTTCCAGTGCTTCATAGGGACTCCCCTGGCCCATATCCTGATTCTTGAGCCGAGCTCGTTAACCTCTTCCACTCCAAGCACATTGGGGCCGTCGAGCAGGCCCAGCGCCGCATAATCCTGCTTTGCCGCATCAAGCGCGGCCTGAAGGACGGTGATCGCCTTCTCGATGTCCTCCTTGACGTCGATGGTCACCGCTATCCATATCCTGAGGCCGTCGCTCCTGTAGTTGGTAACCTTGTTGATGTTGCCGTTGGGGATTATGTGGAGCTCGCCGCCGAAGTCCCTTATCTTGGTGATGCGCAGCTGTATCTCTTCCACTATGCCCTCGCAGCCCTCCACCTTCACATAGTCGCCCACGGCATACTGGTCTTCGAACATGAGGAAGAACCCGGAGATTATGTCCTTTATTAGCGCCTGCGCTCCGAAACCTATGGTCAGGCCGGCGAAGCCCGCGCCTGCAAGAAGGCTCGTTGGGTTGATGCCCAGTATCTCGAGGGAGATCATCGCCGCGATGAAGAACACAAGGTACTTCATAAGGCTAATGAGTATGGTGCTTCCTGTCTGGATCCTCCTGGGGTCCCCCAACTTATGCCGCCCGCTGCTCAGCCTTCTCTTGGTCGAGGATCTTATCAGGCTGGTGATGACGCGCGTCACTATGGATGCCAGCAAAAACACAATAAGAACAGATATGAGTTTCGCTCCCACTTGGACAAAAGGCAGCAATCTCTCAAGGGGCAGGTTCATCACCCTGGACAGCCAGGAGGAAAATCTATCTGTCAGGTTCATCCTTGATACCTCCCACAGTATGTTTCACGTGGAACATCATAGCCCTGCCACGGCCCCTGCCAATCCCGTTAGGAGCAGAAGCAGTATAGGGTCGGCCTTGAGGAACATTGCGGCGCCCAGGGCCGCGGCGAATATCGCGATGCTCAAGGCGCTTCCCAGGGCCGCAGCCCCCATGGAGAACGCTGCGGACGATATGAGGCCAAGCACCGCTGCGCGCAGCATGGTCTTTATCGCCTTCATCTTCCTGTTGTCCTTGAGCTTGTTAACGAAGTAGGTAAGCGCGAGCATGATAATTACCGGGAAGAAGATCACGCCTAGCGTGCCAGATATTGCACCCGGTATGCCTGCGAGCTTGTATCCTATGAAAGTCGACGCGTTCAGGGCGATGGGGCCGGGCGTTACTTCGGCAATCGCCACGACATCGAGGAACTCCTCCATGGTCAGCCAGGCGCTTTTAATGATTACCTCCGTCTGTATGAGCCTCAGGGCGGCGTACCCGCCCCCGAACGTGAATAGCCCCACTTTCGCGAAGCTCGTAAATAGCCCGATAAGAACCGGCAACATCTACAGCACCTCCTCAGGAAGGAGGAGAGCCAGGGCCGCGCATGCCGCTATTATCGGGAATGGGCTGACTTTAAGCAGGAAGTTGGCTGCGAAGGCGAGCACTGCGACGACTAGGTGCACAGGTTTGCTTACGCACGTGCGGGTAAGCTTAAGGACCGCAGCTGCGATCAGTGCCACTACAGCCGGCCTGATCGCCTTGAACGCGCTCTGGAAAGCCGCGTACTTCATCATCGTGGGGAACAGCGCGGCAATTACGGTTATGACGATAAGTGAGGGAAGGGTGCAGCCCAATACGGCGGCTGCGGCTCCTGATTTCCTCCTCAGCGTATATCCCACGTAAGTCGCGGTATTAATGGCGATCGGGCCCGGGGCGGCCTGGGTGATGCCGAGCATGTCCGTGAATTCCTCTTTGCTCATCCACGATCTTTTCTCGGTGATCTCCTTCTGCATCACCGGAATCATCACGTATCCGCCGCCTATGGTGAACATGCCTATCTTGAAGAACAGAAGGAATATCTCTTCTATGGAAGGCCTGATATCCTTCTTCGGCTCGTGCTCTGACAATTTTGCTCTCCTTGTCATCAATTGTTGCCCCGCCTCTCGGCGGGGCCAACTGGTCGATATGGGAATCGCCAAGCCCCTAGTAGACCGGCGTAAGCCATCTGCTATACTTGTCGAGCTTTCCTCTTACTGCTTCGTAGTAGAGCGATTGCAGCCTGGACGCTATGGGGCCGGTCTTCCCGGTCCCCACCGGCACCCTGTCGACCGAGATTATAGGTGCAAGCTCGGCACCCGTGCCGCATATGAACGCCTCTTCGCATATGTAAAGTTCGGACCTGTCCACTGTCCTCTCGATGCATTCGATGCCCATCTCGTTCTTCGCAAGCTCCATAAGCGTCGCCCTTGTTATCCCTTCCAGGATATGTGAGCTTACGCTGGGCGTGACCAGCTTTCCACCTCTTACGATGAAGAGGTTCTCCGCGCTGCCCTCGGATACGTGGCCGTCCCTGTTCATGAATATGGCCTCATCGTAGCCGTTGTCCTGGGCTTCGCTCTTCGCGTAGGCGGCGTTGATGTATGCGCCGTTTATCTTGGCCCTCATCGGTATGCAGTTGTCCTCTACGTGGGCCCATGAGCTGACGCATACGTTAAGCCCCTTGGATGTGTCTATGTATTTGCCGTAAGCAGTCGCGAAACAGCAGAAGTCGTTCTCGATGCCCGTCAGCTTGACTCCGATCCCCAGCCCGCTCTTGTATGCCACCGGCCTTATGTAGACGTCGCTTCCGCGGAAATCGCTGCGCCTTAGAAGCTCAAGCGTTATCTCGCACAGATCCTCCGCGCTTTTGTCAAGGAAGATCCTCGTAATCTTGGTTGAGTTCTTCATGCGCTGGTAATGCTCAAGCAGCCTGAACACGTAAAGTTGCTGTTTTTCTTCGTTCCAGTACGCCCTGATCCCTTCGAAGCATGCCGTTCCGTAAAGGAAGGCATGCGTCATAATGCTGATCTTCGCATCCTCCAGGGGGACGAACTCTCCCTTCAAGTATGCTACGGGCTTTGCCATCGACAAGACCTCCTTATATTTACTTGTTTCTGCTAATCAGGATCATTGCGATGCCGACTACGAAAGCTATCGCAATCCAGGCGAAGCGCCATGCGGCCTGCTTGCGCTTGCCCTTCCTCAGGTCGCCTTGGCCCAGTTCCAGCTGCTTTGCGGTCTTCAATAGCGGGATGCCTTTGTCAAACCTCTTCTGGCTGTTATAAATGACACCGAGGTTGTGGTAGGCGTTCGAATACGAAGGATCCGCCTGTATGGCCCGTTCGTAAAGCTCGATGGCCCTTTGCGAATCCCCCCGTTCCTTATATATGTTACCCAAGTTGGTATACGCAGGGCTGCACTCTTTGTCGATCGCTATCGCCGCCCTGAACTCCGCCTCGGCTTCGACGTCCTTTCCCATGTAAACGAGGCTTACTCCCATCTTGTTGCGTACCGATGGCTCCGCCAAGCCCTCCGGCCCAAGGGAACGGAGCAATTCAAGCGCCTTTTCTGGCTGCCCTTTTAAAAGAAGGGACTGGGCTTCCTCGATTACTTCTTCTATCATCTGATGTCCATTTCCTCCAATGCGGCCTGCCTCTCTAGCGGATTTTGCCAGCCGCTATGGCTATGGCCTCATTTTCCTCGGGCGTAAGCGTGTACCTAGAGCTTCCGTCCTCTATGGGCTTGGCATACACCCTGGTATCCGAATGGCCGAATATGCCCGTAAGGGTAATGCCCTTGCGCGAATCATCCAGCATCGCGACCGAGAAACTCTGGTCCCCGCCGACGCCTTCGAAGGCGTTGAACCTGACTATCCCTATGTTCTGAAGGTGCGTCTTTGATTCTGCCTCAAGCATGCTGGCCTTATCCTCCAGAGCCTTTGTTCGAAGCTCCAGCTGTTTGGTCGACTTGAGGTAATCGATCAGCACTTCTTCCACGTTTTGCTCGGATACGCCGGATATGAGCCTCTCGTACTGGCTCCTAAGTTTCTGTACCTTGAAAAGCAGGATCAGGGTCAGCGCCGCAACTATTACCAGGAGCAGCATAAGCACCGAAGTGATAAGGAACGGGTTTTCGCGGAGGAATGCCACTAATGAACTCATCAATTTGAACCGCCTTTCGATTACGACTCAATGCCTACCGCGCGCTCTACGAGCGCTTCCAGCTCCTCGGGGCTGAAATAGTAGAGCTCTATCTTGCCTGAGGCAGCGTTGCCGACTATCCTGACTTTTGTTCCGAGCTCCTGCCTCATCCTGTCTTCAAGTGCCACCAGGTCGGCGTCCCTGTTTCTCCTCTGCGGCTTCCTTCTCCTTATGCTTCCCAGCCTAGCCACTGCCTCTTCGAGCTGCCTCACCGACAGCTTGCGCCTGACAGCTTCCTTGGCCAGCTTAGATTGGGCTTCGGGAGACCTTGTGCCCAGAAGCGCCCTTGCATGCCCTTCGCTTAAAGTTTCACGTGAAACAAGATCCAGCACATCGGCGGGAAGCTTCGCCAGCCTAAGCTTGTTAGCCACGGCAGGCCTGCTTTTCCCCACAAGTACCGCAACCTCTTCCTGGCTCATGCCGAAGTCGTCTATGAGCCTCTGGTACGCCTTTGATTCCTCTATCGGATTCAGGTCCTGCCTCTGGACGTTCTCCACTATAGCTATCTGCATCATCTCTGAGTCGGTAGCGTCCTTCACTATCGCCGGGGCGTGGGTGAGCCCTGCCATCCTGCATGCCCTAAGCCTTCTTTCGCCGGCGATTATGTGATAGCCAAGAGGGGCCCTCCGGACTATCATCGGCTGTATGAGGCCGTGCTCCTTGATGGAGGCCGCCAGCTCTGCAAGTTTCTCCTCGTCGAAGTCGACCCTTGGCTGGTAGGGGTTGGATGATATAAGTGAAAGGTCTATCTCGGACACGCCGGCTCCTTCTACGAGGTTGTCGCTCAAGAGCGCCTCCAGGCCCTTTCCCAGCCCCTTCTTGTTCTGAGGGGTCATCTGCCGTCACCTCTCTTAAGGATTTCCCTTGTAAGCGTCATGTATGCCTCGGCCCCCTTCGACCTTCCGTCGTAGAGGCAGATCGGAAGGCCATGGCTGGGCGCCTCGCTCAGCCTCACGTTCCTCGGTATCACAGTGTCGAACACCTTGGCTCCGAAGTAGGATTTCACTTCTGCCTCGACCTGCTGAGTCAGATTGAGCCTCGGATCGTACATCGTGAGCACCACCCCGAAGATCTCCAGGGACTGGTTGATGTGCCTTTTGACCAGGTTTATGGAGTTTATAAGCTGGCTTAAGCCTTCCAGCGCGTAGTATTCGCACTGCATCGGAACGACAATGCCGTTGGAGGCGGCGAACGCGTTGACGGTAAGCAGCCCCAGGGAAGGGGGGCAGTCTATGAAGATGTAGTCGTAGAGGTCCATGGCCTGTGAAAGCCCGCCCTTCAAGCGCTGCTCCCTGGCCGGCTCGTTGACCAGTTCAAGCTCTGCGCCCACAAGCGACATGTTCGAAGGCATCAGGTCCAGACCCGAAATCTTCGTCCTGCAGATTGCCTCCATGGCAGGGGTCCCGTCTGTTATCACGTCATAGACGCTGGACTTGAGCGCGTGTTTGCCGACTCCCAGGCCGCTCGTGGCGTTGCCCTGCGGGTCAAGGTCGACTAGCAGCACGGCTTTGTTTGCATTGGCTGCATAAGCCGCAACGTTTACTGCGGTTGTTGTCTTTCCAGTTCCGCCCTTCTGATTGGCGAAAGCCAGTACTGTGGCCAAATGGACACTCTCCGTTCGGTATTGTTATGCCTTTCCGACAGTATTCATTCTACCCTATATCGTCATTTCCGTGTTATCGGCCTTCTGGCCGCTTCGCCGGCCCTCCTCGGGAAACGTGCAGGTGTGGGGGAGTTCTTTATTGCGACCACAAGGTTCCTCTCGCCCATTGCAAAGGGCAGGTCCAGCCTCTGGACTGACGTAATCTTCGCACCCAGGGCAAAGGCCGCCGCCTTGCCGTCCTCCAGCTCTGCGTCGACGCCCGGCCCCTTCATGGCCACGAACTGCCCGCCTTTCCTTAAGAACGGTATGCAATACTCTGCAGATGCCGAAACTGAGGATACGCCCCTTGCGACCGAAAGCCCGTACCTTTCCCTGTGCGCTTCGTCCTTTGCTAGGTCTTCGGCCCTGCCTACTACTCCTTTCACGTTACCTAGGCCCAGCATCGCCGCCGTCCTGTTTACGAAGCCGACTTTCTTGCCTACGGAATCAAGAAGAGTGCCTTCTGCCCCTGGCAGCATTATCGCCAGCACCAATCCGGGGAAGCCCGCCCCGGTGCCTACGTCGATGAAAGAGCCGCATTCCTTCAGCCCCTCGACCAAAAGAAGGGTGAGGGAGTCCACGAAATGCTTGATTGCGATGCCCAGCGTATCCTTTATGCCGGTGAGGTTGTACTTCTCATTCTCATGGAGCAATGCATCCTTATATTCCTCCATGGCGGCTATCTGCCTGTCGTCCAGCTCAACGCCTATCTCCGATGAGCCGGCCTTCAATATCTCCCTGAAGTCGCCTTCCATCCGGATTCGCCTCCTGCCTCAGATGAATGATGAGGGCCGCAATGTCCGAAGGGGAGATGCCCGGTATCCTGTAGGCTTCCCCAATGCTGGAAGGCCTTCTCTCGAAGAGCTTCTCCCGGGCTTCCGCAGAAAGCCTGTACATTGACTTGTAGTCAGCCCCTTCGGGGATCGGCTGCTGCTCCAGGCGCCTGAAAGCGGCCGCCATCCGCCTCTCCTTCTCGATGTATCCGCCGTATATGCCGTCAAGCTCGAGGCTCTCCTTCACGCATTGCATGAGCCACATCTCTTCCTCTGTCAGGCCAGCTTCAGATCCTGTATCCGCCGGAGGTCCAGATGTAAGCGCCTCCTTGAACTTGAGCTTCTTCTCGAAGGCGGCCTTCCTTGCCTCGTCCGCAAGGCCTATCCTCACAGCCTCGGAGGTGAGCCTCATGTCGGCGTTGTCCTGCCTAAGTGCCAGCCTGTACTCAGCCCTGGCGGTTAGCATGCGGTAAGGTTCGTCGGTGCCCTTCATCACAAGGTCGTCTACCAGCACCCCAATGTATGCCTGGTCCCTTCCTATGAGAAGAGGAGGGCAGCCCTTTATCCAGAGCGCCGCATTCGCGCCGGCGACAAGCCCCTGGGCCGCCGCCTCCTCGTACCCTGACGACCCGTTTGACTGGCCAGCCGAGAAAAGCCCCTCTATGTGCCTGAACCCCAGCCTGTGGTCGAGCTGGGACGGATCTACGCAGTCGTACTCGATCGCATAGCCGTACTTGGTTATTACCGCACCCTCAAGCCCCGGTATCGTCCTGACGATCCTGTCCTGCACGTCCCTCGGCAGGCTGGTGGCAAGCCCTGCGACATACTTCTCGCGCCCGCCCCTTGTGATTGGCTCTACGAACAGCTGGTGCCTGTGCTTGCCTGCGAATCTCACCACTTTCGCCTCTATGGATGGGCAGTACCTCGGCCCCACGCCTTTTATGAGGCCGGAGAAAATCGGTGCCCTGTCGATGTTGTCGCCGATTATCGCATGGGTCCTCTCGTTCGTGTATGTGATCCAGCAGTCCTCCTGGTCCCTTTTCAAGGGCTTCCTAATATTTGAGAAGCAGTAAGGCAGGTCCTCGCCCGGTTGCAGCTCCATTCTCCCGTAATCTATGGAATCAGATGCAATCCTGGGCGACGTGCCGGTCTTGAACCTCATGAACCTTATCCCCTCGTCAAGAAGGGACGGAGTCAACGCCGAGGCGGGGAACCCTTCGGGGCCCCCTTCACGTACGTCTTCGCCTATGTATGTCTTGCCGCCCAGGTAAGTGCCCGAACACAGCACGACTGCCCTGCAGGATACCTTCTCTCCGCGAATCGTCGCGCCTGTTACCCTTCCGGATTCTATGTGGACCCTCTCAAGTTCCGCTTCGGCGACCTCAAGCCCGGGCTGGCTTTCGAGGGCTGCCGCCATCCTTGCCTGGTAGGATGCCTTGTCGATCTGTGCCCTGATAGCCCTTACTGCCGGGCCCTTCGCCGAATTCAGCATCCTCACGTGTATGTAGCAGTCGTCCGCCGCGGACCCCATCTCTCCGCCCAGCGCGTCTATCTCCCTGACCAGCTGGGACTTTCCGGGCCCTCCGATCGAAGGGTTGCATGACATCCTTGCTATGGAATCCCGCCTCAGCGTGAGTGCGAGCACGTCGGCCCCAAGCCTGGCAGCCGCCAGGGCCGCCTCGCATCCTGCATGCCCCAGCCCTATGACTATCACGTCGTAGCCCTTGCGCAATTTCCCCTCCGTCACTTGCCTATGCAGAACTTGTCGAATATCACGTCGAGCACGTCGTCCGTCGTCGTATCGCCCAGAAGCTCCCCTATGGCGTACGCAGCTTCCCTAAGGTCGGCGCATGCAAGCTCGGGAGGGGCTTTCGTTGCCAATGCGCCCTTCGCCCTGGCCAGGCTTGCAAGGCAGCCTTCAAGGCATGAGATCCACCTGGCGGAGTAGCCGCCTTCCTGTTCATGGCCGCCGATCGACGACGCCTTCTCGGCGATGGCACGGAAAAGCTCCTTCATTCCTGAGCCGGTCTTTGCTGACACCTCGATGACTTCGCATCCCGGGATTCCGGGATCCTGGTGTCCTGAATTCACTCGCTCTCCGGACAGTCCCTTGAGGTCTGACTTGTTCAACGCTATCACCAGCGGCTTTCCCTCAAGGCGCCTGATTTCCCTGACGTCTTCCTCGGTTATCCCCTGCGGGAAAGCCGCGACATATACTACGACTGCGGAAGTGAGGGCCGCCTTCTTGGCCCTTTGGACCCCTGCTTCGATGAGGGGGTCGTCGGTAGAGCCGATGCCGGCAGTATCCGCGAACCTGATGGGGATGCCCTCGATGTTGGCCGTCTCCTCGACCGTATCCCTGGTAGTCCCTGGGATCTCGGACACCATGGCCCTGTCCATGCCGAGTATCCTGTTCAACAGGCTTGATTTCCCCATGTTGGGCCTTCCGATTATCGCGACCTTGAGCCCGTCGATCAAAAGCCTCCCCCTGGACTGCTCCTCGATCATCCCCCTCACCTTTCCTTCAAGGTCCGCGATAGAGGACGCATCTACAGCTGCGGTTTCTTCGTCCATCAGCTCATCCGGCCAATCGAGCCTCGCTTCCATCTTCGCGAGCGCATCGATTATGCCCCTTTTAAGTTCGTAGGCCTCCATCTCGTACGACCCGCCTATAAGGTCGGACGCCATTGCCCTGGCCCTTTCCGTCCTCGCATTTATGATGGCCAAGGTCGCCTCTGCCTTGATCAGGGGCATCTTCCCGTTCATAAGGGCCCTCCTGGTGAATTCCCCAGCCCTTGCCTGCCTCGCCCCCCTGGATATAACCTCCGTAAGAATTGCCCTTGCCACCGCGGTGCCGCCGTGGCACTGCAGCTCCGCAACGTCTTCGCCCGTGTAGCTTCTCGGACCCTCGAAGAACAGCCCTACCGCCTCGTCGATGAACTTTCCGTCGGCCGTATGCACACGGCCGAAAGACACGTCCCTCGGAGGGGAGGGGAAACGCCTCTTGGCCGGGCTGAAGCATGATTCCAATATGGCCTTTGAATCGGGCCCTGAGATCTTTATGACCGCAACCCCTCCCACGCCGTGGGGGGTGGATATGGCAGCTATTGTGTCCGCCCTTTCCATGAAGATGCCTCCTTGGCCATAAAAGGCGTGCCCTCGGGCACGCCTTGATGCCGTATTTGATTCTACATCAACGGTATCCCCTCGTCATTCCGGGGAGATGACCACCTTCCTGTTCGGTTCGTTGCCCTCGCTGTAGCTGCTGACTCCCTCCATCTCCAGTATGGCCATGTGGATTATCCTGCGCTCCGAGGCCGGCATGGGCTGCAGCACCATTTCCTTCTGCTCCCTTATGGCCTTCTCTGCGACCCTTGCGGCGAGGGACTTCAGCTGTTCCTCGCGGCGTGACCTGTAGCTTTCGATGTCGACGATGTACCGGGCCCTTTTCCCGGTCCCCTGGCTCCTGTCGTACCTCATGCCTATGATGTTCACAAGGTACTGCAGCGCCTCCATCGTCTCGCCGTGCCTGCCTATGAGGGCGGCCAGCTCCTCGCCTTTAACGTCGAGCTTCCTTCCGTCTTCGGTCTCGGTTTCGACCACCTGGGCGTCAAGCCCCATCTTGGCCAGAAGCGTCTCAAGGAACTCCTTGGGGCTGACCGTGTCCTGGCCTGCGAACTCCTCGTCATCGTCTCCCGTGCGGGCCTCGTACTCATCTTCTGCGCCCGCCTTGGGCGTCACGTTCACGACGACCTTGTTCTCTCCGAGCAGCTTCATCGTCCTGTGGGGCGTATCCTGCAGGACTTCCACTTCAACTTCGTCGATGGTGCAGTTGAGCTGCTTCAACGCCCTCTCGACCGCCTCTTCGACCGTCTTTCCGGAGTATTTCATGCTATCCTCCCAGTTAAGAAAACCTCATCTTTAAGCGGGCTTCACGATGAACTTCAGTATTATCCACTGCTGTATGAGGTTGATTATGTTGAAGGCGACCCAGTATATCACCAGGCTCTGTGCGGAGACTAAGGCGAAGTAGCCGAACATTACGGGCCAAAGCCACTTGAACATCGCCATGGAATTGTTGCTGCCGGAGCTCGGCTGGCTTGTCATCGCAAACGTCAGGTATGTGGAGCCTGCCGTTATCAATGGCATGATCATCTCCCTGGCAAGAAGGAGCCATCCGCCCAGGTCCGTTATGTTGGCCGGTATCACCACTTTCGGGTGCTTCATGATGTCGGCAATCCACAGGAACCTCATGCTGATGCCGTCGTTCACCAGGGCCTGCATGAAGTTCATATCCTGCATGCCGCGGTAGAACAGGAGCATGATGGGGAGGGTCAGCAGGGCGGGCAGGCATCCTGAAAGCAGGTTGAAGTTGTTCTGCTTGTAGATTTCCATTACCCTGCGGTTTATCTCCTCGGGCTGTCCCTTGTACTTCTTCTGCACCTCGTCGACGAGGGGCTGTATCTTCTTCTGCTTTTCCATGGTCCGGGTCTGTGATATTGACAGCGGGAACAGCGCGATTCTCAGGATTACGGTGAAGATGATTATGCTGTATGCGTAGTTCCCGGTCATTTCGGCGAAATATCGCAGGACGCTCTGCACAATTGCCGTCATTGCTATTTATCGTCCTTTCCTGGTCAGTCACGGGACCGGATCGTATCCGCTCTTCCCCCATGGATGACACCGTAGAATTCTCTTAATCGCCAGCAATCCGCCCCTGGCGGCGCCGTAACGGCTTATGGCCTCGTATGCGTACTCCGAGCAAGTCGGCCTGAACCTGCAGGTCGGATACCTCTTGAAGGGGGATATGGCCGACCTGTAGAAGCGTATCAGCGCAAGAAGGACGGTTTTCATTTTCCTTCGCTCCCCGGTTCCGACAAGAGCCTCTCCAGCTCCCTGGTGACGTCCTGCGTCCTTATGTCAGAGGAATCCATCGCAGACCTCGGCACGAAAACCATGTCTGTCGACTCCGGAAGGTTCTCTGCGGCCCGCGCCGCCTCCCTTAAGACCCTTTTTATCCTGTTCCTCTTGACGGCGTTACCGTGTTTCTTGCTTACCGCGCAGCCTATCCTTGTAATACCTTCAAGGCCGGGCGCCGAGCGGATCAACAGGAGGGATCCTTTCAGCAACCGGCCTTCTTTCATGACTCTGGAGAAGTCTGTGCTCTTTCTGAGCCTCTCATATCCTGCCATCCATATCATCGCCACGTTTCATCATAAATGAAAGCCGTCGCGAAGACGGCAGGCGGCATATGCGACTGACTATATGGATATGCGGACACGGCCCCTTGCGCGCCTTCTCTTAAGGACATTGCGTCCACCCGGTGTGCTCATCCTTACCAGGAATCCGCTCGTGCGGGCCTTTTTCCTCTTATTGGGCTGGTATGTCCTCTTCATTTCGGTCCTCCGTAGATCCTTGCATATTTTGTCTTGGTTACAGCAAAGAAGATTTTACCCACTAGCCGCAGAGGTTGTCAATCAAAAGAGGGCTGCTTTTACCACGGCCTGATGCAAACAGCTGTTCCATGTACTTTTAATGTATTCGATCAACTTCACCCGCACCCAGCAAAATGCCTCTTATTCACAACTTGTTGATAATAATGTTGATAACCCGTCGGCAACGTTGCTAGAATCTAAACGGAGGAGCCGTCGAAGCCCCCTCCATTTTAATCGCCTCCTAGCAGGATGTTTCACAGCGTACACAGGTGTGGCTCAAAATTTAACGCCACTTAAAGGCCTTTTGCGCCATCTGTTCCGCAACGAGAACGTTCGACTGTCGAAGGAAATGGAACGGGACGTACCAAGAAAAGATTTCAACCGAATGTTGATAATTGTGTTGAAAAGTCTACCAACGGCTCAGGGCCGCAGACATTCTCGTTCATCGCAGCGAAAGCACGCATTCGATTTTCGTTTACAGGTCCCCGGCCCATTTGCAAGAGGCAATTTGCTGGTGTTAACATTATCAACACAGCTTTGTTGACACAGAACGGCCTGAAACGTTTTCTGATAGGCAGGCGGGTTGCATAAGTTGTGTTAAGCCGGAAATACTTATTCATTAAGCCGATTATGATGAGCAAAGGGGCCTTCCGATGGCAAGAAGGGGTTTGTTGTCGAGGATATTGTCGGGGCCGGGCGTCCAGGGGCCGGAAACGCAAGCAAGGCCCGCATCGACGGAAGATCCTGCCGTTTTACGCGAAACGCCGTCTGCCAATGAATATTCTGCCCGCATAGCCGTATATGATACATTCACCGCCAGCCCGTTCATAGTCGACATCGGCTCTCACGATTTCCTCCGGGTGGTAGACGAGATATCGGCCAAGGCCTACAACCTGGGAAGGGAGAGGGGCGGCAGGATACCTTACATAGTGATAAGGGAGGTCGTCGAAAACCTCATTCATGCCGGGTTCAAGGATGTAGTCATAACGGTGGAGCCGGACGGGGACGTAATAAGGATCTCAGACCACGGCCCCGGGATACCGGACAAGGAAAGGGCTTTCAAACCCGGCTTCACTACCGCCAACAGCGAGATAAAAAAGCTTATCAAAGGCGTCGGCTCAGGTCTTCCCATAGTCAAGGAGTCTTTGGAGCTGATGGGAGGATGTGTTATCCTAGAAGATAACCTCTCTTCGGGACTGGTCATTACGCTTAAGGGTAAAAAGGCGGAGAAATCAGGCGTCAAAGGGCCCCAACCTGCAGTTGCCGCACCCGAAGGGCAGGTCCCGGAGACGGATTTCCCGGAGGTCCTGGAGGCCAGCGACGAAGACATCGAGAAGATGGTTTCCTCACGGCAGAAGAAAGTCCTCATGCTCCTCGCGGAAGCAGGGCCGCAGGGTCCGTCTTCAGTGGCGAAGGAGCTGAGGCTAAGCGCCGCGACCGCGTACAGGGACCTCGAACTGCTTGAGAAGCTTGACCTCATAAGGACCAGGGAGGGCAAAAGAGAGATCGCTCCCAGGGGCCAGAGGTTCATAACGTTCGCCATGAAGCGCCAGTAATCGCCTTTCATCGGGGGGAAGCTCAATGTCGTTGCCCGGGAGGGATCTATCCGAAATATGGGCCCTTGCCCTCAAGATGGTACAGCCCGACGTAAAGAGGCTGTCCTTCGACACAATCCTCAAAAACAGCACGCTTGAGGAGCTGAACGGCAACACGGCAGTGGTGAAGGTCCCGAACGACTTCGCCAGGGAGTGGCTTGCCACCCGCTACACCGACAAGATAGAGGACGCTCTGCGCGGGATAATCGGCTCCTACTGCAAGGTGGAGTACACTATAAACGAGAACCCCCAAAGCCCCCCGGAAGGGTTGTCGAAGGACAGGTCGTCATCGAAATCCGCAAGGTCGGCCAAGGACCACGAACCCAAGGTCGAACACTTGCCCGCCTTCAAACAGGCCAAGGGCCCCGTCTACCTGGGCAGGCAGATACAGAAGAAGTACATATTCGACAGGTATCACGTAGGAAGCTACAACGAGATACCCGTATCTTTCATTAATTCCATGCTCGAGGGCAAGAGCCATGCACCTCTCTTCATCTACAGCACGGTCGGGATGGGGAAGACCCACCTCCTGCAGGCCGCTGCCCACAGGATGCTGGAATACAGGCCTGATGCCAAGGTGGGATACCTCTCCAGCGAAGATTTCACAAACGAGCTGGTGAAATCCATCAGCGCAGGCACGATGCAGTCTTTCAGGGACCAGTACAGGCAGCTTGACCTTTTACTGGTGGATGACATCCAGTTCTTCGTCGGCAAGGAGAAGACCCAGGAGGAGTTCTATTTCACCTTCAATACCATCACGGAGGAAGGCAAGCTCGTGGTGATATCCTCCGACAGGCACCCAAAGGAGCTCAGCACTCTCCACGACAGGCTCCATTCCAGGGTGAAGGCAGCACAGCTTGCGTCCATCTCCCCGACCTCCTACGAGGACAGGATAGGCATACAGCAGAAGTGGAACGAGTACGACGGAGTGGTCGTCCCATCCTACATCTACGAGAAGGTGGCCTCCAGGGTGACCGAAAGCATAAGGGAGCTGGAAGGAGCCCTCACCAACATAATAACGAGGATAAACATAATCGGCAGGAACAAGGTGTCCCCTGAGTTGATAGACGACTTGCTCGACGAGATATCCCCTGGTTCCAGGCCGCAGACGGTGACCGTAGAGTTCATACAGAAGCTCGTCGCCGACAAATACAAGGTGAACGTCGACGACATGAACAGCCCGTCCAGGGTGAAGCCCGTCACCGAGGCCAGGCAGTCGGCGATGTATGTATGCAGGGAGATACTCAACATG
>Ga0208040_1002649_pt1 | contig 15415 bp, 9 predicted proteins | sample AD_UKC083_MetaG_FD_184431 | JGI IMG/M metagenome (GOLD analysis project Ga0208040, IMG submission 184431) | Active sludge microbial communities of municipal wastewater-treating anaerobic digesters from USA - AD_UKC083_MetaG (SPAdes) (version 2) | ecosystem: Engineered > Bioreactor > Anaerobic >...
ACACGAGGCGCATCCTCCGCCCGCGTCCGCCTCCACCAGCGCCATTCCATCCTTCAACTCAACCACAATTCCGCGTTCCGTTTCCATAAAGCATCCCCGCTGCCATTTCAGACGTGCGACAGGAACTCGCTCACGAATCCGGGGGCCGGGTTCTCGCGAATCTCCCCCGGCCCTCCCTCCTGCTCGATCCTGCCTTCATTTATAATAACGATTCGAGTCGCCATTTCAAAGGCCTCGCGCTGGTCGTGCGTAACGTAGAGAATGGTGATGCCAAGCGAGCGGTGCAGATCGCGTATCTCGCGGCGCATCTCGGCGCGAAGCCTGGCGTCCAGGTTCGATAGCGGTTCGTCGAGAAGGAGCACTGGCGGCTCCATCACCAGGCCCCTGGCCAGCGCCGCGCGCTGCTGCTGGCCTCCCGAGAGCTGATGCGGATAACGGTCCGTAAGCCCCTCCATGTGCACGAGGGCGAGCATCTTCATCACCCTTTCCCTCCGTTCGGGGCGCGCCATGCCCCGTACTTTAAGCGGGTACTCGACGTTCTCGAATACGTTCATGTGCGGCCATACCGCGTACGACTGGAACACCATTCCGAAGCGCCGTTTTTCGGGGGGGATGTTGACGCCCGGACCGTAAAGCGTCGTATTGCCCAGGACGATCTGGCCCGAGGAGGGCGTTTCGAGGCCCGCGATAAGCCTTAAAAGCGTCGTCTTTCCGCAGCCGCTCGGCCCCAGGAGCGAGACGAAGGCCCCGTTCGTCACGAGCATGTCCATGGGCATTAGCACGTCTTTTCCGCCGAAGCGCTTGGAAACCCCCATTAGGCGCAGGTCGCTCATCATCTTCCCTCCAGTATCTCCTCGGCCCTGCGGCCCCGCATGAAGAAGGCCCCGACAAGCGCCGCGCTGAGGAGAATCCACGCAAGCGCCGCGGCCGACGGCTGGTCGGCGTACTCCTGAAGCTGAAACAGCACCGTGCCCAGGGTCGCTCCGCCCGGACCGGTCAGGAGCACGCTCATGGTAAGCTCCGTGAACATCGGAAGCGCCGTAAGAAACCAGGCCGCAAGAACCGTGCGGGAGAGCAGCGGAAGCCAGATGGTGCGAAGAAGGATAAATGTCGTAGCGCCGCTCACAACAGCCGCCTCCTCGAGCGAGGGATGCACCTGCCGGTATGCCGCCGTGAGCATACGCGCGCTCACCGCGCAGTACTTGACCGCGTAGGCGAGCGCTATCCACACAAGCGGCGAGTCGAGCGAGAGGCCAACCCGCCCCAGGGCCGCGGAGACCCAGGTGGCGGCGAAGATAAGCAGGATCGCGATTACCGTCCCGGGGGTCGAGAAGGGAACTCCCATGGACTCGACGAGCCGGGCCGCCAGGCGGCTCCCGCGGCGCACGGCGGCGAAGGCCAGAACAAAGCCGGAGCCGACAACGAAGGTCGCCACGGGCAGTGAGAGCGCAAGCGAATTTACGAGCGCCTCGCGGAACTCCGGAAGGTTAAGCACATACTCCAAATTGCGCAGGGTCCATTCGGACGGGGAGTAGCTTCCGGCCACAGGAGCGAGTGCGGAAAAGGCAAGGGCCCCCCAGGGAAGCGCAACGACGAGCGCAAAGACGGCCCAGGCCGCGGCGGTCACCGGAACACGGGCGCCGCTTAGGCGCACCAGGCCGGGGCGCGATACGCGTGAACCGGTTATAGCTCCGCCCCGGCGGCGCTGGAGGCCCACCAGGCGGTTGGAGAGAGCGAGCACCAGCATGGCCATTACGAGAAGCAGAAGGGAAAGCCTTAAACCCGACCAGATTCCCGCCATGCCCCCCAGCTTGAACTGGGAATAGATGAGGGTTGTCAGCACGAACTGGCGCACCGGCATTCCGAGCATCGCGGGAACGCCGAATGACGACAGCGTATAGAGGAATGAAAGGCACATGCCGTTTACCAGGGGCGGCCACAAGAGCGGAAAGCTCACGTCACGAAAGACGCGCCAGGGGCCGGCCCCGCTGGTCCTTGCCGCCTCCTCGAGCGATGGGTCCATGCGCTCGAACCCGGCCTTTAGTTCCAGGTATGGAAAGGCGAAGGCCACGGTGCTCTCCACCAGGACCATTCCATGAAATCCGTATATCCCGCCTTCGGGAAAAAGCTCCCTGATGGCGCCGACGGCCGGGTTGCCGAGCACGATCCAGGCCATCCCGAGGAGATAGGCCGGTATGGCGTAGGGCATCGAAAAAAGTCCGGCAAGGGCGCGGCTCCCGCCGACGTCCGAGCGCGTGACGAGCCAGGCCGCCAGGCAGCCGGTTGCGCCGGAGACCAGCGCCACGACCAGGCTTAGCGAGAGCGAACGCGCCAGCGCCTCTATCACCGCGGAATTGGAAACCCCGTCGGCGAACATATCAACGAAGAACGGTCTCGGAAAATTTGGATTTAATCACCGCGCGCTCCGCGAACATCTGGGCCAGAATCCCGGCGGACCAGGGCATCATGCTCTTTTTTAGCTCTGTGTATGGAAGCGAGTGCTCGGGCGATGGGGCCGATTCGATGAGCGAATACATCGAGCCCCTTACGATGGCCCGCTGGGCCTCATCGGAAAAAAACCAGTCGTAGGCCTTTTTGGCAAGCTCGGGATTCCGGGTATCGCGGAGTATCGCGATCGGGCTCAGCACCGGGATGGTCCCGTCGGAGGGATAGACCGGCCGCACGGGCGAGCCCTTGTCCCAGGCCTTAAGGACGTTTTCCAGGAGAACGATGCCCACCGGCCGCTCCCGGGTCTCCATGCGGGTGATGACCGAGCTGTTGCCGCCCGCGGCGATGATGTCGTTCGCCCTCAGTCGCTCGAAATAGTCCCAGCCGAAGCGGCTCTGAAGAAGGGCCACCGCGGTAAAGCTGGAGCCGGATTCCAGCGGGTTCGGCATGGAGATGAGCCGTTTAAAGCGCGGGTCGGCGAGGTCTTTCCAGCTTCTGGGCGGCCCGGAATTGTCCGTAAAATAGCGCGGGTTGTATCCTATCACCATCACCGGCAGCCGCACACCGGCATAGGCGCCGTCGGGATCGACATAGATGTCCGGGATGTCCCTGGCGGCCTCGCTTTTATAGGGGAGCAGGCATCCCTGGTCCTTCAGCTCGTAATACCAGAACGGGTCGCTGGTCAGGACCAGATCGGCGCGTGAGGCCCCCGCCGCGAGCTCCGCGTTCACCTTGCTCGCAATATTCTCGCTTCCGCTCTGAAACCACATCACCTCGACATCCGGCGGCATGGCCTTCGAGAGCGGCTCGCGCATTGTTTCTATGACCTCTTTATAAATGCTCGTGTAAATCCATACCTTTTTTTTGCCGGAACAGGACGGCGTAAAAAAAAGCAATGACAGTAAGAGGAGGACCGCCGCCACCGGAAACAGGGTGTTCGAGGCCGGGCTGCCGGAGAAAGGGCGGCCTGTAGGGTTAAGCGAAGAGCCGCCAGATCGCGATTCAGAATTTTTCATATCAGTCACTCGTTGATAAAATTAGAGCTGCCGGATCACCGGACAACAAAGCCTGGTTCCCCCTCAGCGGCCGGAAGTTAACGGCCCCGAGACTTCGGCCGGATGACGCCTGCGTAAAAAATGGGATATGGACCGTCATTTCGAGTTTAAGCGGAGTGTCGCTTTAAAATCAAGAATATTAAGAGCTTCCATTGCATATCTATTTACCCCCACAACGCCTCCCGAAGCCCCGAGGCGCGCCGGACAGGGGTCTCCACCGCCTGCACGAAAATCTCCGGAGGTGACCACACCTCAACCGAAGCCCGTGCCCGCGTCACCCCTGTGTATACCAGCTCCCTCGTAAGAACGGGCGAATATATTTCCGGCAGCACCAGCACTACCCGGTCGAACTCCGAACCCTGGCTTTTGTGCACCGTCATGGCGTAGACCGTTTCGTGCTCCGGGAGCAGGCGCGGCATGAAGGAGCGAGCGCCTGCGGCCGGGTCCGGAAAATAGGCCACCGGCCCGTCCTTGCCGTCAAGCACCATGCCCATGTCCCCGTTGTACAGGCCGAGCGAATAATCGTTTCGCATCACCATAATAGGCCGGCCGGGATACCAGCGCCTGTTGGGATTGATTAGCCCCTGCCGGCGGAGCATGCGCTCGGCCGCTTCGTTGATCCCGGAAACGCCGAGCGGCCCTCGCCTGAGAGCGCAGAGGAGCGCAGCCACGCCCATTCTTTCAAAGGCCTCCATTGGCCCTTCTTCCGATACGGTGGAGGCGAGATGCTGGAGCATCGATTTTTGAAGCGCGGGCCGTACCGTTTCGGCCCTCACCTCCTCCCGAATGCCGACCTCTTCTCCTCCTTCGCGCAGTATGCCAAGCGCCTCTCGGCCCGATCCTTTGCGTATGGCGGCGGCAAGGGCCCCTATGCCTCCCGATTCATCGAAGCGATAGCTCTTCTTTAAGATGACTATGGAATCGGCTATCGGCCTTGCGTCCGAAAGCGACGGCGGCCTGAAGCCGGCCGGGCCCGACACGAGCCTCGCGAATTCTTCCGAATAGTGGTTGGCGACGGCGGCGCCGCAGATATCGCCGAGCACGGCCCCCGCCTCAACCGACGAAAGCTGGTCGCGGTCTCCAAGGAGTATTAGACGACATTCGGGCGAGAGCGCGTCAACGAGCTTGGCCATAAGCGGAAGGTCCGCCATGGAGGACTCGTCGACCACTACGACGTCAAAGAGAAGCGGATTGTCCGCGTTATGCCTGAAATAGGGGGAGCCGGGAAGGCTCCCCAGAAGCCGATGAAGCGTCTGGGCCGAGGTCGGCACGCTTTCACGCGCCTCAGGCGAGCAGGGAAGCTTATGTAGAGCGCCGCTTACCGCCTCCTGCAGCCGGACCGCAGCCTTGCCCGTAGGCGCCGCCAGGGCCGCCCGCATGCGTACTCCGCGGGCGAGCGCCTGCTCCGCCAATAACGCGAGCACTTTGACCACGGTCGACGTCTTGCCCGTACCCGGCCCGCCGGAGATCACGCAAAGCGACTTCATCACAGCGACCGCCGCGGCGAGGCGCTGAAGGTCCGGCTCCTTCGAGCTCTGCGCCCCGAACATCCTGCCGATGCCCTCGGCGAGGAGCTCGGGAGTATAGTCGCTTCTCTGGCCTTTAGCCATCCTGTTCAGATTGCGGGCAAGGTCCGATTCGTATTTCCAATAACGGTACAGGTATAGCCTTCCGGCCCCGTCGAGTACGAGCGGGCGGTATTTTCCGGGCTCGCCCACAACCTTCGTTTTTCGAAGCTCATCCATCCAGGGCTCGACGGAGGCCGGAATTTCAACCTCGGGCAGATCCGAAAGCTCTCCTCGCACCAGAGAGGGGAGGTCTAAGCATACGTCGCCGCCCGCCGTTCTGCCCGCCACGAGGGACGCGGCAAGCTTGAGCTCGGGGCTTTCCCCGCCCTCCAGGCGGCACATGAGGCGCGCGAATGCGGTGTCGAAGGGGCTTAAGCTCATGGCCCGGCATCCCCCGTGTCAAAATATCGGCCGAGCGATTCTATAAGCCTCTCCTCCGGAAGATCGAAAAAGACGCCGGGACACGACTCGTCTTTCGGGTCCATGCCGCGAACGAAAAGATAATACACGCCGCCGAAATGCTTGCCGTATTCATAATCCCTTATGCGCAATTTCAAATGACGATGCAGAGCGACCGAGTAGAGATGATACTGAAGCGTGTACCTGTGCCGAAGCATCTCTTCTGCTATCCTGTCGGCGGAGTAATCGGACGGCGAGTCTCCTAAGTGATTGGATTTCCAGTCGAGCAGATAGTACCTGCCGTCGCCGACGAAGACCATGTCGATAAAGCCCCGTAGAAAGCCGCCCACCGGCTGAAAGCCGAGGTGCGCGATCGAATCGGCAAAGTCCGAAACAGGCCCTCCTCTTCCGGCCCCGGCAAACGCGGCGGCAAGCCCGTCCGGCGTGACGAGGGAGATCGGCAGGGTGAACTCGAGCTCGTGCAGCCTTTCCTCAGGGCTCAGCCCTGCGAGGGGCCGCTCCCCCCTGCCGTCCGAAAGCCCTGTGCCTAACACGGAGGAGACCATCTCCAATAGGGCCCCCGCCCAATCGCTTTCGAACCCGTAGAGGCGAAGCTTTTCCATTATCAGCCCCTCCACATCCCCCGACATAGAGAAATCTATTTCCTCGAAAATCGCGTGAATGCAGCTACCCGCCGCCGCTCCTCGCGGGAAAGTGAAGATGTTACGCGTCGCCGTCTCAGGTTGGCCGGCCGCGGGCGCATATTCGAAATCGTGGTCGCGTTCGAGGGGGGAGCCCTCCGAAAGCGCACTGAAGCTCGTTACGCGCCGTCCCGGGGCTATGCTCCCCGTAAACGATCTGTAACTGAGTGAGGCCGGCTTCTTGCCTGGAGTCTTATAGTTGCCCGGCGCTTCTACCGGTATTTTGGAAAGCTCTATGGCCCCGCCGGACTTTTGGGCAAGCGACTCGAGCTGCTTCAGCATGCTTTCTTCTTCGAGATTTTTGACATAAGCCTCGAGCTTCGCCGCCACACCCGCGTCTCCGAGATCGCCGGGATTATGAAAGAGGTAGGCAGGCGCCGAGCTAAAACTTTTATTGATACGGCCCCAGGCGAGGTAGCAGAGCCTTTTGGCCCTGGTAAGGGCCACATAGAAAAGGCGCAGGTCCTCGGCCAGGCGCTCACGCGAGGCCGCGTCAAACGCTTCGTCGGTATCCTCTTCCCCGCCTCCAAGGCGAAAGACGGGGCGGTTTTCGCATGAGGGATCGTGGTAAATAAAGGGCTCATCCACTTCGCGCGTATCCCAGGGATAGGGGCAGAACACTATCTCGAACTGAAGCCCCTTGCTTTTATGAATCGTTATCAGAGTTACCGCCTTCTCGTCCGTCTCGAGGCGCAGCTCGTGCTCTTCGTTGCCTATCGTTTCTTTCGGTTCCGCTATCGCCCTGTTCAGCCATTTGACGAGGCCCTCCATCCCCAGGCCCTCTTCCCGTTCGGCCCGGTGCACGAGTTCCGCCAGGTGCTGAAGGTTCGTCATCATCCGCTCCCCGTCGGGCCTTCGGAGCAGTCGGCCGCGCACGCCCTCGGCGCGAAGAAGGCCGCTATACATGCGGATAAAGCCGCTTCGCGCCCAGGTTTCTCGATAGTCGAAGAAGCGCCCGACCAGCGCCTCCCATTCGTCTCCGCCCGAGATTAGCCGCGCTATGTCGTCGCCGCTTTTCCCCATTATATCGGTGGCAAGGGCGGCCCTTAGAAGCCGGCCATCGGCCGGGTTGTCGACGGCACGAAGCAGTCGCAGGAGCTCGACTGCCTCGTTAGACGCAAATACGCTCTCGGAACCGTAGAGCACCGAAGGCACGCCCAATATCCGCAGAGCCGCCTGCATCTCACGGGCCTGCAGGCCCGTGCGCACCAGTACGGCGATATCGCCCGGCTCACACTTTTCTTCGGATATCAGGCGCACGATCTCGGCGGAAACGGCATTCATCACTATCCGGCCCGCTTCCGCTTTGCTCATCGGTTTGTTGCCGGCCGAATCGGGGAGCTGCGGGACAAACCAGAGCTTCATCTTCGGCGAAGGTCCGCTCTCGCCCCGGGCGCTTTCCGAATCGCCCCTGTTTTTTTTGTCCGCGGCGGCACTGACGCGGGTGAAGCCTATCTGGGGAAACACAAAGGGCCTGTCCACGTTGGAGAAAATCGTGTTGACCGCCTCGACCAGCTCGGGCTCCGAGCGGTAGTTGACGTCCATTGTAGATTTTGTCCCGGCCGAAGCTGCGGCCTTCATGTATGCGAAGATGTCGGCTCCCCGGAAACCGTAAATGGCCTGCTTGGGGTCGCCTATCAGATAGAGGAGGGATTCGCCGCCGCCGAAAATTGTGGTAAAGATGGAATACTGAATCGGGTCCGTGTCCTGGAATTCGTCGATGAGCGCGGCGGCGTATCGGCGGCGCACCGAGCGGGCAAGAGCCGAATCGCTTCCTGCGGCGAGTGCCCTGTGTGTGTCGACCAGAAGGTCGTTGAAAGAACGGACCGCCAACCGCTCCTTGCGGCGCCTCATCTCTTCCGAGACATACGCAAAAAACTCCCTCTGCAGCCGAAGCAGGCAGCCGGCAAAGACGCCGATTGCGCGTTCGTGGCACTCGAGGAACTCGCCGATTTTCGTGAAAATCTCGGGGATGTCGGCGCTCTTACCCCTGTTGAACCTGTTCGATATGGAGGAAGCCTTGAGTTTTTTAATATCCTTAAACACAGGGAGCGGCTCCCCCTGGCCCGCATAGGCGTACATATTCTCGAGCAATCGGGTAATGATTTTACTGGAATAAGAGACTCCATTGAGTACACCTTCATTTCTGCAATGACAAAGAAAATCTTCGGCTTCGGCCTTCGCCTCCATCCATGCTTCGTTAATTTCCCTGTATTTCTCATAGAGCCGGTCGGCGGCTTCGAGCACCTCTTTATCGTCCGCGCCGCCCTCCCCGCCTTTCAGTATATAGCCGGGATCGAGCGGCCTCTTTTTGACCAGAGACGCCAGCGATTCGGGCGAAAGCTTTTCGTCAAGAGAGTACCGGACGAATGGGAGAGGCGCCTCGTAGAAGTTCTTACGATAGTAGTCCTCGGAAATCTCTGCGAGGAGCCGTTCGTCCCCCGCTATGAACTCGGCTTCGAAAAGAGCGCCGCTTTCGAAGGCGTTCTCGAGCAGGGCCCTCTGGCAGAATGAGTGTATGGTGAAGATGGAGGCCTCGTCGAAGTTTCGTATGGCGCGGGATAGCCGCTCCCGCGCGTCCGGGTCCTTACCGAATTTTTCTCCGAGAGCTATTTGAAGAGGGTCTTCGGCGTATTTAGAGCGAAGGCCGAGGAGCTCTCTGGAGCATCCGTCTCCCGAAGGGTTGTCCATCAACGAAAGGGTGGCTCGAAGCCGACCGCGCAATTGCTCTCTAAGCTCGCCCGTTGCCGCGACCGTAAAGGTGACCACCAGTATGTTTTCCACTTCGAGCCTCTTCTCGATGATGAGGCGCAGATAGAGCCCGCTTATGGCATAGGTTTTGCCCGTGCCGGCGCTCGCCTCTATGAGGACCGTCCCCGAGAGAGGGCTCTTGCCTATGTCGAAACGCCGCGCGGCCTTCATGCTTTCTCCTGATATTTTATTACGGGTCCGTACACCGCACGAGAAAGCTCGATAAATTGTTCGCGGACAGCTCCCGGAGCGAAGGGATCCAACTTGTGATAGCAGCGTTCGATATACAGGTCCGCACCATCAGGCCTGCTTTTTTTATAATTTACATATTCCCCGGCCGCTTTATCAATGGCCTTATCGGCCGAGCGGTTTTTGCCGTACTCCTCCGCAAAAGCGAACGAGGATTTAGGAAAGAAAGGAACAAGGGACCGGCGGCCCTTTAGATATATTTTTAGAAGCTCGCCTAAATGCTTTCTGCACTCTCCCGAGTCGCTCATCTTATATACGTCAGGGCCACTTTTATTATCCGACCCTATGAGATAGGCAACAGGTATCTCTTCTGTCCCGGCGGCGCAAACAGCGGCCGAGTATTCAATCCACGTAATCAGCCTGTCGATCTCCCTGATATTCCCCGGCCGGTAGCGGACCAATCCTCCGGGGAAGACCCCGTCTATGCGGCCGGCTATCGTATAACCGTCCACCTCAATCCGTATGTCGAGCGGAGAAAGCTTTGCTCCATTTTGTATCCTTTTGATCTCGGCCGCAAACGAGTCTATTGCCGAAACCAATTCCTTAAAGGCCATCTCGCCGGGAGCGCCGTGGGGAAGCCGCCCCTCCGCGCGAAGCGTCCGGTAGAGGGCCTCTCGCTCCCTTCCTTCAAGAATCGCCTCGAGCAGGCGGCTTTTAATTAGATAGGAGTCCAGGGTTCCAATAGAAAATATCTCCGTGTCGTTTAAAGCCTCGGCAGGCAGATCCAACTTTATTTTCAGGGTTTGGTTAAGAAAGTAGCGCGCGGGGTTTCTAAAAAAGGATATTAGGTCCTCGAGTCTTATCAGATCATCCTCTAAATTTACGGCCCCGGCCTCTCCGGTCATAAACGGCTTATACTCCTCGACGGCTTCGCCGAAGCTTCCGGCCGCCGCGCACAGCTCCGACGCGTAGCTGTACAGCCTGGGGTCTCCCGAAAAATAGGCCGGGCTGAAGGCCTGGAGCCTGTGGACCGTGAGCAAGAGCGGCCTTAGCGGTTCATTGTCCGGAGCCCTGTAGGCCTGTTCGATGTAATCGAGGAGTTCGCTCACCAGTACCGAAGGCGGCATGGGCTTGTTGTCGGTAATATTCTGGCCCACATAGCTTATAAAAAGCCTGTCGCGCGCGGAGATGAGGGCTTCGAGGAAAATGTACCTGTCGTCGTTTCTGCGCGATCGGTCGCCGGGCCTGTATTCCTTTTTCATAAGATTGAATCCCGCCTCGATGTCCCTGCGGGGATAACTGCCGTCGTTCATGCCCACCATGCAGATTACACGAAATGGGATGCTCCGCATGGGAAGCATGGCGCAGAAGGTCACGCCGCCCGACAGAAAGACGCCATGGGCCCTCTCCTCGCGGACGGCGTCCTCCAACCAGGAGCGCATAACTGGGAATCCCATGGTTCCGGAAAAGCCGGCCGCCCCCGCCTCTCTGGCGAGACGAGAGACCGTCCCGCGAAGCGAAGTAAGCTCGTCCGCCTGCTCATCGCCCTCGAAAAAGCGTTCGATAAGCGACAGGAGATGCTCGGCCCAATCGAGCGGGGTCCTGGGCCCGGAGAGGGAGCGGGAGGCCTCGAAGAGGGCTTCGAGGAGGTCGACGAACCTTCCCAGCACCGCCGTATAGGACCCCTCTATCATATCGTAAGGGAGTATTCCCTCAAAGAGGCCCTCACCCTCGAGGCGCATGGCGCTTCCGAGAAGCATGCGGTCCATGCCGTGGCGCCAGGTGTTCTCTTCGGTGGCGGGGAGCCGTTCGGGAAGCTCCGCACGGTGCTCGGCGTCTATCCCCCAGCGGATGGAGGTGCCGTCCACCCAGTTGCGTATCAAATCGCGGTCCGACGGCCCGAGGTCAAAGCGAGAAAGCACCCGGTCGCATTCCATTATGTCCAGCACCTGTGAGGCCGTAAACCTCCCGCCGCACAGGTCCAGGATGGCGAAAAAGGCGCGCCCCGACGCGCTCCCCTCGGAAAGACTTCTGTCCGCTATGGAATAGGGTATGCGCGGCTCGTCGTCCCCTGATGCTCCGAAAACGGCCTCGAAGAGGGGCCCGTAGATTTCGATGTCGGGCGTCATCACCACGACATCGTGGGGTTTGACGTCCGAAACCCCGTCGAACAGGTCGAGTAGATAGTTGCGAAGCACCTCCACCTCCCGCATGGGGCTGTGGCAAGAGTGAATGCTTATGGAAAGATCGCCGGGTTCAATGGCGCGCCTCGCGCCGTCTCCGCGGTCGGCAAGCTCGAGTATGTCCTCCTGTACCATTCCGAGGAGCGTTTTGGCGGATGGGCATTCTTTCGGGAAATCGTCGATAAAATCAACGGACTCGTCGGCCTCCAGAAGCACGCTGAATAAAAAGTCGCGCCCAACCCTCCCCATGGAGGCCAGAAGCGGGTTCCCCCTGTCCAGGTGGGCGAGCTCCCGGGAGGACCCGGGCTTCATCCTTCGCGTTATTCGCGACTGTTCCTTCTCCGACAGGATGTCGCCCCAGTAGTACCTGGAAGGATCGAGCACGTAGAAATCCACGTCTATATGACGAGACAGTGCGTAAAGCAAGCGCACATAGAGGGGCGGAAGCGTGGCGATGCCGAATAACGATATCCGTGAAGGAAGGCCCGCCGGGCGCTTTTGGGATGGAGTATTAATTTCTTTAAAAAAGCGCGAGGCGAGAGCCGCCTGATGCGCCGCTTCGCCTCCGGCCGCGAGCCTTCGCCACAGGTCCGCCTGCCAGAGCTCATCACCCGCCTCTTTTGGGTCCCGCCCCGCCTCCCAATCGAGCACCATTTCGGGGCGGTGCACGACGTACTGGTCGAAGATGCCGGCGATACGAACGGAGAGCTGTCGAAGCTTGAGTTCGTTTTTTATGTTCCCCATGTAGGCGGCGAGCGGGGCGTATTCCTTAAGTCCAAGGTATTCCGGAAGGAGCGAGTAAACGCGCCACGACAGGACTTCCCGATTTAATTTTGCGAGGCGCGCCCCTCCGCTAAAGGCTTCGAATATCCGTTCGACCATGGCCGTGGGGAAAAGGTACTCGTAGTTGGCCCATACTCTTAGCCTCTGGGACATCTGCTGGGAGATCCAGCGCCCCATGCCCACGCTCATTACGACCAGGGTCTCCTTTTCGAGCGGAGCCGGAGGCGACAGGACCACCCTTTCGGCCAAACGGTCTGCAAGGCGCTCGAGCCTGTTGGATGTGTAAACGTTAAATGCCATCAGGTTCCCACTCGCAAAGCCCGCATATCAGCGGTTGATCTCGAACAACAGGCCCTCTATGAAGCGACCCACCCCCGATGCGTCGTCGCGCGTAAAGCACGGCAGGTCTTTGGAAAGGAGCCTGTCGCTTACCACCGCCACGATGTTACCGATTTCGCCGGCAAAAAGCGGCGGCTCGGCCGAATCGCCCACAACCTCGATCTTGAAGACATCGGCCTCCTTGTCACCCTCTATCAGCACGATATCGTATCCGGAAAAAAACCTCAGGGCCACCTCCACGGAGCCTGTCGGCCGATCGAGCCGTTCCACAAGGGCGCACTCCCGGTCGTTGGTGATGGCCACTCCGGGACATCCGGCCTCGCGGTACCGCCATGTGTCCTTGCCGGGCCGGTCCATATCGAAGTCATGCCGCAGGTGTTTAATTATTGCTATTTTACGGTCCCTTTCGTTGAAATGGCCTATGAGCTTTTCGATTAGGGTGGTTTTGCCGGACCCCGACCTGCCCACGATCGATAGGATGAATGGCATACTGTTCTCCCCTGAGGCAACGGAACCCCGGACGCGCGAAGGCGTCCGGGGACATAATTATACTACAGTCCCATCCGGACCTGTCAAGCGAATATGACGCCCCTGTTAGACTCGATCAACGCCTTCATCATAGCCGGCGGCAGAAGCCGGCGGTTCGGCCGGGACAAGGCCCTCTTTCCGGTTGACGGAGTCCCGCTGATACAGCGGGTGCTTTCGGTGCTGGGGGAGATTTTCGAGGAGATCTCCATCATCGCCGACGACTACGGGCGTTTTTCGGACCTAGGCGTCCCCTGCCATGCCGACATGGTAAAGGGATGGGGGCCCCTCGGCGGAATCCATACGGCCCTTCATCACGCGCGCCCGGGGGGGTGCTTCATAGCGGCGTGCGACATGCCCTTTCTTTCCGCACAGCTTATCCGCGCCATGGCGGACCTCTCCGCCGGTAGCGACGTCGTAATTCCCTTTCTGAACGGCAATTACGAGGCCCTGCACGCATTCTACTCGACTAACTGCGTTGGGCCTGTGGACCGCTGTATTGAGCTGGGCGAGCGCCGGGTGATAAGCTTCTTCGATGAGGTGACGGTAAGACGCGTGGAGAGCGCCTGGATAAGGGAAATCGCCGACCCGGCGCGCGTATTCATCAACATCAACTACCTGGAGGACCTGGAAAAGTTTTAATTGACGCCGCCCGGCGGTGCTGTTAGGCTCGTTTTACAGACCCAAAGAACGCAAAGACGGAGGAGCCATGGCGGGGGCAGAGATACGAGTCGGCGAAAAGATCAAAGAGCTCAGGGAATCGCAGGGCCTGTCCCTCAAGGACGTCGCGGACCGCACAGGCTTTTCGACCGCTTATCTTTCCCAGCTCGAAAATCATCTCATCTCCCCCCCCTTAGGCGCGATAACGACCATAGCGCGCGCCCTTAATATCGAAATCGGAAGGCTCTTCAACCAGGTCGGCAAATCGCCCTTCACCATCGTGCGGCGCGACGAGCGGACCCCCACCTCGCGCGTGGCCTCCAAGGAGGGCGTGCGCTATGGCTATTCGTACGAGTCGCTTGCTCCCGACAAGATCAACCGCCACATGGAGCCGTTCATCGTAACCCTCGAGCTGGTCGATAAAAAGGGCGGGGCCTACAGCCACGAGGGTGAGGAATTCCTGATGGTGATGGAGGGCCGGGTGGAGATACAGCTCGGTGAATATACCGATGTGCTGGAACCGGGCGATACGATCTATTATGACTCCACCACCCCGCACCGGGTATCCTGCGTGGGGGACGCTCCAGCAAGGATTCTCGCGGTGATTTACGCGGAGCGGCACGCCTGAGACGGTATCCTCGCCCAAAAACCGCATGCGTGGCTCCGAGGTGGATTTTTGGCGCTCGATAAAGCGGATGACTCAGTGGTTGTTTTTTTTTGTTTTTGAGCTATAATTGTATTCCGGTGGCGCACTCAGGCGATCACCCGGAAAAGCGACGCGTAGCGGCGTCCCGATTCCGAACCGGCTTCGGCCCGCGTCCGTCGGGCGTGGCCGCAATAAAATGCTTTACACCATACGGAAGGCCCTTAATGCTATTCACGGCTTTGAATCCATCACGCGGCAGATAATCCAACCATGAAAATTACCGATCATTCGTGCTCCCAGCACGGCATCCGACCAGAGGATGAGTGCGGGATTTTCGGCATTTACGGCACCGAACACGCGGCCAATCTTACCTATCTCGGCCTGTACGCCCTGCAGCACAGGGGGCAGGAATCCGCGGGCATAGCCTCGAGCGATGAGCACCACATATTCCGCTATGCCGCGATGGGCAAGGTGGTCGACATTTTCCGCGAGGAACACATCGAGAGCCTTCAGGGCCATATGGCGATAGGCCACAACCGCTACTCGACCTCCGGCAGCTCCTTCCTCCGCAACGCGCAGCCCTTCCGCGCCGATTCCGTCCTGGGGCCCATAGTCCTTTCCCATAACGGGAACCTTGTGAACGCAAGCACGCTCCGGTTCGCGCTGGAACGCGACGGCTCGATCTTCCAGACATCCATTGACACCGAGGTCATAGTCCACCTTATGGCCCGCTCCAGGAGCGGCGATTTTCTCGAGGCGCTAATCCAGGCGCTGCGCCAGATAAAGGGGGCCTACTCGCTCCTGGTGATGAACAGAAACACCATTTACGCCGTGCGCGATCCCAACGGATTCAGGCCGCTTGTGATCGGCAAACTCGACGACGCATGGGTAGTGGCCTCGGAGACCTGCGCGTTCGACATCATCGACGCCCAGTACGTGCGTGAGGTCCAGCCGGGGGAACTTCTGGAGATATCTTCGAGCGGAGTGAAATCGTATTTCCCATTCGAACGGCGGAAGCAGTCGCTGTGCGTTTTCGAATACATTTACTTCTCGCGACCCGACTCCATAATCTTCGGAAACTCGGTCCACGAGATGCGCGTTCAACTAGGGCGCATGCTGGCGCGGCAGTCACGGGTCGATGCCGACATAGTCGTCCCCATACCCGACT
>Ga0208040_1002657_pt1 | contig 15390 bp, 18 predicted proteins | sample AD_UKC083_MetaG_FD_184431 | JGI IMG/M metagenome (GOLD analysis project Ga0208040, IMG submission 184431) | Active sludge microbial communities of municipal wastewater-treating anaerobic digesters from USA - AD_UKC083_MetaG (SPAdes) (version 2) | ecosystem: Engineered > Bioreactor > Anaerobic >...
CGGACGGGAGGCTTGACTCTCCCCCTGCGATCGTGCTAACGTCCTCCCTCGTTTCGGGACGTAACTGCGCCCCCTTAGCTCAGAAGGATAGAGCAACGGATTCCTAATCCGTGTGCCCCGTGTTCGAGTCACGGAGGGGGCACCAATAATAACAATGGGTTACAGGCTTTGATCTGTAACCCGTTTTTGCTTCTGCTAACGTATAGCTAACAATAGTCGGTTTCTCTCCTACCCTTTTTATCCCCCAAATCCCATTTTCAATAGTTCCCCAAACTCGCAATAGCCCATTCCTGGTGAAAGGAAGGGTTGGGCAATGTTGCTTTGTAGCCGCTGTAATCGAGGCTATCCTGGTGAGGTTCATAAGCATTATTTCCGAACTTATACGACCCGTTCAGTTTATAAGCATTGACATTCCCAATATATTCATCTAACTATCAATAATCCTTGAGAAAAGGAGGGAACCCCATGGCCATGACCAAGCTGGACATCGTCCAAAACGTCACCGTCAAGCTCGGACTTTCCAAAAGAGACGCCTCCCGAATCGTGGAATCCGTATTCGTGATCATGAAGGATCAGCTATCCAAGGGGGAAACGGTAAAAATATCGGGGTTTGGTAATTTCGTCGTAAAAAGCAAACATGCACGGAGAGGTCGGAATCCTCAGACGGGCAGTGAAATGGAAATATCCGCCAGAAAGGTTCTGACGTTCAAATCCAGTAATCTACTTAAAAAGGCGCTGAATTGACACGGACAGATAACCACGTGAACGAGACCAAGACTTTACAGACCTGGGCCGGGAACGCAGAATTCAATTACGCCGGATCCATCACCGAAGGGACAACCATCCCTATATACGGTTATCAGAAGGTGGTCATCTCCGCTTCGCATTATGAATCTCTTTTAGATCGCTTTCGGGGCTGCACGGTTGATCTGGGTGCCTCATTTAAGCCTTCTGGAGGAAGCATTGGGGAGTGGCTCAGGTCCAATGTGACAAAAACAAAAATAGCTGCACAGGTGGGCGCAATCCTGATTGCCGAAGGTTACGCGGAGAGGGTTGGTCAATCCGGAATCAAGATTTTGTGATTTTGAGCGTATAAATTTCTGTTGAACTATTTGTTTACTCTGCGAGAGGTATCAACCAACCCCGAGAGGAACAATAAACCATCCGAGACGAACAAAAACAACAGCAGTACAATGTCTCTACATTTTCATTAGAGCTTTCGATTTCTCAGTACCCCAATGCTAAAAGCACGATGCTTTAGAAGAGACAACATCAGGCATTGCCTTCTTGGGCCTGCAGCGATTTGGCCCTACCACCACGGCTATAGGATATCTTTTTGCTTTTTCGACAAAAGTGAGTCGTTTAAGACCAATGAGTAACACAACCGGAATGAACTTGTCATACTCTCTAGGAAATAGAAAAGCAGAAATTGTCGGTATCAACGTTGCCACGATGATAAGAAATTGAGGAGGGCTAAATACACGACCGGCTATTTTCATGAGTACCGCCATGACCCCAAAAGGAATTCCTTTTCCAATAATGTTTACAATGATGCTGCGCGAAATTAATTTGGCTAATTTCGCCAACAATATGAAAAATTTGAATCCGAGGACTTTACGCGCTGCCGTTAAGCCACCGCTTAGAATGACTACACCAACATGTGTCGCTTTTTGGGGGTCAATCCCACTTTTCGTCAGTTCTTGCTCAAGTTGAGTAATGATTTCGACCCTGGCCTTCTTGGATAATCTCTTCCACCAGCGGTTAAGGTACTGTTCGACTATCCATTGTTCGCGTTCAATGGCTCCCTTTTTCGAGTCAGCATCATGTTCGAAGTCCGGTAGTTTCTCCTTGTTAAATTTAACAAATACTTTTCTTATGATGTAGTCGAGTTGCTCACCGTAATTATCAGCTCGCTGACATACTCTATCCCATATGCCGAAACCTTCCTGAAATGCAGTATTCATCTCAGCGGCAATCGTTTTCGCGGAACGTTTCTTGCCCCACCGACGTATGAATGGTGATGGCTTTGTTTTCTTTAGTTCTTCTTTTGCATCCGCACCACACTCGAGGAAGACGTGCAGCATGGCGCGTTCCCCTATGGTCATCTTGTCAATTACTGGTTTTATACACGACGATACAGTAGCCATATCTCTTCCCTTCAGTAAGTTGATCCATTTTTTTGAGAAATCATTATCTTAACTTTAAAGAAGTATTCTTTTCGTGCTCTCGCATATTAAAAATATTCGGATTTTTAATTAGGAACTTTAGTAGGTATTTCGTAGTCGTTTATCTACATTTACTATGCTGACCCTGTTTTTCTGTTCAACTTCTCGGCCTCACCTTCCACTGCCACTCATTCATTGCCATCCAACACTTCCCTGAGTCGATCACTCTGGGGGATGGTCGCCTTGAAGTATCCGTAATCGAGCCTATCTATCTGACTGACCAGAAGGGGCGCCAGGATCAACCTGGAGCTTTACTGCAGAGGATGACGAATCTTTTGCGAGGGAAGGAGGTGAGGGAAATTTAATCATATATGACATAAGAATATGGATAGGTTTAACCGCTATGATCTGAGCCATAAAAGCGTAAGAACAAGACCGTAATGACCCAAAGCAATTGAATGTTCAGTTATCTCTTTCACTCTTCTATTCTCAATCCATGCTTCGGCCTCAATCTCCAATGGTTTGTCATACATTTCTTTGCCAGCAAAATAGTCTGCTGCGAGAGTGCGGTCGTCGAGCTTTCTGTGCAATGGAATGAAGAATTTCCAATCATCACTTGTGTAGCACCATTTAGCAAAATAATTCTCGGAACAGACCAAAGCACAGGGCTCCGGGCAGAATCTCACAAATCGGATGGCCGCTGCAGTCAAAGAAGTTCGGAAATCCTCAGCTATCTTTCCCACAGGTTCGAAACTTACTTTCTTGACATCGCAGCGCTTCTTCACGAGGCTTTCTGGCATAAGAAGTTCACTTGCAAAGAAATTTGCTTCGGTCTCATCGTCCTTCTTATACCAGTTCATCATATCATCTTCGCTACAGACAATTTCCAAAGAATACCCTCGATGATTAAGGACAAAATGCCCGAGTTCATGGGCCGTACTAAACCTTTTTCTTGCAATGTTACTTTCTGTAACTGGTAGCCGAATGGTGCCATGGATCCCATACCTGATCAATCGTGCTGATGCTCCCATCAGGGATCCCTCTTTTATTGTAACTCCAAGATCGAAGGCAATGTCTTCAAGACGTATATGATCAGGCTGATAGATGCCGTATTTCTTGATGATATCAGAAGCTTGCTTTTCTGCTATTCTGATGCTGAGTTCTAGATCAAATTTCATTCATTTCCCTCGTCCACAGACGTCATACTTTGGGCCGCCTCTAAATCTTCTAAGATGGCCTCCAGATCTTCACGGCTTTTTTTGTTAAGGTCCCTGTATGAAAAACTCGGCGCTAAAACCGGGGAAGCCAGATAGTCCTTCATCTTTTTCATGATTTCTTCTTTGGATAACGCAGTGAATCGGCCGGCTGATTTCTCATTTAGTGTCTCTACTCTATTCCTCATCGAGGCTGCATGATCCAACTGCTTCCTCTTGGCATCCATGGAGCATTTATGTGCATACTCAATCAATCTATTCGTCGAGATATCAGGATCAATGCCTTCTACTATCAATTCTTCTCGAACTTCCTCTGATGACTTACTTTCAGTAGAGGCAAGAAAATCTGCGAGCGAGTCGATGAAAAGCATATTCCGTTCATTCTTTAATTTTTCATCATTCTGCATAATTCACACAATCATCAGGATTTAAGGTTAATTCCCCGTGCTTTCCTCCGCATACGCTTCAGAATATTGTTAACACGGTCAACGTCATAGCCCGTCTGCTCCGAAATTTCCCGGGGTTTAGAGATGCCATCCTGGAGGCACATCACTACTATCCCCATTTCTTCATCTCCCTCGGCCATAGATTCCAAGCGCTGTACGAGGTTGGAAAGAGAATCAGCCTGAATAAGTCTGTCTTCAGCCGTTACCCTGGACAGACTAGCATACTTGTCCTTTGCGGCAGGCTCTGCAGATGCAGTGAAGTCCTCGTTCACTTCATCATGGCCTTCAACAGAATTTTCCGGGAAGCTACGCAGATGATCAATTTTGTGACTGACAATGCTCTTAATCACCGTCATGAGAAAGATCGCAAAATCAGGATATTTCTCGGGGTCCCAATTCCGATAGCCGCCATTTTCTCCAACGCCATATGTTAAAGCGATGGCTTCCTGTACCAAGTCGTGAGGATCTAAAGCCAAATTTGTCATCCAGAAATATTTCTTAGATTGATAGATCGCATATAGCAGCACCTTCTGAAGAATTTCAGGTCCAATGGCCGCATCCAGTGACGCCCTGGCCGATGGATCGTAACAGATCCTTTCTGACTTCTTATGATCCGGCATGATCTTTGACTTTCCTATTATAAATACCGGCAAGAAATAATTTTCATCCATGAAAAGAAATTTGGCGAAATATGCGGAATCGTCGGTATAGATATTAGAGACGAAAACCCTAGTCGTCGACCTACACAAAAAAAGTATAAATTGCAATAATATTCAAAGGAGTATGAGACGTGGCTGGAAAATCACATCACGTTGTACCCAACCCAACAGGCGGCTGGGATGTTAAAAAGGGAGGCGGATCACGCTCGTCCATTCGTTGCGAGACCAAGAAGGAGCCAATTGACCAAGGAAGGCAAATCAGCCGGAACCAAGGAACGGAATTTGTCATCCATTATAAGGATGGAAGGATATCCCGATCAGGCAGTCATGGAAACGATCCATTGCCGCCTAGAGATCGAAGATGAACATGATGGAGCGATAGACGGATGGTAAACACAATCAGTCGTTTTCAAATCCTCTCCCTAGATGGAGGGGGCTTGAAAGGCATCTTCACCGCTGCCTTCCTTTCCCACATAGAGGAACACGCTGGGATTAGATTGATCGACTGCTTTGATTTGATTGCAGGGACGTCGACAGGAGGGATCGTCGCTCTAGGACTTGGGTTGGGTTACTCACCTCGGGACATGCTTAATTATTATAAAGAAGAAGGCCCCAAAATATTTCCGTCACAGAATAGCCTAACGAGGTCGTTCCGCAACATATCTTGGTTCTTTGTCAGGAAGTATCCCTCGGCAGCACTGAGGAACTCCCTCGACAAGTACTTCGGTAACCGGCTTCTTGGCGAAAGCCTGCGACCATTGATTATCCCTGCATTCAATTTTGAACGAGGCGATGTATATCTCTACAAGACGCCACACCACAAAAATCTGAAATTCGACTACAGAGTTCCAGTAAAAAACGTGGCGTTGCACACTGCTTCGGCTCCATCCTACCTGCCGATTTCGATTACTGACACGGGAGTTCAATTGATCGACGGAGGCATATGGGCTAACAACCCGACCATGGTGGCCCTTGTGGAGGCTCTTGGCTATTTCGGCCAGCCGAAGGAAAGCATAGCCGTCCTCAGCATCGGAACATCACGGGGGCCCCGAGCGTCGGGACACGGGATAGTCAACGGCGGTCTCTGGACTTGGCGCAAGAAGACGATCGAGTTCCTCATGAGGGGTCAGTCCATCATGGCTCAGAACGCCGCTTTCCATATTTTGGACAATGATCGATTTCTGCGTGTAAATCCTGAAGTGTCAAAGGAATATCCTCTGGACCGCCTCATATCGGACCTTGAAGGGCTCGGATATTCCGAGGCGAGGGACAAGATTAACACAATCGAAAGGATGTTTCTCGGGCATAAAGCGGGGCGTTATGAACCAGTCTATAAAGTAGAAAACGGCAACTGAAGCGAGGATGAGCGATGTCTGATCTAATGCAGGAAAAGCAGTTTAGTGAAATACTGGAAAATCTCAGCGATGAACTTGATGTGACCCCGTCTCAGTACGAGGATGCGGAAAGAAAGTACAAGGCCGTAGGTGAATGGCTAGCGACGCCAGGATCGTTACTCGCCGATTTTCGACCGGAAATATATCCTCAGGGCTCAATTAAACTGGGAACGGCCGTCAAACCTGTCGAAGGAAACGAGTTCGATGTAGATCTCGTCTGTGAGATGAAGGCGCTCCCCTTATTGGATCAAAAAACTGTCAAGGATCTTGTAGGTGTGAGGCTGTCGAACAACGAGAATTATCGAAAAATGCTGCAGGAGAAAAAACGATGCTGGCGTCTGGATTATGCTGGCCAGTTCCACATGGACATACTTCCCGCGAGACCAGATCTCCACAAAGGCAATGGATGCGTTCTTGTTCCAGACCGTGATCTCAAGGAATGGAAAGAAAGCAATCCGAAGGGCTATGCAAGTTGGTTCGAAGACAGGATGGTGGTCATTAGAGCTAAGATGGCTAGGATGTACGCTGAAATTGAGGATCTGCCGGATAACGGTCGGTTGAGGACACCGCTGCAGAGGGCTGTGCAGATACTTAAAAGGTACCGCGATGTCGTATTCAAGAACAAGCAGGACAATGCGCCGCTTTCAATCATCATCACGACCCTTGCAGCCAAGGCCTACACCAACGAAGCAGACCTTTTCATTGCACTGATGGAGATTATTCAGGGTATGCCGCGTCAGATCCAGTACATCAACGGGCAGCCAGCCGTACTTAATCCGACCAACCCGGCAGAAAATTTCGCGGAAAAGTGGATAAGCAATCCTGAGCTATATGAAATCTTTCGGCAATGGCTTGGAGCCCTGCGAAGGGATCTGTTGTCAGTTCTGCCACGTCGCGGAATGGCAGCTATCACAGAGGATTTATCCCCTATGTTCGGCGAGCATACGGTCAGTAAAGCGGTCCTCAGGTACGCCGACAACATGGAGCTCCGACGAAGCACAGGATTACTGAGAATGACTTCGGGTTCCGGTACGCTGGGCACGATGGCGGGGACGCCACTTAGAAAAAATACATTCTTTGGGGATTAAATGAAACGCCCCTTCAAGAATAGAAGAAGTAAACGGATGACAGTACCCGCTCAGGCCTCTTGTCTTAAACAATCCTTTCCTGAGTCAACCATTAAGTATAACAGAACTCACAATGGACTGACTTGGAAAGGGAGACTACGACCAACTGCAATGAGCCCATCCTACCTTGTTCGCATTTTGTACGTACTAGGGGAAAGGCCCAATGTAACCGTTATCGATCCACCACTGGAAAACCGTAATGGTGAATGTATACCGCACATGTTCGGACAGAAACGGTTGTGCCTTTTCAGATATAAACACGACGAATGGGATTCGAGCATGCGGATCGACCGGACCATTATTCCATGGACGTGCCTATGGCTTTTCTACTACGAAATATGGCTAGCGACTGGAGAATGGAGAGGCGGAGGCGAACATCCCGAAATGAATGATTCCGAGCAAAAGACAGAGCAAGATGACAAATGATAAAATACATCATTCCTCCGATCCACATAGGTTCAACTTATTCGTATCAGCGTCATCGTTCCAATTATGTCCAATTAATGTAAATACAGTGCGCATCACATCAGGACTCTCATTTTCCCACCTCTTTAGCTCTCTCGACCTCAACAACCCCAAAATATCTGGCTTTTTACTTAGAGGATGGATTATAAAAAGTAGCCCTGCCACGTCACTGTAATCGGGGTCGACTAGAATTCCACATTTACCGAGAAGCCTGTCTTCGCTCGGCTTTCCTTCAAATTCAGGCATTTCATGAATAATCATGTCCGACCGACCAAATGCTATCGCCCATAGATCACCGGTTAGATTCGTTCCATCCGTGTAGATATCAGAATATGCCGGACACAGAACGCAATTTTCTGTACGAAAAGGAGGGATAAGGCAAAGGTTAATGACGAGGAATGTGTAAGGATTGGCGTACTGTTCAAGTTTAATGTTATTACGCGCCTTCTCGAGTAATGTATCAATTACAGCGAAGATAGTCCCGGATCTGTATGGTTTGTCACCATAAGGCTGTAATACCGTAACAGCCGAGGCTACCCGTTTCTCAGATTTCAATTGAGCCTCAATCTCAATGCGCGCATTGAGAGCATCTTCTAGGGCATCCTTAATTCCCCGATCCCCGTGCACTACCGATAACGTCTTGACTTCAAAAAATATTTTAATTGCTCCAGTTTCGAAGCAAAAATCTGGTGTTCTATTCAGTGTTTCCCGAACCCGTCTCAATGTAATTCCTTTTTCCATACACAATGCATAAAAATGTGCCTCTCCTAAAATCTGGGCGAATTCGTTCGTAGCTCTACTATCCAATGCGAAATTTTCGTGGCTGACAAGTTTGAACAGTATTTTAACATATTGTCTAAGAGTCGCACTAGACGAAGAAGCTATTTCAACTGCCTTTACGGAATCATAAAGAAGTCGCAAATAGCTGCTACCTGCAATGTCTCCCGTGCGTTGAAGTGCTGCGACGAAATCGTCCGTTAATCCCATTTATAAACTCCAGTGAGATGGTCGCTTTGAAGTATCCTCTATTCGATCTGGTCTCAGAGCTGTCATATTAAAGTGCCAAGATTGATCTCCCTAACCCTAACTATGTATTACAAGTGAGAATCCATCTCATTTAGCCCATTCTGTGAGAAATGCTGTGGTTGACATCGTTCTATTATCTCAACAATTTATTCCGTAGAGCTACTGCCGCTTTGGAGCAGTCTTTGAATTTGAGCTTCATAATGACTTCGCCATTTCTTTTGGTCTGTGCTGAAGTATTGACCTGCCTCCAAGCATGACTCGGAATCTCTCGTGGTTTCATCACGATGAACCAAGCCCCTGATCTCTTGAGAACTCCTCGTTCAATAAGATCCGCGAAGTCTATAGGTTTAGCGAGCTCATCCAAAATAGTAAGCATATCATCTCTTTTCATGGTAGCTCACCCTTCCTTCTTGCCATCGTATATTCATAGTCAGTATCTTGTTTGTTCATAATGAATGAAGGTAGATAGCCTTAAATCATCCTCACTCATCCTCACTCCTCAGCGCGTTTGTCCATTCTGTGAAACGGTATCTCTATATTAGCAAAATTCAGTACCCGCCAAGCATTTGCGAACAAAGTCCGTTTCATTTCTGTAAATGATACACCACGTATTTCAGCAAGGTGCTCCATCGTCATCATCACATCCCAGGGCATACTTTTGCTGTTTCCAATCGTATTGAACGGGGAATCCGTTTCTGTGAGCATCCGATTTATGGGCAAGCTTTTAACGAGTGTCCGTCCACGTTCCTTATCAAGCATCGCTTGATTGACAGAGAAGTAGCAACCTGCAGTGGCAGCTCTCTGTGCCTCCTTCACTGAGCCCGAAAACCAGTGCAGGATGCAGAGTACTCTGCCTGGATCAGTGCGCTCTTCAATCATTTCGATTACATCGCGTACGGCTCTGCGGCTGTGTATGGAGAGAACTCTTCCGCCCAGTATCTGCGCAGTATTGAGCGTACGGCGAAATATCTCCTTCTGTTTGTCAATACTCTTCAATATCCGCGGGCTACCATCGAGTCCGACCTCTCCAATAAACCGACTATCATGGATCTGCTGTTCGAGCAGGTCAGCTTCAGCGTATCGCTCACAGACAAGCTCAGGATGTAAACCGGCCGCTACTAGAATATAGCCACTCCCGGCGGCCCATTTGCAATTCTGCGGCCATGCCTTCGGTGTTGTTGTCACGGCGAAAACGACAAGACCTTCCCGGGCGCAGCGGTCAATAACTGCAACAGGGTCAGGATGCAGATCGATATGGCAATGAAAATCAAAACCCTGGAGTTGACCTTGATCGCTCATGATGGCCTTACGATTACGTCGTCAACAATAGTTCCGACTTCGACGATTCCTCGCCGAAACACTTCGATATATTCGTTGATCTCGCCCTGAGAATAGTCCGAAAAAGGCCCTGATTTATGGATTAGAATATTCGCAAGTTCGGGGTGTTGATTCAATCGCCGACGCATCATCTGAAAAGAACGTACATGCTGTGCTTCGACGCGCTTTGCATTAAGAGGCAGGGCTGTGAGATCGCCAATGAGGTAGTCGGTTGAATCCTCTCCAAATGCGACTTGAATGGCTGCTCGCCGGATTAGGCAAGGAACGCAAAATCCACAATGCCGTGGCGATAGCCCCTTCCAGCGCGCTTTCGCGATGGACGAACAGGAGATAGTCGTCGCAAGACTTTGTTTGAGGAATTGCGTATTCACACATCCAGTGAGCATCTCACCTTTCGTTTTAAAGCGATATGGATTTTCAAGACGCGCAGAGATGCCGATGTTGTCGAGAAGCCGCTGCCAACGAGCCATGTAGAATGGATGTGTTGTTCGGGTACTCCATGCGCCCAACCGCAACGGATCGAGGGGTACGTTCAGCGAGATCAGGCCGTTTTCAGGTACATAGATCGGAGTGTTGCCGTCCAGTGCGCTAGCAACCATTGTGGCCAATGAGAAAAACAGAAACGACCGTCCCCGAGTTGACATTTCGGGTGCTGACCCTGATACAAGGCTATCAGGAAAACCAATATGCGCTCTCACATGACGAGGACCCATATCACCATAGATGGTTCCAAGCAAACGTGCACAAGGCTTCTGGGAACTTGTACCCTGATCCCAGTAGTGGCTCACGAACAGAGGACTTTCACCCGTCGCGAGAAGATCTATGGCTCCCACAAAGCTGTCCAGTCCACCCGAGAACAGGCAAACGCTTGTGAATGGAGCTTCAAGAAGCCCTGCAGGTATATCGACTAGGTTTTCTAGGCTGCTCGGACGGCTGCGAAAGAAGACACGCCATAAATCACCTGTCAGGAATTTTAGCATGCGTTCCAGTAGGTTCGAATTATCTAACCACAGGGCAGGGTCCTTGACAGGTACGTATAGATCAATCTCTCGTGTCCAACTGTCCTGCGATTCCGTTGTGCGTGATATTCTCGTATCAGCCGCGGTTATTGCCAACGAAAGTATAGCAAGATCAAGGGCGGCTTCGGAAGGATACATATCACGGTCCGAGAGTTGCGCGAGCATTTGACCCAGCCCAAAGCCAAGTTGCCGTTCACCCTCGATTATACGTATGGTCGTGATTTGAGAATGTGGATCCTTCAGAATCAGTTCCCGTGTGTCAGCCGGGTACAGACTCAGTATGATACTGTGACGCCTCATCCTATCGGTCTCCTATCAACTCAAGAAGCTCCCATGCCTCAGAATACGTCCGGTCCACTATCATCCGTATATCGCTGTCCGACATTGCGGGCAGGTCTGTCAGTTCGGAAGTGAAAGAGTCGCGCACCGCACGCTCGATGTAACTCTTAAGCTGGGCATCAAAGTTCTCAATGTCGTCGATATCCCCGGCAACACGGAATCCGTTAATGCCAATATCCTGATAGAGCCGTACTTCAATCGCATGAGCGATGAAGCTCAGGAAGACCTCACGTATCTGATCGATCGTAAGGGTGTTTAGATCGTCGATCCCGAACCGATCTATATCGGCTACGGTTTCGAGCCAAGCATCACGGGCAATTGCTTCATCAACCGAGCCACCATCGCGACAAATCACCTCTGTCAGGCCGAGGAACACATCCTGTGGTGAATGTCCGGCCAGATCCTGCAGATTCAAATGACGGAGAGTCTCTCCAATTCCCTCACGCTGAAATCCCCGAAAGACACCCAAAACATTACTAGCCGATGCGCGGGACGCCCCCATGCGCCTCACCGCATTGTCGCTGCCTCTTGTGGCGGTGCGGACATAGTCACGCACTGCACGGTGGAGTGCTCTGCGATCATCGCCTCCTGAACGGGCGAAACGAGAAAAATTATACCGAGCAAGCCGAAAACGCTCCGGTTCCGGCGGCGGTACAAGAACAGGGCGTTCCGTAGTGTCTCGGCCCCCTGCCGTATCCACGTCACCGGTGTTCGGAGCGACGTTTTCTTCATTATCGGGGATATCGTCACCCACCTCACCAGGAAGTGGGTGAGTTTGTGGCTCGTCAAGCCATGTGGGTACGAGCGGCGTACTATTTTGCGGACCTCTCGATGAACCAGATGTGCCCATCATTTTGCTCCCTTATGCATGGCTGGTAGCGCCGCGCTGGCTGCTTTCTTCAGGATGGGATTATCATCTTGGTTCGCCCATTTCTCCATAACCAGTCGTAATCGCTCCCGCATTTTACTGTCCGTTATGAACTCGCCCCATCCTTTTACCACCCACATGGCCAGAGCTTTCGGATCTAGACTGTCGAGGAGTGCGATGATCTCGCCCTGAAAGCGTGGATGGTGCTTAGCCACAATGCCAAGGCCGTCAATTCCTGGAGGCACGCTTTTGAAATCGCCACAGCTGAGGACTCGCTCACGCAGTGCATTAAAAACCGTATCTGCGTCTCCGGAGGGTAAAGCCTTGACCTCCGGTTCGGCAGTTCGCGCGGTCAATGATGACCCGCATAGCCTTGTGATCAGTCCTTCGAGGCCACCAAGTTCTTCGGCGCCAGTCAGCAAACGCTTGTCTCTTGCTGCGAAGATATATGGACGTAAGTCAACATTGGCCAGCGGTGGGTCGATCTTGAGCCAGCGTCTCAGCCAGTCGCGTTCGAGCCATTTGTTCAGATCGGGTAATGGTTTTTCATCTGTCTTAGCTTTCTTTTTCTCCTCGGCTTCCGCCTTTTTTACTTTACTTGGCGATATGCACGCCTCCTCTAGACTTACAAGATCCACGACCTTTCCATCTTTTGAAACCATTCCTTGTGTGGCAATATATTCATAGAAATCCGGTTGGAATCGCTCGGCGAGCATAAGCTTGGCCAATACAGGCTGGTTGATAAGATCGGCAAACCCCCGCGCTCTCGCAATTGCCTGTCTCAGAAGCAGAGCATTAAGGAATCTCTTGATTTGCCTCGGATTACCTTTAGTGCCCTCAGCAAGGATCGGACCGATCTGCTGCGCCATCACAAAAACGGCATTCAAGAGATCACGGCTTGAAGGATCAACTCTCTGCACGTCTTCTTGTGACAGCGGAAATCCGAGCCAAGGCTTTTTAAGCCCGTCTTTTGCTTTTCCCAGCACATCCTGAAAGCCTTTGTGATCTTCACCAACTATACTTTCAACAAGCAAGAGCGTGACATAGACACGTGTCTCCTGTGCACCGAGGACCGGTATGCGGAAGGGGACCTGTACGAGTTTCTCAAGATAGTTACGAGAGTATGGCAGCGGGCCGGAAGCGGCAGGCAAGTCGGGAAAATGTTGACGCACTGCATACTCGATCATGGCCTCATCGGCCCCGATTATGAAAGCGGTTTTAGGGACGAACAAGAAGAGCCGAATAGCTTCCAGCGTTTCAATAGCGGTTGTAGGAAGGCACCGGTCGAGATCATCGATCAACACGACTAGTTGGTCGATCTTTGCTTCCTCAAGCAATGCATGAAATTCAGCGCGAAAAGTGTGTATAACTTCCGGGACATGTACCCCGTCCCCTCCTGGTTTGAGGAATGATGCAACATCTCCCAGTTTTGAATGAATATCGTCAGGTTTGAGATTTTCAACATCCAAAGCAATAGATTTCAGGCTATCGATGACTGTTTTGATCTGGTCAGGTGATGGTATCCCTGTCAGCAAATTGAAAGCCACGCCACTTCCTTGCTTCGCTAATTTCAGCCAATCCACTCGCTTCAGTAGACTCGACGTCAGTTCCTTAACCTTACCAACAGTTGAGCGTTGACGGCAAAGCTCGCTGATCGTCACCTCGATTAGCACTGTTTTAGCATCGTCGAACCCCTCAAAGGCCCATCCGTTAAACCACAGGCATTCGACATTCTTGTCGGTCGATAATTCGCCTTCGATCATTTTAAGGATGCTGGACTTTCCAGCGCCCCAGTCCCCGTGGATTCCAATCGTCAATGCCCGTTGGCGGTTGTCTTTCAGTAATTCAACGACCGTACGCGAGATGGACTCGTAATTCAGAAAATCAACACGAGTTTCATGATCTGGAATCAGCATAGTCATATTTGTCTCGCTCCTTAGACCTGCGGCCAGATCGCAGAGATATAGGCCATTTCGGCATCGAGGGCGGCATCAATATTTGGATTATTGGGGCTCGATGTAATAAGCTTTGAATTGCGGATATCCAAGAGAGCGACCGCTGGAGCATTATCATTATAGAGACGTGTTAGAGTTATATTCATGAGATGGAGAATTATCTCAGCTCGTCCCCTCGCCAGCCGATCGGCTTTAAAATACAGTTTAACAAGATGGGGATTCCCGTTGATCTCCAGACCTAGCTCTGGATTGATATTCACCTCAACCCTATGCCGCCTGAAAGTAGAAAGAGATGGATCGAACCAAGACAGTGTCTTTCTGCCCCACCATCTTGAATAGCCCTTGGTCACATTAAAATAGTTATTAATTTTCTTTTGATCGTCTATTTGCCGATGGATCGTCTGAAGTGATGCTTTGGGAAGGTTTTGTCTGTGAATACTTACGATATGTTCACGAATGAGTTTGTAGAAATCACCCGCAACGCTGTAGTCGGACCTTTTCATTCTCCGTATTTTGGCCGCTTTGCTAGTGCCGCTGGATGATACGACGTCGACAAATTCTGTAAGACTGATTCTCGGCTCCTCTCTCATAAAGGTCCCTCCTGTATGCGAAGCCTGGAATTCAGTTAGAGTATAGGAAGATTACATTCTCTTTCCTCTCAAAAAAGTCTAGATCACTTGAACTTCACCAAAGGGAAAATACCCATTCGTAATATATATGTCAACCACTGTCTTGAATATTAGACCTGCAGCATCACACTAAGCGTAGATAATACGATAAGATGAGTGCAATATTGAACTGAAATGATAACAATAGGGGGAAAACATCATTGACTTTTCATGAGATCAGTTGTCTAATCTCTCAAAACATAGCTAAATGCTCGAAGCAATGGAATAATTTTATGAAAATTCTGCAGATTGAAAAATTAATCAACAATGGATCATTCGCACATACCGATACTTGGAGGAGAATTGAGAAATACATACTTAAAGAAATAGGGGCCATGGATCATCCCATCGGGAGAGGAAAATTTCTCCTGTATCCTGAGTCCGGTAAAAAGCGGGGAGAAGGGAATGGAGTGACTCCAATAAAAATAAGTCTTATGAATCGTTTGGCTCAGCATGGATGGAAATTAGAGGAACCCTTGCCGATTGCAACAAGAAGACTTCCCGGTAAATTCGATGCTGTATATTATTCTTCAGAAGGGACTATTGTTCTTGAGTGGGAGACAGGTAATATATCTTCTAGCAGGCTGTTGAAAAACTCACAACAAAACTCATTTTACTCTGCTCTTTGAAAGATGGTTGTGCTACAGTTCACGCATCCCTGAAGAACCCCAGGAGGCTTGCGATGCGCGGGATTGAAGACAAACGAG